>JAEEGJ010004135.1_pt1 | contig 50696 bp, 42 predicted proteins | sample 8958761 | NCBI WGS metagenome assembly JAEEGJ01 (sample SAMN16246546, study PRJNA631951) | gut metagenome | biome: gut microbiome; feature: rumen; material: RS-attached | host: Bos | place: Iran: Karaj | collected 2018-10
GTAGGACCCTTCGTGATAGATAAAGACAACATCGGAAAGAGTGCTGAAGATATGATATTCACACAAGTCAAAGTGCCACGTAACGACGGTACAAACTATGCTGACTATCTGTTGGCTGGCATTCATGTCACCAGTATCATGGTAGATAATGACGGGCAGAAATGGATAGGAACCAATGGTCAGGGTGTCTATGTCATCAGCAGAGACAATATGAAGGAAGTACATCACTTCACAACAGAGAACAGTAAACTGCTATCGGACATTGTTGGATCCATCGCTATGAACACTAAAACCGGCGAGGTATTCATAGGTACTGAAAACGGACTCTGTTCCTACATGAGCGGCATAACAGGCACTATTGACACCATGAACGAAGACGACGTCTATGCCTATCCGAACCCTGTGACACCCGACTACAACGGGCTTATTACCATTACCGGTCTTACTGACAATGCTGACGTGAAGATACTCAGCTCCAACGGCGTCCTCATTGCCGAAGGAAAGAGCAGTGGACGTTTCTTTACCTGGAACGGACGCGATAAGAACAACGAACGTGTAGCAAGCGGCGTCTATATGGTTGCCACAGCCACCAGTAGCGGAGAAAAGGGTGTAGTATGCAAAATAGTCATCATCAACTAATCATTACACTTCTTGCGCTATTTACCATAGCACAAATTGTGATATTGTTGGTATTTGGCTATACCCCATATCCTGACAGCGAAGGTTATATCCAACTGGCTAACGAATGTGTAGCCAAAGGTGAGTTTTACCCTGTCACATCGTTGCTTTATGATTATCCATTTCTTTGGAATATCGGTAGCATCAATGCTGTTGCATGCTCCTTATGGCTTTTTCATTCTGTGGTACCTTTATTGGTGCTTTACGCATTGATGAAAGGCGCTACTGCAGCTTTATTCTATGTGCTGGTAAAACATATCAGCAACCATCGTATTGCCACTATTTCTCTTCTATTATACATACTCTATCCTGCCAACTATGGTGAAGCAACATCAACACTAAGTGAACTACCGTTTATGTTCTTCATGATGGCAGGTCTTTGTCTTTGTATAGTCAACGAGAAATGGCTTTTGGGTGGTATGCTATTAGCATGTGGCAATTGGTTCCGTCCCATGGGAATCGTTTTTCTTTTAACCATAGTTGTCTATCTGCTCTTTACGAAACAATGGAAGAAAACGGCTCTTCCCGTCATTGGATACATAGCAGTAATTGCAATCATTGGAAGCATCAGTTACCAACGAACAGGACTATTCCTTTATCAGGCAAAGACAGGATGGATGGCATTGACGGATTATTCAACAGACCATTCCAAAGCCTCTATGGTAGTACGAGACAATACCAACTGGAACGTTGCACAGAAAGACTCTGCCTGGCAGGGATTATTCGTTGACTGGCTTCAGGATCACGCGAAGGAATACGTGGCACAAATGCCCCGCAAACTCATCAATACGTATGTGTCGGATAATGTCAACATGTGTACCTTTATTCCTGATAAGAATAATAAGGAATATATGTACGAGGAAGTAAGCATGCCCGTGCTTCTGCATAGCTTCCCTCATTTTAGTGCTGTGCAATGGCTCACCATGCTGAATCTGATGTTCTACTATCTGTTGTTGATATTAGCCCTTCTGAGCCTCTTTTATTACCATAGACAGGAATTTCTATTACCTTTCAGTATCATTGTCTTAGGAACGCTCTTATTGCTCTTTGTGGGACACGGTGAAGCTCGTTTCCATATTCCCTTCATGCCGTTTATCATCATGCTGGCAGCATGGTTTATTCATTATCAATGTAAGCATGAGTAAGGAAACAAGTACCGTCATCAAAGGCATAGCCATTCTGATGATGCTTTGGTATCATCTTTTTGGCATATCGGAACTTGAAGATTTATGTACACCTCTATTATATATCAATGGAAAAGCATTGGTAGCATATATTGCCCAAGCTTCCTATCCAGTAACATTCTTCTTGATACTTAGTGGCTATGGTCTTACGTATATCTATAAACAGCAGCGCTTAAACGTGAAAAGTCAAGCAAAAAGACTCATGAAGCTGTTTATTCATTACTGGGTGGTATTGCTGGTGTATGTTACAATCGGTCATTTCATCAATCCTGTCGTTTATCCCAATGACTTTTTACATATCATAGCTAATATCGTTGGTATTCGATGTACATATAATGGGGAAATATGGTTTCTCTTACCTTATAGCATTATTTCTCTATGCTCCTACTGGATTATCAACTACGTATATCATCTGAATAAGAAGAAAAAGATTACTATCACTATTGTCATTTATGTAATCATCTTCCTGGCAGCAAGATATTTAGGCTATCATTTACCGAAAGATCCTGTTTGGGAAACACTACTCATTCAGCCAGTCTATTTTGTACAACTTACTTTTTATTTCAGTTTAGGTATTATCTTATATAGGTGTTTAGAAAAAGAACCTATTTTCAAGTACGAAAACCCATACATTTACATGCTATTATTAGTATGTACTATTGTTGTCAAAAGTATGTTTAAAATAACTATTGCTGACGGTCTTTACGCTTTTGCTTTCATTTGGTGTTTTATTCATTTATCGCTAAATAAATACATACGTAAAATATTGTCTGAACTGGGTCATCGTTCTATGGTAATGTGGATGACACATACCTTCTTTAGCGTCTATCTCTTTCAGGACTTTATCTACGGATTCAAATATCCATTGCTCATCTTTTTGATGCTCGTCATTATCACTTTTGTGACAGCTATACCCATTATGTATATTTCAGGAAAAATATTAAAGCTTATTAAAATATGAAAAGAAGCATATACTTAATTATAATAAACATTTGCATTACTATTCATGCACAAAATTATTTACCAATTATTAAGTTAACTGGTAACTTCGGATATGATTATCAAGAAGGAACAGTTACTATTTTATATCTTGATGGTAGTTCTAATGATAATTTATCAGCTCATATAAAATGGCGTGGTGGAACCACAAACGCTGAAGGAAAACACAAACGTAACTATAAGATAAAGTTCAGCGAAGACCATAGTTTCTTTGGACTTCGTAACGATAATAACTGGATTCTTGATGCAGGACAAGCTGATGTATTCAGATTAAGAAACAGAATTGCAACAGAATTATGGAATGATTTTGCAAGAAAACCATATTATATAAATGAAGAACCAAAAGCATTATCTACTGTAAGAGGTGAAGTTGTAGAAGTATATCTTAATGACGAATATATGGGTATATATAGCTTTACAGAATGTATGGATCGAAAGCAAATGAAACTAAAGAAGTTTGAAAATAATGGTCTTATTCATGGGACATTATGGAAGACTACTGGCTATGGTTCATCAATGATGTATCAGGTACCAGATAGTTATGATAATACACTACCAACAATGGATACCTTCGAGGCCAAATACCCTGAATTAGATGACTTACCAGAAACTGATTATAGCACAATTTGGAATGCTATTAACTTTGTTGTTAATAGTAGTGACGATGAATTTAGAGACAAAATATATGAATACTTCGATATTCCAGTAATAATAGATTATTATCTATTTGTCAATGTACTAAGCGCTATCGATAATATTGGAAAAAATATGTATTGGGCTGTATATGATAAACAAGTTGATAAGAAAATAACTCCTGCAGTTTGGGATTTGGATTTAAGTGTTGGATCTCATTATTTGGAACATTATGCTGAAGGTTTTAGTTCTCCTGAATTTGGCGCTACTGATGTATTAAATATAATCACCCGTATGAAAGAACTTGATGTAGATAACTTTAATTCAAAAGTAAAACAACGTTATGCAGAATTACGTAAAAGTCATTTTTCACCTGATAACCTCATTGCTAGATATCAAGCATATTATGACTTATTAAAAAGAAGTGGAGCAGCAAATAGAGAAGCAGAACGATGGTCTGGCGATACAGATATTTTAGGTGCTACTATTGACTTTGATGCAGAAATTCTATACATCTCCGATTGGATTACGAAAAGAATTAAGTACCTTGACGAAAAGATTTATGATTATCACAATTCTACTAATCTTGGTACAATAAATAGATATCCCCAACCAGCAACTACTTTGTACAACATAAATGGTTACAAAATAAGTAAATATAATAATAAAGGTATATACATAATAAATGGTAAAAAAATCATTCAGCATTAATTTTATATTGAATTGGTTATGAAATACATCTTTTTCTTTATTATCGTACTTATTCCGACGATTATAATGGCCGACGATTATGACCCCAATAACTATCGGCCAGAGCATAGTGACGTCAATATTAATGAAACAAATCTGCCGATTGTTTTTATTGATACCAGACATGGTTCTGACCAGCCGAATATCATCCATAAGGATTATGCCATCGTAGCCAGAATGAAGGTTATCATGAACAATAATGGAATTAATTACGGTGATACCATAGCTCATCCAAATCAGACTGTCAATTATGAAGGATGGATCTCTATCCGTTATCGTGGAAATACCTCTTTTTCCGCTTCTGAAAAAAAACCTTTTAACATCAGGACACTATCAACTGACGATATTAATGGAAAGAAAAAAAAAGTAGAAATGATGGGAATGCCGAAAGATAATAAGTGGACAATGTTAGCACCTTATAACGATCGTAGTATGATACGTGATGTACTGATGTTCCAATTAGCAAGACCTTATTTCGACTACGTACCCCGTGCTCGTCATTGTGAGGTTATTCTCGATGGTATCTACTATGGAATCTACGTCATGACAGAAAAACCAAGCAGTGGAAAGAACCGTTTGAACCTTGATGACCCAGGAGAAAGTGGTGATGCTTTGACTGGTGGTTATCAACTGGAAATAGACCGTGACGATGAACCTCAGTATTTCAGATCTAAACACATCATGAAAGATGCGAATGGTAAACCATATACCTATAACAATACAACAGTCTTTCAATATAAGTTTCCTGATTATGAGGAAATGATGTCAGAACAAATACAATACATCCAGAACCAGATAGACCTCATGGAGAAAGCATTGGAAAGTGATGATTTTACCAATCCAACAACAGGCTATCGTCATTATCTCGATGCCATTTCTTTTATCGATCAACAGCTTTCTCAAGAGGTATCTGGTAACATTGATGGATACAGACTAAGTACCAATATCTATAAGCAACGTGATTCTCAGAATCCATTGTTCAAAACAACACTTTGGGACTTTAATCTTGCCTTTGGAAATGCCATGCAAATGGGAGGTTATCTGACAAACTACTGGGTTTACAAAAATACCTATATTCCTTCTTATGACTATAAAGTACCGTTTTGGTGGTCACGCATGATGGAAGACCCTACCTACGTTGAACAACTGAAAGATCGTTGGCGGGCATATCGCACTGGTTCTTATAGTGACACCAGCCTTGAAAATACTATTGATTCACTCGTCAATCATCTGAAAATGAAAGGAGCTTTAGAACGTAATAATCTGGCCTACACAATGTTTGGAGGTAAATATGTATGGCCCGTTCCAAACGTAGATACTGTTAATACCTACGAAAAAGAAATAGACTACCTGAAAAGTTGGCTCAAACAGCGCATTGCATGGCTTGACGAACAATTAGAATACGACAACCATAGTTATATAGAAACCATAAATAATGATGTTTTGGTTAAAGACATTATTGGTTATTATACGCTGCAGGGAATCAAACTATCGAAACCGATAAACGGGATTAATATCGTCAAATATAAAAATGGTCATTCAAAAATCATTTATCATCCTTAATTCTTGGCAATCATTTTCCTTATCCTTAATGAAGGAACGGCAAGGAACAGACGCTGCTTCCATGAAAGTTTTATATCTTTAAGAATATCCTGATAGAACTTACTGTGACTCCATTCTTTACGTGGCTGGCTTACCGCAATATCAAAGAGATTTGCAATTCTGTCATGCAACACTTCATTAAAGTACAGCTGACGCTGCTCTGACGGAATAGAACCCATACGAAGCTCGTTCAACATCTGTGCATAGTCTGCCGTCCATAGAAAATAACCTGACGTGCGGTCAGTACTTTTATTATATACACGCTGATAGACCACCTTGACAGGTTTCTCTGTGCTGAATACCAAGCGTAACCAAAATATATAATCCTCACCACTTACTACGTCACGAGATAAGTCGAATAAGTAAGGAGTCAACTTTTCACGTCGATAAAGACTGCCCCAGGGAACACCTATCGTACCGTCACCACGCACAGCCAAATGTCTGAAATCATTTATTGGTATCGTTTCACGATGTTCATTCCTTAAGCTATAACCATTGCCTAATACTATATTCGTATTTTCATCAGTCTTTTTATACAGTACCTCTATAGCATCAACAGGCAACTGATCATCAGAATCAACAAAAGCAATCCAATCACCTTTTGCATGCTTCACACCTTCAAAACGAGCAACTGTCCTACCTTTGTTCTTTTGGTGAATAACTATGATTCTTGAATCTTTTGTAGCAAAATCATCACATATTCTGCCACTCTGATCCGTACTTCCGTCATCAACCAATATGATTTCAATGTCATCTAACGATTGTTCAACAATACTACTGATACAACCCTTGATTGTATCTTCAGAATTATATATTGGAACAATAACCGATACCACTACTTACTTAGCTTAGTTCCAACATCCGTTCAATCGGCTTCACAGCATCCTTGGCAATTTCAGCGTCAACCTCTACTGTCGGCCATTCATACTTCAATGTATTATAGATTTTCAGCATGGAGTTCATCTTCATGTAGTCACACTCATTACAATGACAGCCAACAGAACCCTCAGTTACTTCAGGCGGAACAGGGTAGAAGAGGGTAGTGGGGCAGTTACGTTGCATCTCGTGCAGAATTCCAGCCTCTGTAGCCACTATATACTCCTCCTCTGGATGTTCTATCGCATACTTCAAAAGAACGGCTGTAGAGCCCACAATATCAGCTGTAGCCAATACAGGACCCTTACATTCAGGATGCGCCAGTACCAAAGCCTTCGGATGCTCCTCTTTCAGCTTCAATATTTCAGGTACAGAAAAACGCTCATGAACATGACAACCACCTTGCCAGAGCAGCATGTTACGACCAGTAATACTATTGATATATGAACCAAGATTATAATCAGGACCGAAAATCAGTTTCGCATCCTGTGGGAACGTATCAACAATCTTCTTAGCATTACCACTGGTTACTACCACGTCAGTCAAAGCCTTGACGGCAGCCGTCGTATTGACATACGATATAACCTGATAGCCAGGATGCTCCTCCTTATATTTCTTCAGGTCTTCAGCCTTACAGGAGTCAGCCAGTGAACAGCCGGCATTCAAGTCAGGACACAATACCAGTTTGTCAGGAGAAAGAATCTTACATGTCTCAGCCATGAAGTGAACGCCACACATGACAATAATCTGTGCATCTGTCTCTGCAGCCTTACGAGCCAAAGCCAGTGAGTCGCCAATAAAGTCAGCACAATCCTGTATCTCGCCATGTGTGTAGTAATGTGCCAGGATAACGGCATTTTTCTCTTCACACATTTTACGTATCTCTGCTTTCAGATCAGTTCCTTCAGGAGCCGGTTCATTGATAAATCCCTGCTCCATCCATTCTTCTCGCACCTCGCACCTCGCACCTCGTTCCTCTAACTTTGTTAACTTCATATTATTCTTATCTTTTCTTTTTTGTCTTTTTTAAAATAGAAATAAGTAGGATGATAGGGTGTTGATACGTTGAAAACTTTTTCTCATTTTTCTTGCACCATAACTTATCAACCCGTGGTTTCAAGTTATTCACATCCTCTGTTCATGCTTACTCATTGATTATTAATCTTCTAAGCACTTTATCCACACTTTTCTATTCAGCTGCAAAATTAATAAGTTTATATCTTTTTCCCATCATTTTTTGTTGAAAACTTACGTAAAACTCAAGAATAACCATGTGGATATCCTTTTCTTCACATCCCCACATCCCATTTTGTTGATAAATTATAGAGTTATGAACATAGTTATCCACACAGTTATGAACATTACTTTGACGTAATTCTGCACTTCCACATATGTGTAAGGTGTGACACCTGACATGTCCAACTTAGAACTTATAATCGGTGCAAATTTATGGTTAATTTTACAATTATCGGCTCATTTTGAGCTAAAACAATTCAGAAACACTTATTTTTGAGCCGATAATTGCATTATGGTTTTTGGTTAACGAAGGTCGCCACGTTCGGTAACCTCAGTCACCACCAGTTAGTAACCCAGGTCAATCAGTTGACGAAGTAGCACCTCGAGGCCGAGGAAGCGGCACATTCTACTTGAGGATATAGTATATCAAGCACATAGTAGAGCCGTTTTTTGAGTGCTCACTGTTCCCATAATTCTTTTCAATAGATTCGGTTCTAATGTTCATTGTCCCTATCCTCGTGGTTACAACAGAAGGGATACTATGTTAAAGTAAGGGTCTCTTTCCATTTTTTCCTTTATCTTTTGTAGACCAAATATTGCAGCAACACGTGCATACTTATATGGTGTGCTGCACCAAGGATACATTATTGTAATAAGTTGCTTGAAAGTGCCATCTGCATCAAAAGATGCGCTATGGTAGTTAGCACCGTTTTTATCATAGCCATAGTCTAACTTCTCAAATTCCATAGAATCCTTGTATTCCTTGAAAGCATACGCGGCCGCCAATTTATAAACAGATATTGCTTGTGAAAAGAAAAACCTATCTTTTATCTCATCTGCAATATTAGTCGCTTCTGCTGAGAAGCGGATGTCTACATAATCTTTATTTACTTCCATAATTATTCAAAATATGACTTACTACTTGTTAGTTGACTTATCGATATTTCCTTCTTTAGTTGTGTTCCTAAAATTCTACGCACTTCATTCTCATCACCAATTTCTTTAGGATATGCAAGAATGATAACTTGATTACTTAGAACAGTCAAATTCTGAAGTGTTTTCATTTTGTGGAGGGGATCAACCCTTTGGAATGTTGAATCTAAAAAAACGGGTCCGGCAATAGGAGCATTTTTATGTAAAGCGCTGATTAGTGCAATTGCTACCACCTGCTCGTAACCAGATGAACGATTTGGTACAGTTGTTCCGTCTGCCTTTATGATGTGAAGCCCAAACATATCGTTTATCTTTAATGATTTAAACTCTTCCTGATGGCTTATCTGTACAAAACTCTCGGTAGCGTCCTTTTCAATATTGTTTTTGATGTTTGTCCTAAAAGATGCAATACTATCTTCGAAAATGGATTGCAACTTGTACAAAAAATCTCTTTTTTGCGTAGCCTCTTTCAAACCACTACTATTTGATAGCTTTTTTATTTCCTCATTACATTTAACAATACTTTTCTCCACAATATCTAATATGTTTTTGTTTTCTTCTAAGCCTTCCTTTATTATTTCGATTTCTTTTAAGCAAGACTTTAGCTTACCTGTTAATTTCGTGAATTCTTCTTCTATATCGATGCAGTCTTCACCACCATAGTTTTTGATTTCCTCTTCCAAATTGGTGATGTCATTTTTGGTAACAGCCAGTTCTGCTTCATCTTCCCTCACATCATCAATCATAGTCCTGGAATAGGCAAAGTCCTGTTTGGATTTCTGTATGATATTAAGCGTAGATATTTTCGTTTGAGAATCTGTCAGTCTCTTCTCTTCCTCGATACTTAATAATTTACCTTTCTTTTGCCGTAATTCCTCTAATAGCTCAAGAAGTCGGTGCTCATTCTTCTCTTCTTTGCAATATGGACAATGATTGCGATCTACTTTGAGCAAATCTTCTATATAGTCGCTAACACAGCTTAAGTTGTAACTCTTACGCCTGGCATCTTGTAAATCCTTGATAGAATCAGATTCTGCATCTTGTATGGAAGTAATTACTTCGGAAATAACAGATTCCCAAAGATTATCGATTTGGGATTTAACTTTTTCTTTGTTTTCTGCAATTTTACTCTCTAGGCTTTGCACTTTCTCGCCAAGAAGTTTCTTACTTTTAATTAACCCATCAAGTTTTGGATGCTTTTTTAGTTTATCTTCGATGTCTGCACATTCTTCAGCATTCATTCTAAGTTTTTCCTCTAAATCATGCTTGCTGTCCAGTAACTCTTGTTTCTTCTCATTAGCTCCTGCCAAAGAGTCAGCCAAAGTCTTTGTTTCATTGGATTTCGCAGCCTCTTTTTGGACTTCGGAATCAGCTTCATTTACAAGCGTTCTAAGATTCTCCCGGGCATTTATAAGCACAGGTATGCCAAGTATGTCCTCAATTGCTCCCTTTAACTTATCGTTTCCGACACTTCCTTCATCCAACAAGTCTTCATACTCTTCCAAAAGTTCACCATCAAACACATAAAATCTGGATATTTCGAAGGGAAGTAAATTTGTGAGCCACTCTTCAGCATGATTAGGACTCAAGATAGTTCCATTACTTTCAATGCTGAACACATTCTGGTATGTTTCTCCACCTATGTTTCGTAGTCCTCTTGTAATAGTATAATTGACACCTTCAACACTCAGGAATAGCTCAACCATCATGTCTTTATGTTCTTTCTCAGCATCTGTATTAACATAGCTACGCGCTTCTTTAACTGCTCGTTTACGGCCATAGATAGTATTCCACAAGGCATATCTGAACGCATTCGTAATGGTTGTTTTGCCGTAACCATTCAACCCCCATACAATACAGACACCATCATCTTTAGGGAATACTATTTCCTGTCTGTCATAATATGGACCAAAATTTTGTAGGACAAGTTTTTCTATTCTAATCATTTTCAGACGCTTTAAAATGTTCAAACATATATTTACGTAATGCTTTCAGAGCTTTAGCACGATCTCTATTCTCTTTTGAAATAGAGATTATGTCAGCTACCATATCTACAGATATCTCGGGATATTTCTCAGATATGGTTTCACTCAAGAGTTTCTTCATTAAACTCTCTGCATTGTTTTTAGTCATTCTCGAATCCATTGTTTATTTCATTAAAGTCAAGATTATTCCTTATAGCTAATAGCTTCAAGTCTACGATACATTTGGGGTCTTCCGACATGTTGCCAAATTCAATGGCTCGTAGTATCTCTGTTTCTACCATCTTAGCGTGCTTGTCTGATTCACCAAAATTGTTTGGGAGAACAAGAGCATCATACAAGTATGAGTGATGCTTATTATCGCTCTTTCTTAATATCCTACCACGCCTTTGTATAAATTCACGCGGGTTTTGTGATGAAGCAAGTATAAGAGCATGCGTTGTATTAGGAATGTCGATACCTTCATCCAAACATCTTATAGATACAACGACTCCTCCTACCTGTCTAAAAAATAAGAGAGTCTGTTTCTTAACATCATCACACAATTGGGAATGATATTCGTAAGCACGAATTCCTATTTCCTTAAGTGCAATTAGCACCTCGTTTAACTGCTCTTGATTATCACAATAGACTATCCATCTTTGCCCCTCTTTATACTTTGATTTAAGAATGTCAACAGCAAGTCGAGTTTTGTTTCTGGCTTCCTTCACAACCCTTGCTCTTTCTATCAGTAGTCTTTGAATCTTTTGATATAAAGATGGTGTCATCCCAGTACTTGATGAAGTCGCTATTGCGTAGTTTCGTGAAATCTCCCTTGAAATTCTATCCCATTGTTCTTGTTCGTCTTCCGTTAGTTTAACCACATTGGGGTAATAGAAATATCTACACAACACTCCGTCATTGATAGCATCTTGGAGAGTGTATTTTGGTGGGAGTATACCGCCAAAATAGTTTATAATAGACAAAGTACCTTCATTATCATTATATCTTTGGGGTGTTGCCGACATTGCCAGTCTGTAGCCAGCGTTCATATTAAAAAAAATACGTTTACGCTCACTACCCATTCTATGTACTTCGTCAGCTACAACCAAAAGTTTTTCATGCGCTACTATCTTGGACAGGAAAGTATCTGTTACTGCCGTATCCATAACTGCCAAGGTAATCCTTTTGCTTTCATGACTTAATGGCCTTGTAAAACTTTCCAGTAGTTTATCATTTTTCCATTTATTATAACCACCACCACATAGCAGGTAACTTACCTTAATGTCACTAAAGGTTTCTTCCAGTTCTTCTTTCCACTGGTATAATAATCCTACGGATGGTACAAGAATTATTACAGGACAGTTTTCCTCCAAGCACCTTCTAATAGCGCACATCGCAGTAAATGTTTTACCACTACCTGTCGCGTGCTCAAATATCCCCCTCCGTTTATTTTCTTCCCAGTTCTTTAGTGATTTCAACTGATGCTCTCTTGGTCTTCTGCCATCCTCTTTTTTATCAGCAGACCATTTAAGTCCTTCATCTATATCAGCAAGTATTTCGTCATAAGCCTCACTCCACGACGATTCTTTCCTTGCATGCTCTTTGATTAAGCCTTTTACATTGTTTGGAATGTCTATTGCCCTGATAAGGCTGTTCTTTTCATCCCATATACTTTGGAAATCAGCAGATATTCCATTTAACCTTTCAACATCATTGCTTTCTCCCCAGCTTGTAAAAACATCAAGTGACTCAAAGTTCCCATCGTTAGAAAGACCTTTATAGGTTTCATTGATAGAGCCTCTAAATGCTACAGAGTTTTCTCCGTCAGTGAAGAAACCGACTTTATCGTGGAACAAACGATTAAGATCTTCTTTTCCTATAGCTATTTTTATTTCTATGACTCCTAAAGAAATTAAACAAGCCAACACTCTTTCGGGAGCTGAGAGACTTTTCTTCTCAAAGATATTACGTAATTCTTCGCTTATAATCTGAACGTTATCAGAATCCTTGATTCTGGAGCCTTCGTCAATTGCGTCCTGATCTTTTTCGGAAAGGTACGGTGAACATATTATCCGCATCTTCCCTCCATTATCAACAAATTCCTTCAATGCAGCCCAAGCTAATATGTAAATAGTGCTACCAAAATACCCTGTTGCCCTATCATATCTCTTTGATATAGACATTGTAGGGATGTAAAAATCCTTACCGACGTTATCTCCGTTGGACTTTGAATAGTACGATTTATATTTTAGATTTTTTAGACTCATTGTTAAAGCATTAGAGATTCATTTATTCCTTTAGGTAACTCGGAACTTACTACTCCTATTAAGGTCTCACCATTTTTCTTCGTCATTTTTGCAATACCGTTAATACATGCTGACCTTAAAAGTTCAACTCGGCTTTGTATGTTAGATGACCATAAAAAATCTACATGTTTCCGTGCTTCATAAATTATATAAGTATCATAATCCTTTGCATAAGAAAGTAAAAGCGGTAACCCTAGTGACGAATCAAAATTGCCTCTTTCTTTAATTTTTTGTCCAGGAACTTTTAGATTAAACTTGTATTCTTCCAATGCTCTACCACCATGTGGATTGGTATTTGGATATACGTAAATGGCCAATATTATACCAATAGATTTTATTCTGACTATCAACGGCCATTGGCTAACAAGGGAGAGTATTTCGCAATACCCACCTAGGTCCTTTACAAGTCTTTTCTGTAATTCAACCCTTTTGGGTGTTAGTCTTCCGAACATCAACGCAACTTTTAATATTATCTATTGCAATATCTACAAATTCTTTGAATATATCAAAACCGACGAAACGTCTATTCTGTTTTACGGCTGCTACACCTGTCGTACCAGACCCAACCCATGGATCTACGACTAAATCTCCTTCGTTAGTACAAGCCAAAATATATCTTTCAGGCAGGTAATTTGGCTGAACTGCTTGGTGTTTCGTGATTTTTCCTGATACAGAACCACTTATCACATTTTTCGGGAGAGCTCCTTCTGGATTCGGTTCTATCTTATGAGTTTTGCGAACATAAGGAACTCCATTGGTTCTTGGTCTATATTCTTGATTCTTGTATCGGTCTAATGAACTATCAGAATAAGGAGTTCTTATTGCGTCAATATTTAGTGTCCACATCTTTGATTTTGAAAACCACAAATTCTGCTCATATGCATCTTGACAAGCGACCCTAAGACCTGTTGGTATAGGATTTTCTTTCACCCAAATTTCAATATCAACACATGACAAACCCCATTTTTCCTCCATCAGAATAGCGAGTTTCTCTATCACTAATGAACGGCGTGTAGATTCTCCATTCTTTGCTCTCTCACGATTAGCCTTTACGTTTATTACTATAAAGCCATCATCCGTAAGTTTTTTTACAGCAGCATCAATGAATGGTGATATTTTATCTATATAGTCCTTTGTACTCCAACAGCCATAGTCCCTTACTGCATTGGGGTATGGGGGACTACCATAAATCAATTTCACTGATTTATCAGGCAAGGAGAGAAGGCCTTTAGCACCATCATTGCATTTTACTGTAAATATTTTATTCACCATTGATAGATGTTAGCGTCTTTGAAGTTAGTAAATTAAATTCTTGGATGAACTTAATCATCACTAGCAACCTGTCCGCCTACACCCTATGCGAACGAGTAATACTTATAGTTAACTACAAAAGAAAAACGTGGGTGTTTGCATCCGCCTGTTCTGTATTCAGGCCTACCACAGCCTTGAGGAAAACAGACAGAGAAACACCCACGTTGGAGTATATAGATACACCGTAAAGTGTGCGTTGAGGACACTCGATCCTCGCGGCACACTACGGAGTCTGATATACACACCCCGTGGCAGCTACCCCTGCAATGTTTTTGTCCTCAACTCGATGTGGTAGTTCGAATACACAAAAACAAAGCGTCAGTAACGCCTTTCAATATGTAGTGCTCCGCCCGTCAGCTCAACTCTTCTCAAAGAGGATCCCAACTCTACAGACAAAAGCTTTTGCAAAGATACAAATTAGTAAGCAGATCACCAAAAGAAAAATGCTTTTCTTTTGCCTTCTGTAGAAAAAAGAGAAAATTGCTGCAACACCCCACTCCCCACCATCATAGGGCTGGAAGCACGATGTGCAGGATGTTTCAGTATGGTGGGGGGTTGCCTAAAGGGGTAACTAGGAGGTAACCAAATCAAATGAAGTTTACTGTTTACCGCTAACTGCTTAAAGAATCGGATCAGGGGACTGTTTATAAAAAAAGATAAATAATTGATGGTTTTATCCAAAATATTTTGTTTATTGGACAAATCTTCCTAATTTTGTCCAGTAGAAATCAAATATTGTTCAAAACCATGAGGCAAATTGTACTTTCACAGCGAAAGGAGCGTGACGGGCTTTTGGAAAAAGCCTATCTCTTTCGCGACTATCAAGCTGAAGCGGAGACATTCATAGCATCACCACTAATCAAACTGATAACTGGCCCCAGACGGGCTGGAAAGTCTGTACTTACGCTCTTGCTCTTAAAGGGTAAAAACTTCGCCTATCTGAATTTCGATGATGAGCAGCTTTTGGAAAAATTCAATGAGGATGCCGTGATGCAGGCACTTTCAGAAGTCTATCCCAACTTCGACTATCTGCTGCTGGATGAGATTCAGAACTTGGAACACTGGGACTTGTGGGTTACCAAGTTGTACCGGCGCGGTATAAATCTGCTGATAACTGGTTCCAATGCCAGACTACTGTCAAGTGAGATGGGAACAGTTCTTACAGGTCGTTATCTGGAAATAGAGGTACTTCCCTTCTCGCTGACCGAGTGTTTCAGGTATAAACAGCAGAGTTGGACTGCAGAACTGCCAGACGATAGGGCCAGGCTTATGCTTCAGGTCGAAGACTATATGCACTACGGTGGCTATCCCGAGATTATTAACAGCAGAGAGATTACCGAGAGTTACCTCAGCTCCCTCTTTGACTCCATCGTCCTAAAGGACATAGCCAAGCGTTACAAGATTCGCAAGACCACGGAACTGTACCAGCTGGCCACCTATCTTGTAAGTATGTTCTGCAACGAATTCACCTATACGTCGCTGAAGGAAGACCTGAACTTCTCCAGCAAGTCAACGTTGCAGAAGTTCTGCGACTATCTCCAGCAGACATATCTGTTTTTTTATTTGCCTCGATTTAACAACAAATTGAAATTGATGCAGAAAGCACCTCAAAAAGTTTATGTCGTTGACAACGGTTTCCTTGCATCGAGTGCTTTTCAAACGTCGGAGAACAAAGGCAGGCTATTGGAAAACCTTGTGTTCTTAGAACTGCTGAGGAGAAAGAATAAGGTCGGTGATAATATCTTCTATTATCGGTCACGTAATAACCGCGAGACGGATTTTGTGGTTCGTGAGCGTTTCCAAGTAAAACAGCTCATTCAGGTCTGCTATGATATGAGTGGCAAGAAGACCGAGAAGCGTGAGACTGACGGCATCATAGAATGTGCCGGTGAACTGAAATGTGACGACCTCCTGATTATAACTTGGGATCAGGAGGGCACCATGGAGAAAGACGGGAAGACGATACATGTTGTTCCCTATTATAAGTGGTGTCAGGACCCTAGTAGTAAGCATTATCAACAACTGAACAGGTAGAAGTATTTACTTGAACAACGAATTTCACTGGAATCGGCGGGATGGTTCCGGTGAGCACATTCTCACATCATAAGTTTCCGAAATCTCCAGAAACAAGATGAAGATCTATACGATACACATCGAAAGAAACAAATGAGACGAATAGAAAATTGCTGCAACACTTAAACACTTACCTTCACAGGGCTGGAAGCACGATGTACAGGGCGTTTCAGCGTGGTTAAGTGATGCTCAAACACTTACCTAACACTTAATTTTTATAGTTTACCGCTTACCGCTTTACTGCTTAAAGTCAGATTTTCACACGGTAAGCCGTAAACTCTAAAAACAGGTAAGTGTTGGTTAAGTCCTAGGTAAATGTTCAGCAAACATTTACCTTCTTCTAAACCCTTGTACATCGGGGTTTCAGCCTGTTGAAGGTAAGTGTTGGGCCTTTTGCGAATAACTCTATAGTTTGTGCCGTATTAACTGGTACTTTGGGTTACTTAAACCATAGGTTTTCATTACTTAAAGTAGTCAGTTTTTAGATGTTTTTTCAGCGAAAAATTTGCAAATGTCAATATTTTTTCGTAACTTTGTACCATTAAATGATAGCCAATCAGAGCTATTGCTGCGAGCGCAATGCTCAGGTGCCACTTCAACGAGGTTTTGGTGCCGCATGAAGCCCCTTTAGGTGCCGCCTGAGCAAGCGTAAGACGCCGACAAAATTTCACTGACAGCCCTTATTGGCTCCATTCAAGAATTGATAATTGAAAATGGAGAATTATGATTACCAGTGAGCTATAGGTTCCTACCCTTCAGGTATTCTTCCTCCACCTTTATATATTTTATAATTATTTCTTCTTTTAAAGATAATCAATAATATGAAGATGATAATGTGGGGTGGATAAGTTGATAATTACAGGATTTCCCTTGCTATCCAGGCACAAGCCTCTGCATCGGCGAGGGCATGATGGTGGTTTTCGAGGGTATAACCGCAGAGTTCTGAGATTGTGTGGAGTTGATGATTCTCGGCTTGTGGAAAAGCACGGCGTGAAGCCACACATGTGCACAGGAATTCATAGTCAGGATAGTCCATCTGGTAAGTGCGGAAGACGGCCTTCAGGCAGCTCTCGTCAAAGGCTTTGTTGTGGGCTACTAAGGGCAGGCCTTCAATCAGTGGCTCAATCTGGCGCCACACTTCCGGGAATATCGGTGCGTCACCTGTGTCTTCGCGAGTCAGTCCATGTACCTGGGTACACCAATAGTTGTAGTAGTTGGGCTCGGGCTGAATCAGCGAGTAGAAGGTGTCCACGATCTCACCGTCTCTCACTATCACCACGCCAACGGAGCAGACACTGGTTCGCTCGTTGTTGGCAGTCTCAAAGTCTATCGCTGCAAAGTCTCTCATATTCAGTCCGCTGCAAAGATACAAAAAACCTACGCAAAAACAAGGCACAGGTTTTTGAAATTCAAAAATTATTTGTAATTTTGCCAACAATATGAGAAAGATTCGTACGATAGAGATGCAGCGGCTGACGGTAGAGGAGTTCCGTGAGGCCGATAAGCTGCCGTTGGTGGTAGTGCTGGACGATGTACGCTCGATGTACAATGTGGGTAGCGTGTTCCGTACTTGTGATGCTTTCCGTGTGGAAAGTATCGCGCTGTGTGGCATCAGCTGTACGCCACCGGCTACGGAGATACACAAGACGGCCTTGGGAGCTGAGGACTCCGTTTCCTGGAAATACTATAAGACGGCCTTGGAGGCTGTGGAGGAACTGAGGGCTGAGGGATACGAGGTGCTGGCTGTAGAACAGGTGGAGCATTCTACGAAACTGCAGACGTTTCAGGCAGAGAAAGGAAAGAAATATGCTGTGGTATTAGGGAACGAAGTGAAGGGTGTTCATCAGGAAGTGGTTGATGCCTGTGACGGTTGCTTGGAAATTCCGCAGTTGGGCACCAAACACTCCATGAACGTCAGTGTGACTGCCGGCATTATTATTTATAAATTTGCCGAACAGCTGTTACTCCTCTGAGAACTGGTCCTTGCCAACACCACAGATGGGGCATACCCAGTCTTCGGGAATGTCTTCAAATGCTGTACCAGGGGCAATGCCACCATCAGGGTCTCCTACTGCGGGGTCATAGACGTAACCGCAAACTTCGCAAACATACTTCTTCATAGTTTTAAGCCCCCTAAGTTAGGGGGGTGGGGGTCTGAACAAGCGATATCAGTCCCGTTTAAAGTTAGTAATAATATAGGGTCTGCGCTTGTTCAGACCCCTAATCCCCTAACTTAGGGGGTACATAGGTTAGAGATTTTCTCTACGATTGTTTCTGGCTTGATGTCGTTCAGACAGGCATAGTCTCCACGTTGGCAGGGCTTGTTGCCGTAGATGCTACACGGTCGGCAGGGCATGTCAATTTGTATGACGTTGCTTTTCTGTTGCTGATAGCCCATGAATCCTGCAAAGGGATGTGTAGCACCCCAAATGCTGACAACAGGCGTAGCAGTAAGCGATGCCAAGTGCATATTGGCGGAATCCATTGATATCATCACGTCAAGGTGGCTCATCAAAATCAGTTCCTCGTACATGGTTTCCAAATACTGGCATACATAGACGCATTGTGGTACTTCGTGGCACCAATGGGGGAAATATTCGCTTTCTTTAGCACCTCGTCCGAAGAGGAAGATGCGTGCCTTCGGATATTTTTCCATCAGCTGTCGGATAACTGTCAGCATTTTCTCAGGCGGATAGATTTTCCCTTGATGGGCGGCAAATGGTGCAACGCCAATCCATTGTTCACCCATTTCCTTCATGCCAAATACCGGAGGAAGCACGCTCAGGTTACCTTTTTTATCCTGTTCGTTTTCAAAGATACTCTGAAATTGCATATTGACAGGAAAACCTAAACGCTCAAAAACGTCCAGGTAATTCTGGATGGAGGTAGGCTGCTGTACCAATTGCTTGTTATTTTGTGAAACAAGGCGCCGTTTGCCTTTACGGTTCTTGTTGACATGTTCTACCTTATAGCGCCCTAAGTTGAAACGCATACGCAGATATTCCGACCGAAGCACACTATGCAGATCGGCAATATGTGTAAACTGTTTTGCCGTCAGGCGGCGGTAGAGGGCATTCATTCCCTTGATGCCATGATACTCCACCTTCAGGTCAGCCTCCATAAAGTTGACATTTGGTGCCAGATTTTCAAATAGTGGACGTGCAAACGGACGGCTGAGCATCGTAATGCGCACATCAGGATACTGCTTAGCCAATGAATAGACAACTGGCACCGTCATGGCCACATCGCCCAAGGCTGAGAAACGTATGATGAGAATATGGTCGTGTTTCAATCCTTAAATTATAATTTTAATCTTTATTTTTTACTCTTATACAGCACAGGGTTTGTGCTCGGGTCATTATACATTTTCATTTGGCGATATACCTTCATGTATTTGCGTCCGGCCTCTATATCCTCCAACAGTTGGTCGATGGCGGTAGAAAGGTCAACCTGTTGTTCCAACAGCACGTTAAGTTTTGCCTGGCAGCGGGCAATGTGGTCCGCATCGGCATCCTTACGTTCCACCTGCTCCTGCATGTGGTATATCTTCAAGGCAAGAATACTCAGACGGTCAACGGCCCAGGCAGGACTTTCCGTATTCAGTCGAGCGTCAGATGAGGGTTTTACGTCAGCATACAATCTACGGAAGTACGTATCAATTTCCTCCACCAAATCCGTACGGTCCTGATTGGAGCGGTCAATGCGTCGCTTCAGTCCCAGCGCCTCCTCCGGATTGATGTGCGGGTCACGGATGATATCCTCCAGATGCCACTGCACGGTATCTATCCAGCACTTCAGATAAAGGCTGTACTCTATCGTGTCACGGTCATAGGGATTGTTAATCGGAGTATCAACGTGGTCGGTCAGGTGGTAGTCACGAATGACCTGACGAAAAATCTCGTTTGCCTGTTCAGTAAATGTCATGTGCTTATTTGATTTGTAGATATTCTGTTTGCAAAGATAGTGCAAACCGAGTGAATAGCAAAATAAATTAATAATTATTTTCATTTTTGTTTGTGTCAAAAACGTCTGATGCACAATTTTGATATGTTTGATAATCAGCAGTTTAGTACTTTTAAAGTGTGTCAATATGGCCAGATGTGTTGCAAATAAGTTTTTTTCTTCGTACCTTTGCGGCAGACTTAAAACAATTGCGTTATGGAAAAAGGAAAGCGAACATGTAATGTATTGAAGGCTGTGCGCATGCAGATTGCAAAAGCCAATGACATTAAGTATGAACCGCGTGAATGTCATCACGAAGGACCGTGTGCAGGCACATGTCCCGCCTGCGAGGCTGAAGTGAAGTATTTGGAGCAACAGTTAGTCATGCGTCGTATGTTGGGAAAGGCTGTGGTGCTGACTGGCATTGCTGTCAGTATGACGTCGCTAACAGCCTGTGGACAGAACAAATTGCCTAATGGTTGTGAGAACGATACCACAATAACCGAGCCCGAGCTGGCAGGTGATGTAGCGGACGTGGATGGTATGATGGAGATGCCGGAACCTGAAGTGGAAGAAGCTGTCAGGGGAAAGATGCCCGCACCTGTTGACACCATTACTCCTATAAAGAAAGATGAACAGGTGATATACGGAGAAGTGCCTTATTCTCAGCCGCAATTTCCCGGTGGCAATAGTGCCTTGGCAAAATTTATAGAGGACAACCTGCGTTATCCGGAAGGTGAGAGTTGTGCACAGGGTAGGGTAGTTATTAGTTTTATGGTAGAAAGAGATGGTTCGCTGAGCGATTTCAAGGTGGTAAAGAGTATAGGTGAGCCCTACGATGACGAAGCGCTGCGTGTTGCCAAATTGATGCCCAAGTGGGTGCCTGCCAGAACAGGTGGAAAAACTACAGTAGTAAGATATAACATTCCCATTTCTTTTAAATCGAAGTAAGCAATGCCACATGAAGCTCCGCTGATAGGTATCTGTCGTCATCGGCTGACGGTTGATGGTGCTGGTGTTACCACATTGGTGGCCTTTCACGGCTGTCCACTGCATTGTAAGTATTGTCTGAACTCGCAATGCCTGTCACCTGATGGGGTGTGGCGTGTGATGACGGCTGCCGACATCATGGCTAAGTTGCAGAAGGACGACCTCTATTTCCGTGCTACAGGTGGCGGAGTGTGTTTTGGCGGTGGAGAACCCTTGCTACGTTCTGACATGTTGGTTGAGCTTTCCCGTCAGATGCCCCATGAGTGGGCTGTCACCATAGAAACCAGTCTTAATGTTCCCTTACAGCGTGTGGAGGCTGTTGCGCCTTTCGTCAGCCAATGGATAATTGATATCAAGGATATGAACCCCGACATCTATCAGTCCTATACTGGCATTGGCAACCTCCGTGTCCGTGAGAACCTTCTTTGGCTTGCTGCCCATGTTGATAAGGAGAGGATTCTTATCCGCCTGCCCCTCATTCCCCGGTACAATACGCCAACTGATGTTGCTGACAGTCGTCGTCAGCTGGAAGCCTTGGGTTTTACCCATTTTGACGAATTTGAGTATATTACTCGATGAGTAAACAATACAAAAACCTTGCAAGGTTTGTTTTTAAGTCCTGTTTAGAGTGATAATTGCAACAAAATCATTACCTTTGCACCAAGTAAGTGATTGATGCAACGGGTAATGAAGAAAAGCAAGGAGATATACAATAGCGCACAACTCATAGCGTTGATTCAGGAGTTAGGTTTCCTGCCTTTGCTGGATAGCGGAATTACGGGCTATTCAGCAGAGGAGCTGGTTAGTGACGACTGCCGTTATGTGGTGCTTCCCGATGGTGGGTGGGACTGGCCATTGTGGAAGTGGAAGGGACCGATAGTAACGGAAGGCAACTGCGTATATGGTAAGTTTTTTGACAAGAAGGCAGGCTTTATCAGCAAGTCTTGGTGGCCAGACTTCTTCAACTATCGTCGCAGCCAGCACCCTGTGCCTGCAGAAAGCTCCATTGAGGAAACCATCCTACTAACATTGCAGGAGCAGGGTAGTATGATAACGCGTGAGTTGCGGGCAGCCTGTGGTTTTACGGGTCCGAAGATGCGCAGTAAGTTTGATGCCTACGTCACCCGTCTGCAAATGGGGTGCTACATCGTGACAGAAGATTTTGTCTATCCTCAGGACAAGCACGGCCGGGAATATGGTTGGGGTTGGTCGTTGCTCACCACGCCCGAGCAGCTTTTAGGGCGCGAGGCTTGTTTGTGCCAACGTACTCCCGAAGAATCATTCCAACGGATTTATAATCATTTTAGGAAGCTGCTCCCCGAGGCTTCCGAACGTCAGATGATGAAATTAATCAAATAAAAATGAAGATTGTAGTTGACGACAAGATACCGTACATCCGCGAGACGCTGGAACGGCTGGCGGATGAGGTGGTGTATAAGAAGGGTTCGGCAATTGGGCCAGAGGATGTAAGGGATGCCGATGCACTCATCGTTCGGACCAGGACGCGGTGCGACGAGCAGTTACTGAAGGGTAGCAAGGTGCAGTTCGTGGCAACGGCTACCATCGGCTATGACCATATTGATACAGCATGGTGTGAGCAAAACGGCATCAAGTGGACCAACTGTCCGGGTTGTAACTCGGGTTCTGTAGCGCAGTACGTTGAGTCGGTGCTTTTGGTCTTGGATTACGGGTTACGGATAACAGATTATGGATTGAATGCTGCAAATAATCCCTCACCCGTAATCTCTCATCCCTCATCTGTGACCCTCGGTGTTGTCGGTTGCGGCCATGTGGGTAGCAAGGTTTGTAGGGTAGGGGAGCGACTGGGCTTGCGTGTACTTGTCAACGACCCGCCGCTTGAAAAAACAATTCTCCATTCTCCATTAGACTTCGTCTCCCTTGACGAAATAGCACATGAGGCAGATATCATCACCTTCCATGTGCCGCTGGACGAGACGACAAGACATCTGGCCGATGAGGCTTTCTTCAAGAAACTGCAACGGCAACCGGTCATCATCAACAGCAGTCGTGGCGGCGTAGTAGATGAGCAGGCCCTGTTGCAGGCCCTGGATGACGGGTTGGTGAGTCAGGCAGTCATCGATACCTGGGAGAATGAACCCGACATCTCGCGTACCTTATTATATAAATGTTATATAGGCACACCCCATATTGCCGGCTACTCGGCAGATGGTAAGGTGAATGCCGACAATATGGTAGTTGAGGCACTATGCCGACACTTCGCGTTGCCTCTGCCGCCGAAGATAGAGCCACCCATGCTACCTGCCGACTTTCACTATACGGGCAATCCGCTGGAACTTTATAATGCGATGGATGACAGCAGAAAACTCAAGGAACACCCAGAGCGTTTTGAGGAATTACGTGGCAATTATCCGCTCAGAAGAGAGGTGTTTTAACAAAAAAACATCCAAAAACACTTGTTTTATGTCAAAAAAGTTGCACAAAGAGGGGGTGGTTGTGCAGGTTTTAGCGCTTTTTTGGCTTTTTTATTTGCATAAATGAAAAAAAGTGTGTTACTTTGCACCCGCAATTTCGAGAAAACGAATAAAAGAACAATATTAAGGAATTAATTATTAACATTTTAAAAATTTAAATTATGTCAGAAATTGAAAGCAAAGTAAAGGCAATTATCGTTGATAAACTCGGTGTTGATGAAGCAGAGGTTAAGCCCGAAGCAAGTTTCACAAACGATCTGGGTGCCGACTCACTGGATACCGTAGAGCTCATTATGGAGTTTGAGAAGGAGTTTGGTATTTCTATTCCCGACGACAAGGCTGAGAAGATTGGTACCGTTGGTGACGCTATCGCTTACATCGAGGAAAACGCAAAATAATTAAAACCCCCTAAGTTAGGGGGTTGAGGGTCTGAACAGGCAATTTGCCCTATTCAGACCCTCAACTCAATTACTTAGGGGATTATCTTGTTCAGACCCCCAACCCCCTGACTAAGGGGGAAAACAAATCCCCAAATAAAAACATGGAATTAAAAAGAGTTGTTGTAACAGGTATGGGTGCTGTGACACCCGTTGGCAACACTTCTGAGGAGACATGGAACAACCTGCTCAACGGAGTAAGTGGTGCTGCACCTATTACACTTTTCGACGCATCAAAATTCAAGACACAGTTTGCTTGCGAGGTGAAGAACCTGAACGTCACTGACTTCATTGACCGTAAGGAAGCCCGTAAGATGGATCGTTACACCCAGCTGGCTATCATTGCTGCCATGCAGGCCGTCAAGGACTGCGGTATGGACTTAGAGGCCGAGGACAAGAACCGCATCGGCGTCGTTTACGGCGTTGGTATCGGCGGTATCAAGACCTTCGAGGAAGAGGTTTCCTATTATGCTGTAAACCGTGAGAATGGTCCTAAGTTCAATCCGTTCTTCATTCCGAAGATGATTGCCGACATTGCTGCCGGTCAGATTTCCATCATGTATGGATTCCACGGTCCCAACTATATTACTTCGTCTGCTTGTGCTTCTTCATCAAATGCACTGGCCGATGCCTTCAACCTGATTCGTTTGGGTAAGGCAAACGCTATTGTGGCAGGTGGTGCCGAGGCAGCTATCTGTGAGACGGGTGTTGGTGGTTTCAATGCCATGCATGCCCTCTCTACCCGTAACGATGAGCCCGAGAAGGCCAGTCGTCCTTTCAGCGCCAGCCGCGATGGCTTCATCATGGGTGAGGGTGCCGGCTGTCTGATTCTGGAGGAGCTGGAGCATGCCAAGGCCCGTGGTGCCAAGATCTATGCAGAGATGGTAGGTGCCGGCATGAGTGCCGATGCTCACCACATCACCGCTTCTCACCCCGAAGGTCTTGGTGCCAAGCTCGTGATGCTGAATGCCCTGGAGGATGCTGGTATGAAGCCCGAGGATATTGACTATATCAACGTACACGGTACAAGTACCCACGTCGGTGACATCTCTGAGGCAAAAGCCATCAAGGAAGTCTTCGGTGACTGGGCTTACAAGCTGAACATCAGTTCTACGAAGTCCATGACGGGTCACCTGCTGGGTGCTGCCGGCGCCGTAGAGGCTATGGCCACCATCCTGGCTGTGCAGAACGATATTATTCCGCCGACGATTAACCACGCAGAGGATGACAAGGATGAAGAGATTGACTACGATCTGAATTTCACCTTCAACAAGGCCCAGAAGCGTGAGGTACGTGCCGGATTGAGCAACACCTTCGGTTTTGGTGGTCACAACGCCTGCGTAGTATTTAAAAAGTTTTCGGATAAGTAAGTAAAATGCAAATAGCATTTGCATTTTCGGACGAAAGAAAACTCAACGAAGTTAAGTATGCTGAATACTAGTAACTTGATAGATAGAATAAGGCTCCCTTTCCGCAAGGAGAAGGAGCTTTTTTCAGCTATTTACGAAATGACGGGCTTCTACCCGCGTAACATCGAGTACTATCAGTTGGCATTGATGCACAAGAGCGCGTCGCGGCGTAATGCCAAAGGCCGTCCGCTCAACAACGAACGGCTGGAGTTTCTTGGCGATGCCATTCTCGATGCTGTAGTGGGCGACATCGTCTATCGTCATTTCGAGGGCAAGCGTGAGGGTTTCCTCACCAATACCCGCTCTAAGCTGGTGCAGCGCGAGACATTGGGCAAACTGGCACAGGAGATGGGACTCATACAGCTCATCAAGTCACGTGACCACTCCACGGCGCATAATAGCTATATGGGCGGCAATGCCTTTGAGGCGCTTGTTGGAGCACTCTATCTGGATCGTGGCTACAAGGCATGTATGCTCTTCATGCAGCAACGCATTCTCAAGCAGCTGGTCAATATTGACAAGGTGGCCTACAAGGAAGTGAACTTCAAGTCGAAGCTCCTGGAGTGGACACAGAAGAACCGTGTGCGCATGGAGTTCAAGGACATCAGTCAGCGCAAGGACGAGACGGGAAGTCCTGTCTTTGAGGCGAAAGTGGTCATTGAAGGCATTGAAGGCTGCAGCGGTACGGGCTATTCAAAGAAGGAAAGCCAGCAAATAGCAGCTAAGGAAACGCTACAGCGCCTACGTCGAGAGCCGCAGTTTATAGATGCAGTTTTCGCTGCCAAGGCCGACCGTACGAAGATGGAGGAGGAGCCTGTCCAGACGGTTCCTGACATCGAACAGCAGGAGAACTTCATAATTGAAGGAAAGGGAATGGAAGCAGCTCCCCAATCGTCACCCAAGCGAGACACAATAGTCCAACGGGAAGCTGTTGAAACATCTTCCAAAGCTTTGGACGAGGCTGCCGATGAATTCTCCCTTGACGATATTACTGCTACCCCTCAAGAAAAGTCCCGCGAAGACATCATTGCCGAGGCAGAGGCTGCCGCCTTTGAAGAAATGCAGCAGGAAAGGTAAATCGATAATCCGTAATTTGTTAATAACCATCGTGTTTTCCATTGCCAGCCTGCTGTTATCGGGGTTTCTCACCTTTGTGGAACTGAACTGTGAGAACCTTTTTGACTGCCAGCACGACTCGTTGAAGAACGACACCGAGTTCCTGCCTACAGCAGGGCGGCAATGGACCCCGCGCCGTTACTGGCGCAAATTGGACAATATCGGGCGTACCATTATTTCCAGTACGCCCGATACTGTCTCTTTTCAACTGCCTGATCTTGTGGCATTGGTTGAGGTCGAGAACGACTCTGTGCTGCATGACCTGACGCGTCGTTCGCTGCTTCGTCATGCGGGTTATGAATATGTCATGACCTGCTCGCCCGACGAACGAGGCCTCGACGTGGCATTGCTTTATCAGCCCTTCTCCTTCCAGATGCTGCAGCATCGTGCCCTCCGTATAGAACCCCTTGCCGGCATGCGTCCTACCCGTGACATCCTCTATGTCAGCGGACGTGTTATGTCGGGCGACACGTTGCATGTCTTCGTTGTCCATGCTCCCAGCCGCTATGGTGGTGAGCGTGAGACGCGGCCTTACCGTCGCCATGTTGTCGAACGACTGATGCAGTCGATCGATTCTCTCCGGACGTTGTCGCCCGAAGCCCGTATTTTGGTGGCTGGTGACTTCAACGACTATGCCGGTGATGCCTCGTTGCAGTATCTTGAGGAGTGTGCATTGCAACATGTCTCCCGTAGCGCTACCGGTCATCACGGAGCCCGTGCAACCTATCGCTTTCAGGGCTTGTGGGCCAGTCTTGACCATATCTTTGTCAGTCGTTCGCTCTCAGCCGACATCGATACCTGTTACGTCAACGACCTTCCTTTCCTGTTGGAGGAAGACCCGAAATACGGCGGCATGAAGCCCCGCCGAACCTATAATGGTTTCCGCTACCAGCGCGGTTTCAGCGACCACCTGCCCCTTGTTGCCCGCTTCCGGTTGTAAGCCGTAGTAAGCGGTAACCCGTAAGTAGTAATCGGAAATTCTTCGGTTTTTTTTTGTATGTTTTTGGGAAAAGCGTTATATTTGCAGAACAAACCTAAAAGTATAGCGTATGTTTAAGAAATTGTTTTGTGGCGTAGTGGCACTTTTCCTTTGTCAGACACTCTTTGCCGGAAAGGTAACGGAACAGGAAGCTCTGCAGAAGGCACAGCAGTTCCTACGTGGTAAGTCTTTCCAACAGAAGAACTTACGGCGTGCTCCACAGCATGGTAACACAGATAACCCCTTTTATATATTTAATGCCGACAATCATGGCGGTTTTGTCATTGTCAGTGCCGATGACCGCACGGAGGCAATCCTGGCGTATGCCGAGCAAGGCTGCTTTGAAACGGCTGCGCTGCCTGAGAACATCAGGGAATGGCTGGCGGGTTATACTGAGCAAATCAAGGCATTAGGAACCTCAGAGGAAAAAAGTGTTCCCCGTCGTGCAGACAAGGTGGCTGTTGCCCCTTTGCTGACGTGCCAGTGGAATCAAGGTTCCCCCTATAACTATTGGTGCCCTATGGATGGCGACTACAGGAGTGTGACCGGCTGTGTGGCAACGGCTATGGCTCAGGTCATGTACTACCACAAATGGCCGCAGGAGGCTGTTTCGGCTCTTCAGGGATATACTACCTATTCCAATCAGATTGTGTTGGACGATCTGCCTTCCACCACTTTCAGCTGGGCTGAGATGAAGGATCAGTACGACTACAACGAGACGGGCGTTGCTGCTGAAGCAGTTGCTGAGCTGATGCGCTATTGTGGTCAGGCAGTACAAATGGATTATACTTCCAGTGGTTCAGGTGCCAATGTCAGTGCTGCAACGATGATTAATTTTTTCGGTTACAGAAAGACGGCAAAGGATGTGAGCCATAGGAGCTACGGCAATATGGACTGGGAAAACCTGATATATAACGAGGTGTATAATCACCGCCCGGTCTTATATGCTGGTTTTAACAACTCGGGTGGTCACCAGTTTGTGATTGACGGCTATGACGGAAAAGGTCTTTTCCATGTCAACTGGGGGTGGGGCGGTTCTTGCGACGGCTATTTTGTGCTGTCGGTGCTCAATCCTGACGGACGCGGCATCGGTGGCGGTTCTTCGTCCGACGGTTATTCCATGGGTCAGGATGCCGTCATAGGTTTACAACCTGATCATGGCGAAGAGGCCGTTCTCCCCACTATCAATTGTTATATCAACTTATATGGCAAAAGGAACTTTACCCGTACATCGTCTGATAAGGATTTTGAAATACCTGTTTCAGCCTGGCTTTACCTTTGGAATGATGGAGAGCAGTCGTTAGACCATGCGTGGGTTCTTTATCATAAGGAAGAGCCCATACAGATACTGGATGTCATCAGCAATAAGGTTATTGGCAACGATAATGACAATTCTGTATCTGCTGACTTAAGTTTTGGTGCATCACTGTCTGACGGCACCTACGAAATCAGGTCAAGAGTGAGGAAAGCCGGTACCGAGGAATGGGAGAACTGCAACCTATGGTCTCCAGCGCTTGTTGTGGTCATTAGTGGCAATACGGCAAAACTCATGATGTCCGATGAACTCACAGGCCAGCTCCAGTTCAACAGTATCACCATGGAAGGTGTCAGGAAAATGGGTCGTGAAATGACATTGCTCCTGAACTTGACCAATAACGGTTTCGACCATGAGGTACCTCTATACCTGATCATGGAGGGTGAGGACAAACCGATAGCCGAGGCTTCCGCCTATCTGGATAATGGGCAGACAGGCGACCTGCAACTCTCCTTTATACCTAAGCAGCAAGGTAACATCACCGTCAAGCTCTCGACCGACTATGACGGGAATAACGTCGTATGGAGCGAAAGTCTTGAGATAGAGGAGTCTTTACCCCATAAACTTACAGGCAACGTGGCTATCGCCGGTGAACGTAACCTAACGATAGAGGGTACTACGATTGATGCGACATTCACCATTAAGAACGAGGGAGAAAACGCTTATGATGATGAAGTTATTATTTCGTTGACACCCATAGACGATGATTGGCGAAGCATGGGCGAGGAAATCGCTGATGTCAGGAAGTTGCAGCTTGCCGTGGGAGAAGAAACAACGCTGAATGCAGTATTCCCTAACCTGGTGGAGGGTCAGCGCTATGAGTTGTCTCTCAGATACTATAGCTATGAAGCAGAGTATAACTACGTCTATCAGAACTGGGGCGCTTATACCGAATGTACAGTGGGTACGGTGCTTGTGCCATACGATATGGAAATCAATATGATAGTGAAGAATGCCGATGTCAATAACAACATAGAGGGTACAACCATCAAGGCCGACATTGTCGTGGCGAATAAGGGTGACCATGACTATGATGACACCATCGAGCTGTGTTTATATTATGAAGGAAACGATGGCTATATTTACTGGGAAAAGACGCTGCAATTGGACGTACAGGTACCTGTTGGTCAGACGAAAACCATAGAAGACTATGAAATCACCGATTTGACCATCGGTAGGAGCTATTGTTATCAATCTTCCTATAAATCAGAAAATGTGTCACAGTATAATTGGGGGTGGGATTATTATACCCTGATAGAGCCCACTGCCATCTGTGATGTGGAGACAGGTGCCAATGAAGTCATAGGAATCTACACGCTCGACGGTCAGCGTATGGATACGTTACGCAAGGGAGTGAACATTGTGAAGATGGCCGACGGCCGTACCAGAAAGGTTGTCGTGAAATGATTTACGGCTTAATAAAACGCCTATTATACAAAAAAAACGTAAAATATTGGTGGTTATAAAAGTTTATGCTTACCTTTGCCGTTTGAAAAAGGCCAAGGTAGGCATAAATAGCTTATAGAAGCAATGAGTTTAACCCAGATAGTACGACATGCGTTCACGCACCGTATGAAAGAATTGGAGCGGCACGTGAACGAAGCAGAACAGCTTCAGCGTCAGGTGCTGACACACCTTTTACAGGAAGCAAAAGATACGGAATATGGCCGGAATCACCTTTTCGGCCAGACACATGGCTATGATGGTTTTGTCAATAACGTCCCCGTCAATACGTATGAGGAGTTGAAGAGTGACATTGACCGCATGCGTCACGGTGAGCTCGACGTGCTGTGGCCCGGTCGTGTGAAGTGGTATGCCAAGTCGTCTGGGACCACCAACGACAAGTCGAAGTTCATTCCTGTCAGCGACGAAGGTCTTCAGAAGATTCACTATGCCGGCGGTTTCGACTCGGTAGCCCTTTATCTGCGCAACAATCCCAAGTCGCGGCTGTTCGACGGTCGGGCACTGATACTGGGAGGCAGTCATGCGCCGAACTATAACCTGCCGGGTTCGCTGGTGGGCGACCTGTCGGCCATATTGATTGAGAACATCAATCCGTTGGCCAACCTGGTACGTGTGCCGAAGAAAAAGACGGCACTGCTCAGCGACTTCGAGACGAAGCGTGACCGCATAGCCCATGAGGCACTTCACAAGAATGTGACTAACCTGTCAGGCGTTCCCTCATGGATGCTGTCGGTACTGAACCGAGTGATGGAAATCTCGGGTAAGACGCATCTGGAGGAGGTATGGCCTAACCTGGAAGTCTTCTTCCACGGCGGTGTGGCCTTCACGCCCTACCGTAAGCAGTATGAGCAGCTCATCACGTCGCCCCGTATGCACTACATGGAGACGTACAATGCCAGCGAGGGTTTCTTTGGCATACAGGACGACCCTGCCGACAAGTCAATGCTGCTGATGCTTGACTACGGCGTGTTCTATGAGTTCATGGAAACCTCCCCCAGCCCCTCCCAAGGAGGGGAGCCTGGTTCCTCCCCCTCGGGGAGGTTAGGAGAGGTTATACCTCTTTGGGCTGTGGAAAAAGACAAGAACTACGCCATGCTGATTTCCACTTCTTGTGGACTATGGCGCTACATGATAGGCGACACTGTCCGCTTTACCAGCACCAATCCCTATAAGTTTGTCATTACCGGCCGTACCAAGAGTTTCATCAATGCCTTTGGCGAAGAGCTGATTGTCGATAATGCCGAGCAGGGACTAGCCTACGCCTGTCAACAGACAGGTGCTGAAGTGTTGGAATACACGGCAGCGCCGGTCTTCATGGATGCCAACGCCAAGTGCCGCCACCAATGGCTCATTGAGTTCTCGAAGGCCCCGTCCGACCTGCAGCAGTTTGCCGTGTTGCTTGACAGGAAGCTTCAGGAGCTGAACAGCGACTACGAAGCCAAGCGCTACAAGGACATCACCCTGCAGCCGTTGGAACTGGTACAAGCCCGTCCGGGACTCTTTACCGACTGGATGCGTCAGCGCGGCAAGTTGGGCGGTCAGAACAAGGTGCCCCGACTCAGCAATTCGCGGGAGCACATAGAACAACTGCTAAAACTCAATGTAATACAATAGAAATGTAATGATGAACAACATGAGGCAACAGCATCTTTTCATTTTTTCATTTTTCATTTTTCTAATTGCAACCGCGGTTGCAAGCTGTGCCCGAATGGGGTCACCCGATGGCGGGTGGTATGACGACAAGCCACCATATGTTATCGGAGCAGTCCCTGCCGACCGTTCCATCAATGTCACTGACAATAAGGTGACCATCCTGTTCAATGAGTATGTCAAGATAGAAGATGCCACGAATAAGGTTGTCGTGTCACCCCCGCAGTTGGAGGTTCCTGAAATCAAGGCCTCGGGAAAGAAAATCGTCGTAGAGCTGAAAGACACCCTGAAGCCCGACGTCACCTATACCATAGACTTCTCGGATGCCATCTCTGACAATAACGAGGGTAACCCGATGGGTAACTACACCTACAGCTTCTCCACCGGCGAGCGCATTGATACCTTCGAGGTATCGGGAACCGTGCTGAATGCCGAGGACCTGGAACCCGTCAAGGGCATGCTCGTCGGACTGTACGACGACCTGAGTGACTCCGTATTCAAGACAAAGCCCCTGCAGCGTGTGTCGCGTACCGACAGTCGCGGTCATTTCGTCATCAAGGGCGTCGCTCCCGGCACCTATCGCTGCTATGCCCTGCAAGACGCCGACGGCAACTATATGTTCAACCAGATGAGCGAGGCCATTGCCTACTCCCACCAGACCTTTGTGCCGTCCTGTAAGCCCGACATCCGTCAGGACACCATCTGGCGCGACACCCTCCATATTGACAGCATCATCCGTACACCCTACATCCACTATTTTCCTGACGACGTGGTGCTCCTGTCCTTCACCCATGTGCAGACCAATCGCTATCTTATCAAAACCGAGCGCCAGGAGCCTAACCAGTTCCGTATGTACTTCAGCTACGGCAATCCGGAACTGCCGCGCATCAGGGGACTGAACTTCGACAGCGACAGCGCTTTCCTCGTGGAGCACTCCGCCAAGCGTGATACCATCACCTACTGGCTGCGTGACACCACACTCATCAATCAGGACACGCTACGCATGGAGCTGCAATACCTGATAACCGACAGCGCCGGTGCACTTGTCAATTATACGGACACCATCGAGTCACTGCCCAAGGTGACGTACGAGAAGCGGCTGAAGGAGCGTCAGAAGGAGATAGAAAAATGGATGAAGGAGCAGGAGAAGAAGCGTAAGCGCAACAACCCCTACGACAGCATCTACCCTGTCAAGCCGTTGGAGCCCAAGTGGGTGAACGCCTCGACCATCGACCCCGACAAGAATGTCATGGTCACCTTCCCCACGCCCCTGGAACGCCTGGACACCTCAATGATTCACCTGTATGTCAAGGTCGATTCCCTGTGGTACCGCGCACCCTTCGAATTCGGGCCCAAGGACTCCATACCGCGAACCTACGAGCTGCGTGCCGAGTGGCGCGAGGGACAGGAGTACAGCCTTGAGGTGGATTCTGCTGCCTTCTGCGACATCTACGGACTCACGTCGGCAGCCATCAAGCAGGGCATCAAGGTCAAGAGCAACGACGAGTATTCGTCACTCTTCGTGAAGGTCAGTGGCGTCAGCGATTCCAAACTCATCGTGCAACTGTTGTCCAGCACGGGCGGTGTAGTCAAGCAGGCACATCCACACGGCGGTACTGCCGAGTTCTACTATGTCAATCCCGGCAAGTACTACCTCAGTGCCTTTGTCGATGCGAACGACAATGGCATCTGGGACACGGGCGACTACGATGCCGACCGTCAGCCGGAGGCCGTCTATTACAGCCCTCATGAGATAGAGTGTAAAGCCAAATGGGATGTCACCGAGCAGTGGAACCTGAAGGAGCGGCCGCTTAACGAACAGAAACCAGGCCGTTTGGTCAAGCAGAAGGCCGACAAGGAGAAGAAGCTCCGTAACCGCAATGCTGAACGTGCCAAGCAGTTGGGCATCCCCATCCCCGATAAGTACAAGTGGTAGTTATCGGTTATCAGTTAATAAAATGAAAACTATTAAACTATTAGGGAGTTTTCGCATCATATTGATGTGAAACCTTTAAAATAGAAAAGATATGAAGAAGAAAATATTATCAGTTATCAGTTATCAGTTATCAGTTATCGGTTGTCTGTTAGCATTGTTGTTAACATTCCCTGTAAACGCTCAGGCCCAGTGTGGCATTGAGAACAAAGCTTTCAAGTCGGGCGAGTTCCTCTCTTACGACCTTTACTTCAACTGGCAGTTCGTGTGGGTCAAGGTAGGCACCGCTTCCATGTCCACCGTCCAGTCGCGCTACAAAGGTCAGGACGCCTTGCGTGCCAGTCTTATCACCCGTGGCAACAGCAAGCTCGACAACATGTTCGTCATGCGCGACACCCTGGTGTCCTACAGCACCCTCGACCTCTCGCCCCTCTACTACCGTAAGGGCGCCAAGGAGGGCGACCGCTACTATGTTGACGAGATATGGTATAGTTACCCTAACGGCCAGTGCCACCTCAAGCAGCACGAGATAACCAGCAAGGGGCAGAGCCTCTGGCACCAGATGGACCCTGGCAAGTGTGTCTATGACATGATGAGCATCTACCTCCGTGCCCGCAATTTCGACAGCTCCATCCTGAAGAAAGGACAGAAAATCACCCTGCCCATTGCCGACGCCAAGCACTTGCAGAACACGTGGCTCGTCTATCAGGGCAAGGAAACCATCGAGATGAAGAACGGCAACAGCCAGTACCGCTGTCTTGTCCTCTCGTTCATGGAGCGTGAGGACGGCGAGGAGAAGGAAATCATCCGTTTCTTCGTCACCGACGACCAGAACCACGTTCCCGTGCGTCTGGACATGTTCCTCCGTTTCGGCTCTGCCAAGGCTTATCTCACGGGCATGAAAGGTGTCCGTTCACCGCTTACCAGTAAAGTGAAGTAAGCAGTATGATGATAGAAAAAAGGCGGCTACCCTTGTGTGGGCAGCCGCCTTTTTTTGAAGAGGATTAGGGCTCGGGAGGCGTAGGATCAGTATCGTCAACCTCGTAGATGGGCACGTAGGTGTGCTTGTAAACCTTCTTTCCACCTACCTCGGTGGTGGTGATGGTCTCGAGCATGTTGAGCTTGAGGACACAGCGCTTTTTGAACTCCTTGCTGGTGATGTTGTCAAGATCAGTAGAGTCAGGGAGGAAGCGGACATGGATGCCTTCAACGATATTGTCGGCTCCGAGGTTCTTCGCTTCGGTAACGTTTGCAACACCACCGGGACGGCTCTTCAGGGTAGGATAGAACGTACCGATACCGTTGAGCTGAACAGCAACACCCATGGCGAGGTTTTCAAAGATCTTCTTTGAGAAGATGGTCGTCACTCCCTCAATGACGGCGCGACCATAGATGGTGTCGCTGCTGGCGATTTGTTCACACAGACCACGCTGGTTAATGGTTCCCATGCGGTCCAGATACGGGTAGAGCTGACCGTACTGGTCGCTCTTGCGATTGGTGTTTTCGCGCATGTTAACGCGCATTTCTACTTGATTAGTAGCCATAATCTTTCATTTTTTTTGAGTTGTTTGTCACTATTGACGGTGCAAAGATACGCGCTTATCCACCAATAATTTCTTCCATTACCTCCAACGGCAAAAGGTTGGAAGTAATGGAAGTTAAAAAGCACGTCTTTGGACTGCTGACTACCCGTTTTTCAGTACTTTTGTGAAGCTCACCGCGGCTTTTCTGTATATTTCATACCAGAAGAAAAGTTCCTGTTCGCCTGTTCTTCTTACTACATCGGGTTTCGTCTCGGCCTTGATGTAGTTCTCGAAGCCGTAGCCCCTTTGGTCGAGGGTGGTGATGATATCGGCAAAGTAGCGTCTGCTCTTCAGGTCGAAGCCGTTGGGAAGATTCTCTCTGCAATAGTTATGGAACGTTGCCCGCTGACCGTTATAGAAGTCAGTGTTGGCATAGAGCTGGTTGATGTGTATATAGAAATAGAGGCATACCAGCAGATGGAAGTCCGAAAAAGGCTTCTTGTAGCCGTCCGTATCGTCTAAGCGTTCCACGAATGCCGTATGCTTGCTGTTCAGCAACCGGCTGCTTGCCATTTCCAGTGCCTCGATGATCTGTTCGTCGTGTCGTGGTGCCTCCAAGAAGGTGTGGCTGTCGGTCGGCCCATTGCCGCCACCTCCGTCATTGTTCTTTTGCTCGTCGTCGTCCACACTGGCGACGTTACCTGTCTGCAGATACTTGGCCAACTGACTGAGTGGAATGCGAATCGTCACCAGAATGTAGGGCTCGTCAGCTGTTCCTTTCGGGGGGTCGAAGACAAAAGCCTTGAAATCCTTGGAGCCAGGATGTCCGTAATATAGAAACAGCTTTTTCCCCTGCTTCTTTTTTCTCAGATTTGTTCCAGCGCCTGGACCGAGGAGTCCCTGCTGGTTTAGCTTCCTCAGTCTTCGTAGTTGCGTCCCCTTGGTCTGCACCCTGATTTCTCCCGTTCTGCTGATGGCATGGGCAATGTTCAGTGCTTTCTGAACGCTGCTCGGGTCGCGTGCCGGAGCCAAATAGACAATACGCTGGTCCTTCTGGAGTGTGGCGCGTGCCTTCTCCAGTGTCATGATGGCAATGGTCGGAACGTCCATCATGCCCTGCACCTTATCGTACCTTGGACTGACGGAGAGCCTACCCGCCTTCCGTCGCTGCATGGTCCTTGTCTGTGCTTTCTTCAACCCCATACACCTATATTATATAATATGCGTGGGGCAAAGGTAATTAAAAAAAAGAATTATTTTCCATTTATTGCTGTTATTTTTCCGAAAAGTTTTGGAATTTCGCATAAACTATGTATCTTTGCGGCATCAACGGTTAAAGCAAATTGAACGATGCCACGCAAGAAGAACGGAATGGAAGTTGAGCTGCAGCCGCGCCCGACAAAGGGTGAGGACGGACGCCCGTTGCTCTATGCTCGTTCGGCATCGGACACAAAGTACGACATCCGTGCGCTCGACGAGTTCTGCCACAAGAACCGGGGTATGCACAGCGGCGAAATGGTGCGTAGCTTGGAGACTTTCTCCGAGGTGGCAGCCTATTTCATGCGCGACGGTGCACGTGTCCAGACACCGTTTGGCTCCTTTGCCGTAAAAGTCAGGCTCGACGGTGACTATACTGACCCCAAGCAGGTAAAACCCAAGAGCATTCACTTTGCCGGCATTGAGTTTGTTCCCTCCAAGGAGTTTCTCAATCAGGTGTCCAGCCATTTGGAACTGGGATTCCGAAGGGTGGGAGAGCCCTCATCGACCGAGTTACTCCGCGATTCCGAGGCGATGGAGGAGGTGCTCCAAAAGGCACTGAAAAACGGCTATACCACCGTCCGCTATTTCTGCGGTCACAGTGGACTGAAATATGATACGGCCCGTAATTTTCTAAATAGTCTTTGCGAAGGCGAAAACCCGCGTCTGCGCAAAAGAAAAGAGGGGCCTACAATACATTATATGCCCATCAAAAAAGACAAAAAGTGATATGTAGAGTTTTGACCGGGCGTTCAAACTGATTTGAGCGGGCGTTCAAAGTGATTGGAGCGCCCGCTCAAAGTGTTTTGAGCGGGCGCTCAAACCCCAAGGAAACGGCACCTTCTTCCCTTGAAGGTGCCGTTTTCGTCCCTTCAACTCGGCACTTTCGTCCCTACCATTGCGGCAGTGGCTTTACTTGACAATCTTTTTACCTTTATAAATATAGATGCCTTTCTGCGTCGGCTCGCCTTGCAGCTTCTGGCCGTTGAGCGTGTACCAGCAGCCGTCTGTCGGCTGTTCATCCATCACGGTTTCGATTCCCGTGCTTCCGCTGACGGTCAGCGTGTAGGACACGTTGTCGGCAGGGAAGTAGTGGGGTCTGCCTCCGTAGCTTGCAGTAATCTTTGTCGTGCCTGCGCCTATGAGTTTGACATCACCTGTCGAGGAATTTACCGTTGCCACTTTGGGGTTGCTGCTTGAATAGGTGATGCCGCTGATCCAATGGCTGTTCGGGTTGTTCAGTGTCGGAGCAGTGAATGGCTCGCCGACCGTGGCCGTGGCTGTCGTGGCAGAGAACGAGAGCCCTGTCGAAGAAGCCAAACCGGGATAATCCTCTCCCATGTAAGCGTAGTCATACACTTTATAATATTTTTCTGTGCCAATGTTCACCTGTTCCATCGTGATGACGTTCTGCTCGTTGGGATCCGCAGAATTGATAACGACTAAGTTTGCACCTGATAACACGTAATATTTAAACAAAGCCCCTAAGAATTTCGCCATACCGTTTCCAAGAAGTCGATTGCTGTAAATATAAATTTCTTTTAGGTTAAGAGGACTTTCACGCGAGATTGATGTCAGCATATTGTTATTGCAATAGAGTTTTTCCAGATCTTGGATCTTCGAGACATCAAGTTGGGTCAGTTTGTTGTAACTACAATCCAATGTCACTATATATTTTTGATTTGTGACATCAAGACTGGTCAGTTGGTTATTACTAATCTGTAACGTCTTCAATAATAAATTATTCGAGACATCTATTTTTGTCAGTTGATTACCGCAACAACTCAAATTCTTCAACAGTTTGTTTTTCGACACGTCGAGCGTGGTCAGCTGGTTGTTGTCGCAATTCAAGGTTTGCAAATTGGTGAAAAGTTCTATTCCCTGAAGGCTTGCGATGCCTTTGTCTGTGACGGAGATTTCGCCTTTTTTCACTGCTTCGTATGAAAAGATGTAGTCCCTATTGAAAATCTCCCTCAGGGCCTGGCGGAAGTTGGCATCGGGGATGTTGTCGTTGGGCTTGTTCAACCAGATTACTTCGGCATTGATGACGATTTCATTCACGTAGTGTGTGCCGCTGCTGTTCGTGATGGATTTCTCCGTGCTGTTATAACTTACATTTGTGGGCGAATCAATGTGCTGATAACCTTTGAATGTCATTGCCTTCACGTTCTCCACCCTGGCTGCTTGCACATTAAGGAACGGTGCTGTGAGCGTAGTGCTGCCGGTATTGTCGAAGACGACCTTGCCAAGGTCACGCAGGCTATTGCCGTAGGCATTGATCACTAAATCGGAGGAGTGATTGATGGTCAGCGTCTCTGTGGCGTTTTTACCTTCAATGCCTTTAGGGCTACCATCATTATTAACAGCCAAGATTTTAAGATTTCCTGCACCTGTGATGGTCAGGTCTGCGCCCCACAGATAGATGGCCCGATAACTGGTTCCACGATACCTGATTTCTGTCTGGGATCCTGTTGCGCACGAGATGGTCGTGTTTTTCTGGCACTGGATGACACTTGCATCCTTGCAGACGAGTTCGTTTGTGCCTTTGAAGACGATTTTCAAACCGTCGCAGCCATAGTTGTCGATGCCGTTGTTGTTGTCACCGGTTCGTGACATTTTAACATCTGTCAGCGTCAGCGTCTTGGTAGAGTGGTTGTAGGTCACGGTACCTTTTGAGATGACACTGCTTTTTTCCACGATTTGCGTGTAGTTGTCGCTGTTCACTTTTACTCCGCCCACATAGAAGCCGTAGTCGGTGGCTGCCTGAGCCGTCGTTGCCATCACAAAGAGGGCGAGCATGGAGTACAATACTTTCTTCATAATTTTGTTGATTTTAATGATTAATATTGAATTTGATTTTGTTGTTTGATTTCGTTTCCGATTTCGAGTGCAAAGTTACGAACGAAATGGCAAAAGGCAGTTGTTCAAATCTTCCAAAATGTGCAGGGATAATTGTTCAAATCTTCCAAAATGCGGTGAAATGGGCTTTTTGCGCATTTTTCCTGTATAATGACAGCCAAAAAAAGCGACTACCCTTGTGTGGGCAGTCGCCTTTTTGATGAGAGAGGATGAGGCCTCCTTGCTATTCTATTTTTCCATGGATGATACGCCAGCGTGCCTTGCCATTGACCATTCCTTCGAAAAGTACTTTGGAGTTTGGCTTGATGGTAGCCGTCTTGCCCTCGGTACCCCAGCGGATAACCGCAAAGGAATACTCGTCGGTCACGATGCCGTCGCCGGCATAGATGGGACGGTTGACCATCGCCTTCTTGAATTTCTTCGTGGCCAGTTTGCTGCATCCGACGACCACATTGCCGTTGCCTCCTATCTTTTCGAAAGTAATGGCACCGGCAGGTTTCTTGCAGGTGGGACATACCCCGTCTTCGGCCACGTCGTTCCAGTTGAATTTCTTGGGTGGCTGAGTGGTCGAGGTACTGGTTGTTGTCTGGCTTTCTACCACATTGATGATGACACTACAATAGGGCATGAGATTGTGGTTCATGTTGATGTCAACCCGTTTGGCATTTCTTGGTATGCTGTAGCTCAGCGAGGCGGATGTCTTCTGCTTGAGTTCTTCCTTGTGCAGAGACCTACCCGACTCGTCCGTCGCGCTACACGACATGTTGAGCTTTCCACCGTCTCCAGATACCGTCTTGGCAGAAACACGGATGGTGGCTCCTGGCTGGGCCGACATGAAAATCCTGTCGATGCTTGATGCACCGGATACAAGACTGGCCCCGGTAATGGTGTAGGACACCTTGACGCCCTGGTTGTTCTGAAAGCTGTTGCTGAAGGTCTCGCCGCTGGTGGGTGACGTAGCCGTCGTCCCGTTGCCTACTTTCCACTCCATTTCGGCCTTGAACTTGGTGCGGACGGCGTTATAGGTCAGGTAAGCATAGATCTTCTTGGCATTCACCGGTACTTTGAGCGACACGCTGGCCGAGCCTACAGCCTCTTTCTTGTTGACAGGCTGTTTCTTGCCGTCGGTAGTCTCAATGAAGTATTCCACGCACACCTTCTTGCTGTTATTGGGACCCGCCACTCGTTGACATCCGAGCGTCAGCGTCGCGCCAGTCTTGACCTCACCCTTGATGAGTACGGTCATGTCGTCGCGCAGCGTACCGGAAATCGTGGCTTTCGACTTACTGGTCACTACGCCTCCGGAGAATGTGTATTTCATCTTCGAGCCGAAGCGTTCCATGGTTCCTGTCTCGGCAGAGATCATCAGTGTCACCGACAACAGCACTGCCATCAACACTATAATTTTTTTCATATGCTCGTGGTGTATAAACAGTTAAGTTATTATTTTTACTTCCACTTCGTAATGACTGCAAAATTCCAGTGTCAGCAAGAAATAGACTCTGTTGTTGAATAGACTGGCGAGAATTCGCCAGTCTATAGAGTGCTAGATCTTCTGTCGTTTCAAAGTTGTTTTTTATTTGACAAGGGTGACCTCTGGAATAAAGTTTGCTTGGCCTTTAGGTATGTGGGCTGATTTTGGCATAGGATTTCCTTTAGGGTCTGTCATTCTGCTAATCTCATGTGGATCCATTATTTCTGTTTTTCTATTATTCCCAGGTTTATCTACTTTGGCATCAATAAACCACCACCATGTACATTTGACACGTACATTACTTGTGTTGGCACACCACCAATTACCATGTTTGTCTTTGCCGAAGGCGACAATACCTATCTTTTTCTTCCCATCATAAAGTTCTCTAAAAATACCATCAATATACACAGTACGTTCAGAATTACTCAATTCGATTGATTTGGAGTTTTCATAATAATCACGTACTCTAAATTGTGCTTGTACAGTCAGCGTCATAGCTACAAGTGCTACAAATGTCAAAATAATCTTTTTCATAATAATTCTTTTTTAAGTTAAATTCTCTAATTCTATGCGGAGCTAATTGGCAAATCCGAGCGCTCTAATTCGTGAAAAAACGTGGTTCTGAAACTACTCCGTCAGTTCCTTGAACATCTTTTTCGAAATCTTAATCCAAAAGCATCCGGCTGTGGCAGTCGAGAGTTGGCTCAGATCGCCGTGCAAGCCCACTTTTTTGTGGGCTAACTGAATCTCAGCCCTCGTAGGCAGCGAGAAGATCTGGCGACCGGCCTCGCGGTTCAGCGCATCTACGAACGTCTCCTTCTCGGCTTGCGTCACTTTGGCGGCGTTTGACACACTGGTGCGGGCGTCGTGCTTCTTTTTGCCCGTCACCACCCAGTATTCGTAGTACGAGATGGGCTCTGTCGTGATGAGCCATGAGCTGCCATCCACGGGTCTCATCCTTCCGATGAGGTTCTCAATCACTTGGTTACGCTGCTCTTTCGTAATCTTCTTCTGTGCACTTGCCGTCATCGTCATGGCGAAGACGGCTACCATTAATAATAATAGTTTCTTCATAGTCGTTGTCGTTTGTTTTGTTAGTAATAAATATGATGCGACAAAGATAATGAGAAATGCCGTAAAAGAACTAGCAATATAAGAAAATCGACTTGCAATTTCCGTATTTGCAAGTCGATTTCTGTGTTTTCAGGTTGTCGATATGTTGTTGATCCATTCCTTGGGTGTGATGCCCGTTATGCTTTTGAAGGCGCGGAAGAAGGTTGATTCGTTGGCAAAACCTGATGCCACCCAGACCTCTGATAGTTTTTTCTCGGGTGATTGCTGCATCATGTGCTGGGCATATTCTACACGTAGTCTGTTCATAAATTGTGCGAACGAACAGTCACGTGAGGCATTGATGCTGTCCGATACGTAGCGGCTGTTCACACCCAGTATTGCTGCCACGTCGCCTACTTTCAACTCTGGGTTTAGGAATAGCTGTTCACGCTCCATCAGTTCGTCAATACGTCCCATCAACTTGTCATCGGCTCCTGTTACGGTGTTTTCTGGTTGCGCCTTGAAGTCTGAATCGTTGTGAGAAGAGTTGCTGCCGTGGTGGAAATGCTTAAAGCCCTTATAGCCGATAAACACGCCGAAGACGGCGAGAAGTGCATAGGGCCACCATCTCCATTTGCCGCCGATTCCGTGATTTCCTGCTGCATCGACCTTGTCACCTACCGGCAAAAGCATTACTGTGGCTTTCGGTTCGAAGTTATTGACAGGCACCTGCACACCGCCAGCTATGACAAGGTTGCCTTCTGCGGTCAGTACAGGTGTTGTATAGCCCATATCGGGTATTGGTTCTGTATAGCCTAATGCCAAGGGCACGTTGGCATCTTTATACATAATATATAATATGTACAACCTTTTTTCCTGCTTACCATATCCTAACAGGTAAGCGCGTCCAGCCTGCCGGTCAGCTATGACTTGCGAAAACCAGCAGATGGTATCTCCTTGGCTCACCCTCGGCACAGGAGTCTCAGTCTTGAGAAGTGAGAACTGCCCGTTGGCTAGTTTCATGATGGCTGCTTGATGTGTTAGCGTATCCTCGACAGCCATCAGGTATGTATAGATGCCCTTTGCCTCATCACCGATGAAGCTGTCCATGCTGCGGTGCTCGTGGCCCAGGCTCAGTGGTTGCCACTTCTCAAATAGCGGTTCTGTGGTCGGTGCTCCTTTCAGGTGGTCAATCCAGATGGTGTCGTTCTGTTGCGCCCGTTCGCTGAAGGAGCTGAAAATGATGGCATCGTCTTTTGCTGTACGAAACAGGAAGGGCATGGCGCGTTGCTGGTGTACATCTTTCAATGGCATGGCGTTGATTTTTCTTTCGTACAGCTCTATGCCGTCCCCCTCATACCAGTTTCCGCTGATGACAACAAGCCCGCTGTCCATCTCCAGCCCCTGTGCCCAGCAGCGCTTACGGTCCATACAGCCGTAACTCTTGAATGTATGGTTTGTGGGATTGTATTCCTCGGTCACAAACTGGTTACCGATGCCCAATGGTTGTAGATGACCGCCACCTAACAGCACCAGACCAGACTTCATGGGCAGTGCGAATCCCTCATCGTGTGTATAGGTCATCGTCATTTCCTGCCATGCTCCATTGCTCAGTCTTTCGGCAGTCTTTACAGGGATGAAGCCCGTGGTGTGACCACCGGCTACCGTTATCTCACCCCCTGCTACAAATGTCGAATGTCCGTGGCGGGGAGTAATCAGGTCGGGTAGCCGTTCTGCCGTGATTTTCTTTTCAGGACAGGTTTGTGCCGCTGCTGTTGCTATGCAGAAACCCATCAGCAAATGAGTCATGATTCTCTTCATGCCGACAAAGATACGAATAAGTGAGTAAAAATCCAAGAGAATCTTGGGATATTTCGAACGGGAGTATTTTCGACCCTATAAGCCTACGGGGAATATTATGCGGGCGGATTCAGCGGTTTGATGTATTGGATGGCCAGCATGGTCAGGTCATCGCTCTTCTCTGCCTTATCGACGAACTGATGGACGGCAGTGGTCATCTTGGTAATGATTTCGTAGGGCTTGTGGTTTCCGCTGCGCTGCACGGCTTGTGCAGTGTCCATGACGCGCTGGTCGCCGAACTGTTCGTAGTCAATGTTCATGGCCTCGGTCAGTCCGTCGGTATATAGGAAGATGGTCGTGGCTTGATAGATGAGCAGTTCCTGCGACGTGAACTCCCAACCGGCCATGATGCCGACGGGTATATTGGGGTCGCAGGGCATGAGGCCCACGGCTTCATCGCCAATGAGCAGCGGTGCGTCGTGGCCGGCATTGCAGTAGTGCAGACGGCCTGTGGGCAGGTCGAGCACGCCGATGAACAGTGTAACGAACATGTTGGAGTCGTTGTCGGCTGCCATCGACTCGTTCAGTATGCTGACTATGCGGTCGGGCTTCTCCTCGTTGGCTGACACCGTGCGGAACTGGGAGCGCGTGACGGCCATGACCAGCGAGGCGGGCACACCCTTGCCTGACACGTCGCCGATGCAGAAAAACAGCTTCTCGTCGCGGATGAAGAAGTCGAAGAGGTCGCCGCCGACGGCCTTTGCGGGTGTCAGCAAACCGTAGATGTCGATGTCGTCGCGATCGGGGTAGGGCGGATACAGCTTCGGCAGCATGGACATCTGGATGCTGCTGGCAATGTTCAGCTCGCTTTCCATGGCGGCCTTGGAAGCCGTTGTCGTCTGCAGTTCCTCAATGTATTTCGACAGCGACGTCTGCATCTCCTCGAAGGAGTCGCGCAAGTGGCGCACCTCGTTGTGGGTCTTCACCTCGGGCAGCTTCACGTCGAAGTTTCCCTTGGCTATCTCGCGTGTGTCTTCAGCCAGTTTGCCGATGGGCCATAGCTGGGAGCGAATGATGAGGAACAGCGCGACAGAGATGACGATGACCAGCAGGGCAAGCATCAGCGTCATGTACGTGGCCAGTTGGTTGGCTTCTTTCATGATTTCGGCTTCGGGAATCATGAAGCATATTGACCAGAGCACACGGCTGATGGGAGCGTAGAAGGTGACGTAGTCGGTGGCCTTCGCCTTCTTTTCCTTGACGCCGATGTTCATCTTCAGCGTGTCGTTGCCCCGTTGCCAGCGCAGCATGTTACGTGACAGGTTGACGAAGGCGGAGTCGCCTTCGTCCTTCGCGTCGTTGACCACGTTCTTCGTCAGCACCCAGTCCTGGTCGGGATGGCAGAGGAACAGGGAGTCGCGGCTCATGACGATGATGTCGCAATAGTCGTAGGGCTTGGCCTCCTCGATGATGTTGTTCACCCAGTTTACTGCCACGTCGGCACAGAGTACGGCATAGATGCTTCCGTCTTTCTCGTGCAGGGGCACCGAGTAGGACACCATGGCGCGTTTGGTGGAGATGGAGTCCATATAGGGCAGGCACCAGTAGCCCCGGTCCAGCACGTTGGTGTAAATCCAGTTGCTGTCGGTCTCCAGATAGCAGAAGTCGTATTCTGGACCTCCTATCTCGTCCTCTTCGAGGGCTCCGGTGACGGGGTCGCGGGTGACGGTGGGTGCATAGTACTTTCCGTGCTGTGGGAAGTAGTTTTCGCGGTAGAGCAGTGTCACGGCGGCAATGTCTTCGTTCTTGGAGATGAGGCTTGTCATGAACTGTGCGTTCTGGCTGTCGTTCTTGGCAAAGGTCTCCGCATACTCTGCCGCCGTCTCTACCGCCGTCTCCACGTTGGCTATGCGCTGGTCAATGACCTTGATGGCACTCTCCATGGCACGGTTGCTCTGGAAATAGGTCTCGTTGGCAAGGATGTTCCTGACGTACTGCGTCTGCCAGATGCCCGCAACGAGCAGGATGGCAATGACAATCATCAGCACCAGGAACGTGGTCTTTGCTGCTATGGAGGTTTTGAGTATGTTCAGGAACTTCATATTCGTATCTTACTATTTGTTGACGTTCAGACTTGCGTATGCTTCGCCCATCAGCAACTGGTCGCCGTCGTGGAGCAGTTCCACATCGACGCCACGCTGGAAAATCATGACGATGTCAGAGCCTCCGAACTTGAAGAAGCCCATCTCGTCGCCACGATGCAGCGTCTGACCTACGTGCAGCGTGGGAATCCAGTTGACGCTGCATATCTGCGACATACCGACGGGAAGCATGGCTACCAAGCCGTAGTCTTCAGTCTCGATGATGGCGCAAGCACGTGTCTCGACCATCTGGAATCCGAGGTCGTTGACGTAGTAGTAGAGCTTCTCCTCGTCGTCCCAGAGGGTATAGCCTCCGCCTGCCGACACTCCGGGTACCGTGCGCAGCTCCTTGAGCACACCATCTACGGGGGCATGGTAGCGGTGGTAGCAGTTGACGTCCAGGAAGGTATGTGTCAGCGTGCCTCCGGCAAAGGCATCCTTGTATTGTGAGTCGTTGCCGATGAGCTGTGCGATGTCGGAAATCTTTGCTGTCTTGATTTGCAGGTCGTCATACACCAGCTGGTTGCGTTCGTCGATGGCCCAGGTCTTCTTCGGCCAGGAGTCGGCAGGCGCCACCACATCCGCGTCGGCAATGGGGCGTGCGTCGGGCGAGGCGAGCTTGCGGGCAAAGAACTCGTTGTACGTGCGCCACAGGTTTCCCTCGCCGTACCATCCTTTGTCGAGTCCCCAGTCGGGGTCATTCTTCACCATATTATAATAGGCGTCGTTCCAGCTGTCTTCCGTGTCAAGCCAGTCACCCCACGACTGGCTGTAGGTGGAGAGCCATGAGGAAAACGGTTCCACGAACTCGACGGTGGGGTAGAAGTACCCTCTGTCGCTCAGCTCTTCCAGCGGCTGGTCCACGATGAACCAGAAGTAGCCGATGCCCTGGTCGGTACGTCCGTAAAGTGAACGTCCATAGTCGTTGGGCGCAGGGTGTATCATTACGTCCCAGGGCAGTTGGCGCACGTTCCAGTCAACGAAGTCATAGAACTCCGTCAGCGTCTGTGCGGGGTTATACCTGCGGTCGGGGTTGATGGATGCCGCCTGTCTGATGGCGTGCTCCAGCAGTGCCTTGACTTCCGCATTCTCGTTACAAATGCGTATTAGTGCTTTTGTAGCCTCAGTGTGTTCTCTCTCCGGTTCCGGTACAACGGGATCTTCGTCCGTACAGGATACCATCAGGACCCCGACAAGGAGCAGTAGTTCTGCTATCAGTGATAAACTTTTCTTCATGTTGTCAACATTTCATCATTTGGGCACAAAGTTACAATAAAATAAAACAACGACCAAATGATTTCCCAAAAAATAGAGCTTTGCCGCTTTGCCTGCAAAGAACTCCCCCTAACTCCTCAAACTATCCGAACTTCAGAAAGTTGAATTTTTTCACTTTTCATCATGCACCTTTGTTCTTATCCCGATTTTTTCGTATATTTGCACCACATTAAGAAAAAAACGAAAATGAAGCGCGTCGCTAATAAATTGAAAATCGAAAATCAGTAAATAGAAAATCGAAAATCAGTAAATAGAAAATCGAAAATCAGTAAATAGAAAATTAATAAGAATTGTAAATTAGAATAATGAAAACGAAAATGATGTTATGCCTGCTCTGGTGCTTCTTCGCTGGAGCAGCAAAGGCCAAGGAGGTACCGCAGTTAGCCAACGTCCTGGCCCGGCAGAGCATATCGCTGAACGGGCAGTGGAACTACATCGTAGATGTGCAGGAGGAAGGCTACTATGACTACCGCATGAACGTCAACAGGTGGGGATTCTTCCTCAATGCCAAGCCGCAGCGCCCCGAGGACCTGATAGAGTATGACTTCGACAAGGCTCCGACGATGCAGGTGCCTGGCGACTGGAACACGCAGGACGAGCGGCTCTTCTTCTACGAGGGAACGGTGTGGCTGAAGCGTAGCTTCGAGTATCATGCGCAGGCCGGCCGATGTGCTATTCTCTACTTTGGTGCCGTCAACTACGATGCCCACGTCTATGTCAACGGACGGGAAGCAGGCCATCATGTGGGCGGTTTCACGCCGTTCAACTACGACGTGACCGACCTGTTGCACGACGGCGAGAATACGGTCATTGTGAAGGTGGACAACAAGCGTCACGCCGAGGATGTGCCCACCCAGATTTTCGACTGGTGGAACTATGGCGGCATTACCCGTGACGTGCTACTTGTCAGCGTGGAGCCTACCTATATAGAAAACTACAAGCTGACGCTCGACAAGGCACCGACAGGCAAGAAAAGCACTCGCCAGATAATCTTCCAGGCACGGCTGAACAAGGCCGAAGCGGGGCAGGTCGTCACACTGCGCATACCGGAACTCAAGGTGGCACAGCAGTTGGTCACAGCTGCCGACGGTACGGCAAGTGCCGCGCTGAAGGTCAGGAACCTGCAGCTCTGGTCGCCTGATAGTCCGAAGCGCTACCGTGTGGAAATGAGTGCAGGCAGCGAGGTGCTGGCCGACTCCATCGGCTTCCGTACCATCGAGACGCGCGACAAGCAGATACTGCTCAACGGGGAGCCTATCTTCCTGAAGGGCATCAGCATGCATGAGGAGAAACCCTACGGCGGCGGTCGGGCCAACTCTACTGCCGACGCCCACACGCTGCTGTCATGGGCCAGGCAGCTGGGTTGCAACTTCGTGCGACTGGCTCACTATCCGCACAACGAGTATGCCGTACGCGAGGCAGAGCGCATGGGTATCCTGGTATGGTCGGAAATTCCCGTCTATTGGACCATTGCATGGACGAATCCGAAAACCTATGAGAATGCGGAGCGCCAGCTGACCGACATGATAGGTCGCGACCAGAACCGTGCCAACGTCATCATTTGGTCCATTGCCAACGAGACGCCTCACTCTGCCGAGCGTGACCTGTTCCTGAGTCGCCTTGCACGTCATGCCCGCAGCCTTGACGACACCCGGCTCATCTCCATGGCTATGGAGGTGACGTCGGCTGCCAACTACCACAACCGGTTGCAGGACAATATGCATGAGTATGTCGATGTGGTGGCGTTTAATCAGTACATCGGCTGGTATCGTGATGTGAACGACGCATCCAAGATGACGTGGGAGATACCCTACAACAAACCCGTCATTATCAGTGAGTTCGGAGGGGGTGCCAAGTACGGGCTCCATGGTGATGCCAACCAGCGGTGGACGGAGGAGTTCCAGGAGAACCTCTACCGTGAGAACTATGCCATGCTCGACAAGATTGACGGGTTGGCAGGTACGACACCGTGGATTCTGAAGGACTTCCGCTCGCCGCGCCGCGTACTGACCGGCATTCAGGACTATTACAACATGAAGGGCCTCTTCTCTGACAAAGGGCAGCGGAAAAAGGCTTTCTACGTATTGAAGGATTGGTATGACAAGAAATAACACACAGTGAAGATGAAAAAGATTTATAAGGCACATATTCTATATACGAAGGAGAAGGACCGTTTCGAGGTGCTGGAGAACGGCTATGTAGCTGTCGGTGACGATGGCTGTGTGACAGGTGTTGCGACTGACTTGGCGTCGCTGGATGCTGGGGACGCTGAGGTCTTGGACTTCGGCGACCGGCTGCTGATACCGGCCATGATTGACTTGCATGTGCATGCACCGCAGTATCGCAACCAGGGCATTGCCATGGACCTGGAACTGCTGCCGTGGCTCCAGAACTACACCTTCCCCGAGGAAATGAAGTATGCCGACCTGACATATGCCGAGCGCATGTACCGCCGCTTTGTGCACGACCTGTGGCGCTTTGGCACCATGCGAGCCTGCGTGTTTGCCACCATTCATACACCTGCCACCCGGCTGCTGATGCAGCTCTTCCGCGAGGCAGGCATGGGAGCGCTGGTGGGGAAGGTGGCCATGAACCGCAACTGTCCCGAAGGACTCTCGGAGTCGGTGGAGGAGATGGTGCAGGGCTTTGAACAACTGGTCAGCGACCAAGCGACCAAGGACCAGGGAGCATGGGTGCGGCCCATCGTCACACCCCGCTTCGTACCGTCGTGTACGCCGGAGATGCTCCGTGCCTGTGGTGAACTGGCAGCCAAGTACCGGTTGCCCGTGCAGTCGCACCTCTCAGAGAACCGGGACGAGATAGCCATGGTACAGGAGCTGGAGAAGGACAGCACCTGCTACGGTGATGCCTACGACCGCTACGGACTCTTCGGACAGACACCTACCGTGATGGCCCACTGCGTATGGACGGAGGGTGAGGAACTGGAACTGATGAAGCGCCGCGGCGTTATGGTGGCCCACTGTCCCACGTCGAACCTGAACCTTGCATCAGGGTTGGCGCCTGTCCGGCAGTTCCTTGACGAGGCAGTGCCCGTGGGCTTGGGCAGCGACGTCAGCGGCG
>JAEEGJ010004138.1_pt1 | contig 50635 bp, 38 predicted proteins | sample 8958761 | NCBI WGS metagenome assembly JAEEGJ01 (sample SAMN16246546, study PRJNA631951) | gut metagenome | biome: gut microbiome; feature: rumen; material: RS-attached | host: Bos | place: Iran: Karaj | collected 2018-10
GACAGGATTTATATACGGTCGGAGACAGAGAGGCTCCTACCTTGTTAAAGATATTGATGGAAATATTATTTCAAGTGGTATTTCCTATAAAAAGTTAAGTCTTATTGAAAAGCGAAAAGGGTGGATTGTTGATTTTAAACAATCTTAAGTAGCATCAAAGGTTATTATGGAGCGTTTACAAAATCAATGGAAAATTTAACCGTACTCGGATCTACCGGTTCCATCGGACAGAGTACTCTTGATGTTGTTCGAAGAAATAGGGATTTGTTTTGTGTATATGCTCTCGGAGCCGGTTCGAATGCCGAGAGGATGATCAGTGACTGCATAGAGTTCAATCCAGCATATGCGGTGCTGCAGCAGGAGTCTGCTGCTGAAAAAGTACGAACTGAACTGAAGAACCATCCTGAAATCAGAACCGAGGTTTTAAGCGGCAGTGATGCATTGAATTCGATAGCATCAGCCGGCGAATGTGATTCGGTAATGGCTGCTATTGTGGGATCAGCCGGGCTGGTATCTGCGCTTGCTGCTGTGAAAAGCGGAAAGAAACTGTATCTTGCCAACAAGGAATCACTGATTATGACCGGGCATCTTTTCATAGATGCGGCCAGAAAGTCAAATTCCCAGATCCTTCCTGTGGATAGTGAACATAATGCAATTTTTCAATCACTTCCTGAATCTGAGCAGCACAGGATCGGTTTCTGCGATCTTGAAAAGGCGGGGATTTCGCATGTACTTCTGACAGGTTCCGGCGGTCCGTTCAGGGAATGCCCACTGGAACAGCTTGAATCAGTGACCCCTGCGCAGGCGCTGGCACATCCGACGTGGAGCATGGGACCTAAAATTACCGTTGACTCGTCAACAATGATGAACAAGGGTTTTGAGTTCATCGAGGCAAAATGGCTGTTTAATCTGGCTAACAGTCAGATCAAGGTGCTGGTTCACCCTCAGTCTGTGGTTCATTCCATGGTGCAGTACGTAGACGGTTCGGTTATAGCGGAACTCGGAAATCCGGATATGCGTACACCGATTGCGCGAGTGATGGCATATCCGAACAGAATAACCTCCGGTGTGGAACCGATGGATTTTGTTAAGCTGTCCGGACTGACTTTCATGGAACCGGATTACAACCGTTATCCGTGTTTGAAACTGGCCATAGATTCCTGCTGGAGCGGTCAGGCTGCAACCACCGCGCTCAATGCGGCAAACGAAGTTGCGGTTTATGCATTTCTCAACGGCAGAATTGCCTATCTTGATATATACAGGGTATGTGCCGATACGGTTGCCCGCTTTGATTCGGACAGTATTGCGGATGTGGATTCGGTTCTCGACCTTCACAGCAGAGCGGAAGTTTTTGCGTCACAGCTGGTTTCTAGGATTCATCGATAAATGTTATTAGAGATTTTACGTGATATTGCAGTCTTTCTGGTTGCAATTATTATTCTGGTCGGTTTTCATGAATACGGCCATTTCATAACTGCAAGAAAATGCGGTGTCAAGGTTTTAAGATTTTCTCTCGGATTCGGACCTATCTTCTACCGCCGTACCGGAAAGGACGGCTGTGAATATGCCTTCTCGCTTATCCCTCTTGGCGGATATGTAAAAATGCTCGATACCAGGGAGGGAGAGGTAAAACCGGAGGAAATGAAGTATGAGTTCAATTCCCAGCCGGTATGGAAACGTCTTGCCATAGTTGCCGCCGGACCTCTGTTCAATATTCTGCTGGCCTTTTTCCTGTTTTATTTTATGTATGTTATCGGTGTTCAGGCACTGAAACCGTATGTAACAAATGTAGAAGAAGGTAAGCCTGCTTATACGGCTGGGATCCGCAACAATGATCTGATCCTTGAGATTGACGGTAATTCCGTAATTGACTGGGAGGATGCAAGCTACACTTTAATTCAGTATATCGGTGATCAGAAAGTACCGGTCAGAGTGAGACATGAGGACGGAACGGAGGCTGTATACGATCTGAATATCGACGGATGGAGTGTTGATCGCTCTAATCCAAATTTTCTTGAACCTCTCGGTTTCATGCCGAAGCTATATGAGCTGACCACCAGAGTAGGGTTTATTGCAGATAATTCTGCTGCAAGCAGGGCGGATCTCAAACCGTTTGACAAGATTACAGGCATTAACGGTCAGCCGATCAACAGCTGGTTCGAGTTTCTTTCATACATAAAAAACAATCCGGGGAAAACTGTTACCTTCTCAATTCAGCGCCCGAACTATGACAGTAAAAATATGAAAGAACCGGTGACGGCGGAGGTGCTTGATTCACTGCCGTATGAAGAAAAAACGGTTGATATAACCCCGGTTGCGGATGAAACCGGAGCTTTCAAGTTCGGTATCGCTCCTTTCAGTGATACCAGTAAGAATTCAGAGGTTCGTTTTACCAGACACTACGGATTTTTTGAGGCAATTCCAAAGAGTATTGGTAAAATGTACTCGGTATGTAAACTCACTGTAGTAACTATTGTTAAATTTATCGACGGGAATATTCCTGTTAACAACATCAGCGGTCCTATCGCAATTGCGCAGTCCGCGGGCATGAGTCTGAGTGTTGGAATTGCCTATTTCCTGAGTTTCCTCGGGATCATCAGCATCAACCTGGGCATTATGAATCTTCTTCCTGTTCCGGTACTGGATGGCGGCCATATCATGTTCTATCTTTATGAAATGGTGACCGGGAAAAAGGTATCAGACGCAGTTATGTCAAGACTGGTGTATGTGGGAATGTCGCTGCTGCTTCTTCTGATGGTGTTTGCAATATTCAATGATGTGTATTACAACTAGCTGAAATTCACAATGCCGGTATATGTTCTTGGTCACATACATTAAGACGGAATGTTCCGGTGTTTTTGTCTCCGGCGTAAAGCAATTTGTAAGAATTTAGTTAAAAAGTGTGATATTATAAAGTGTTTTTATAGGACCATCGCACATCACGTTCACGATAAAAACAGAAACTTTGTTTCGGATCAGACTTTGGACCGGTTCAGCCTGTCCGGAAGGCTTGTTTATTAAGACGGTTCATTTGTTTAGGATTTATTGATAAAATTGCGGTGTCGGTAGTTTTAAGAAATTACATCTAGCGGTTAGAAAATGAAAAAATTTTTATTATTGGCTGTTTCTCTTTTACTGGGTATTGAAGCATCTGCAACGGTAGTAAAAGATATTAAAGTCATCGGCAACCAGCGTATCTCGCTCGGTGCCATATTGTTGAATTTTCCTGTAAATGTCGGAGATGATGTCGATCAGGCAACCATTTCCGAAAATATCCGTAAACTGTATTCAACGGGAAGTTTTGATGACGTGGCTGTTACCTTCAGTGAAGGTAATGTTCTGAACATAATGGTAAAGGAACGTCCTACCATCTCAACCATTGAATTTGCCGGCAACGAGGATGTAAAGCAGGATAAAATAGAACCGATTATAAACGACATGGGTGTTCGTGTCGGTGAAGCGCTGGATCGTTCGAAAATTTCTGAAATGGAAAGGGCTCTTACTGATTTCTACCACTCCGGAGGTAAATATCAGGCCTTTGTTAAGGTTCTGGTAACCGAACTTCCACGCAACCGTGTGAAGCTGCGTATTCAGTTTGCCGAAGGCCGTACCGCCCGTGTTCAACAGATTAATATCATCGGAAACAAGGAATTCACTGAAAAACGCCTTCTGAATCTTTTTGATATCGATGATGATTCCCCGTGGTATGAATTCTTCACCAGTGACAAGTACAGCAAGCCTAAACTTGAAGGAGATCTTGAAAAACTGCGTTCCTTCTATCTGAACCGCGGTTATATCCGGTTTGATATCAAGGATACCGATATTGCCATTACTCCGGATAAGAAGGGGATCTACGTTACTCTCAATCTCAATGAAGGGGATGTGTATACTGTCGATCATGTAACACTCAACGGTGATCTGATTAAGAAAGAGGACGAAATCAGAAAACTAGTGGATATTGAAGAGGGCGAAACCTATTCCCAGTTGATTGTTTCAAATAACGAGAGCCGTATTGCCAGTTATGTCGGCAAGTTCGGTTATTCCGATGCTCAGGTTAAAACCTTCCCTGAAATCAACGATGAGAATAAGACTGTGATTCTTCACATGTTTGTAAATCCGGGGCCGCGCGTATCTGTAAACCAGATTAACATTACCGGTAACAAGGTTACCAAGGATGTGGTTATCCGCCGTGAACTCCGTCAGTTCGAAGGTTCATGGCTGTCAAATGAAAAAATTGAACAGTCCAAAACCAGACTGTCCAGACTGGGCTTCTTTGAAACTGTGGATATAACACCGCATAAAATTGCCGGAAGCGACGATGTCGTAGATATCGATGTCAAGGTTAAGGAACGTCAGGTGAACTCCATTTCCGGATCTATCGGTTACGGTACTGTGTCCAAGATTTCCTTCGGTGCAAAGCTGTCACAGGATAATGTTCTCGGTACCGGTATGAAAGGTGAAATCGAATGGAACTGGACCAAGGCGCACAGAAGATACTCCGCCTCCCTGAAGGATCCGTACTTTACCATTGACGGGATCAGTATGACTGCATCGGTTTACTATGATGACTACCGTGCCGGAGAGGATGATCTGATAAACTATGAAAACCGAACCATCGGCGGTACTATCAATTTCGGTTATCCTATTGATGAACTTAATTTTGTAGAATACGGTGTCGGATACGATCACAGCCGTATTTCACAGCTGCAGTCATATGCACAGATCCAGAAATTTTGGAAGATTTATGATGATTATACTGATGCCGACAACCGTCTGAATCTTAATATTTTCAATCTGTCGTTTGACTGGGTGAGAAATGATCTTGATAAAGGATTCTTTCCTACCTACGGTAACAAGGAGGAGTTCTGGATCAAGGCCTCCGTTCCTGGTTCAGATGTTCAGTATTACAAGACAACTTTGAGTGCAACCCAGTTCTGGCCGCTTAACAAAAAACATGATTATGTGTTCAATCTCCGTGGAGAAATCGGCTACGGAAACGGTTACGGCAAGGTAAAAGGATACAAGCAGACACTGCCGTTCTTCTACAATTTCTATGAAGGCGGCGGCCCGTGGATGCGCGGTTTTAAGAATAATTCCGTAGGTCCTAAGGCTATTTTCAGCTATCCGTACCGTGGAAATATGGGAGAAATAGGTACCAAACATGCAGTCGGAGGTAACGCGATGTGGGCTCTTTCTGCAGAACTTATAGTCCCTACACCATTCCTGGATGAATCCTATGCAGATCAGGTTAGAACCTCTCTGTTTTTGGATGTGGGTAATGTGTTTGATACCACTTATGACAAGGATCGTTTCAACAACTGCCGTTCTGGCTGCCACAGAATCTACGATATGAGTGATCCGTGGCTTTACCGTTCCTCCTACGGTGTTACACTGCAGTGGCTGTCTCCGGTAGGTCCTCTGGCTATTACCCTGGCCAAGACTCTTAAGGAGAGACCTGGCGATGATACAGAACTGTTCTCATTCAGCATAGGAAAAACATTCTGACAAAGGTTTGTTTGATACGGATTTGCCGGTTCTGAATGGAACGGCATCTGGATTATGATTATTTGGAATATACGTTAATTTAGAGGATAAAGCAGATGAAAAAGTTATTAGCAGGTTGTGCATTGGCTACATTATTAACCATGGGAAGTATTTCCGCCCAGGCGGCAACACCAACCAGTGTTGCTGTTATAAATCTGGCAGAAATTATGTCACAGATCCCACAGACTAAGCAGTCTAAGCAGAAACTTGAGAGTGAATTTGCATCTCGTCAGGCAGAAATGAAAAAACTGTCCGATCAGTATACTGCATTGGTTGATAAGCTGAAGAAAAACGGTTCTTTCATGAAAGAAAAAGAACTGACAGATACACAGCGTCGTGCTCAGGAACTTCAGGCACAGCTTCAGATCAAAGGCCAGGCTTTACAGGAAGATGAACGTAAACGCATGGCTGAAGAGCAGAACAAACTGATGGATAAAGTTGGTGCCGCAGTGGAAAAGATTGCCAAGGAACGCGGTTATGATCTGGTTATCAATGGCATGGGTACCGTAATGTACGCAAAAGATACAGTTGATATTTCTAAAGATGTAATTGCTTTAGTAAGTAAGAGTAACTAATAATGGCATTAACCTTAGGCGAAATTGCAGAGAAGCTGCATGCTGAACTCCATGGCAGCCCTGATACGGTTATAGAAAAGATAGCCAACCTTGAAACAGCTCAGCCCGGAGAGATCAGTTTTCTGTCTGATCCGAAATATAAATCAGCGCTGGAAAAGACGCAGGCAAGTGCTGTCATCATCAAGAAGGAACATCTTGAACACTGCAAGACAGCCGCGCTGGTTCTTCCTGATCCGTATGTGGGTTTTGCATACGTTGCCCAGATGATGGATACAACGCCAAAAGCCGCAGACGGTATTGCCCCAAGTGCGGTGATATCCCCGTCTGCATCTATCGGCAGTGATGTATCTGTCGGAGCAAACGCTGTGATTGAAGACGGCGCAACCGTTGAAGACGGAGCTCAGATTGGTGCAAACTGCTTTGTGGGAAAAAATGCAAAAATCGGTGCCCGCACCAAACTGTGGGCTAATGTTTCGGTTTACCACAATGTGCAGATCGGTGCTGACTGTCTGATCCAGTCCGGAACTGTAATCGGCTCTGACGGATTCGGTTATGCAAATCAGCAGGGGCAGTGGATCAAGATCCCTCAGCTGGGATCTGTAGTGATCGGTGACAAGGTTGAAATCGGTGCCAATACCTGTATTGACCGCGGTGCTGTAGGTGACACTGTTATCGAGAGCAATGTGATAATCGATAACCTTTGCCAGATTGCGCACAATGTGCGGATTGGAACCGGAACTGCAATGGCAGGTGCTGCTGTTGTGGCTGGCTCTGTTACTATCGGCAGATACTGTATCATCGGCGGAAGATCTGTATTTAACGGTCATATATCCATCTGTGACGGAACAACCATAGCCGGTGCCACCTCGGTGATGAGAACCATTACCAAGCCGGGCACATACTCATCGGGAGTTCCTGAAATGGAAAGCACCAAATGGCGCAAGGTTATGGCCTGCCTTCCAATGATTGATGAAATATATAAAACAGCCAGAAAGGCTATGCGTCTGATGTCACCGCAGTAGCCGATCGCCGTACGGTGTTCTGTTCATATCCCCCGTTTTCCAATGGGGGATTTTTATTGCCGGACTCCAGGAATTATTTTAGGTCAAAATTCTCAAATATTGATATTGATCTTTTAATGAGCTAAAAGATTTCAATTAACAATGATATAATTGAAAAACGATTTTTAATCTGCTGCGGAAGGCGGCAGACAGTATTTTTTTAATCACTATTTGATAAGGATTTTTTAAGTGAGTAACGAAGAATTACATCCATTGAATATCAAAGAAATTATGGATTTATTACCTCATCGCTATCCGTTTTTACTGGTTGATCGCGTTGTTGACTACACCTATACAGAAGAGAAAAAAGTTCTTAAAGCTATTAAAAATGTTTCTATCAATGAACCGTTCTTCCAGGGACATTTCCCCGGCAAACCGGTTATGCCGGGGGTGCTGATCCTTGAAGCGCTGGCTCAGGCAACCGGTATTCTTTCATTCAAGGTGATAGGAAAGCCTAAGGATGATGAACTGTACTATTTTGCCGCTATTGACAATGCACGTTTCAAGAGACCTGTTTTCCCGGGCGATCAGCTTGTTCTCGATGTTGAACTTCTGCGTGAAGTAAAGGGAATTGCAAAATTTACCGGTGTTGCAAGTGTTGATGGAAAAGTTGTTTGTACCGCAGAACTGATGTGTGCAAAGCGTAAGGCGTAAAAGTTATGATCGACGGATCTACAAAAATAGACAGTACAGCAAACATTCACGAAACTGCAATTATCGGCAGGAACGTTACCATTGGAGCCAATGTTGAAATCGGTCCGTGGTCTCTGATCGGCGATGATGTTGAAATCGGGGATGATTGCAAGATATTGTCCAATGTAATTATAAAAGGCCCTACCAAGATTGGTAAAAGAAATAAATTCTTCCAGTTTGCTTCGATTGGTGAGGACTGCCAGGATAAAAAGTACCAGGGTGAGGTGACCTATCTGGAAATTGCCGATGATAATGTGTTCCGCGAGCATTGTTCTGTACACCGCGGTACCATTCAGGATCACGGTATCACCAGAATTGGATCCCGCAATCTGTTTATGATTAATTCCCACATTGCCCATGACTGTGTAATTGGTGACGACTGCATATTTGCCAACAATGCAACATTGGCAGGACATGTTCATATCGGCAATTTTGTAATATTCGGCGGTCTGGCTGCCATCCATCAGTTTGGAAGAGTCGGTGATCACGCGTTTATTGCCGGTTGCGCAGGTCTTAACAAGGATTGTCCTCCTTTTGTTATGGCTGCAGGTCATTATGCCGAGCCTGTCGGCGTCAATACAGAAGGATTGAAGAGAAGAGGCTTTTCATCTGAAAGTATCGAAAATGTCAGAAAGGCTTATAAGATCCTGTACCGCAGCAATTTAACTCTTGATAAAGCAAAGGAAGAGATTGAAAAACTGGCAGTGAATGAGCCTTGCCTGCTGGTTATGGTTGATTTTCTGAATGACAGTCAGAGAGGAATAATCCGCTGATCATGATGTTCCCTGCGGACTGAGCTCCTGCTGTTGCAGGGGCAGGAGTGGGAAACTCCCGAAGGTGAGAGGATGGAGGTCGGCGCTGCAGAACGTTGAACAATGCCTTTGCCGAATTTTAAATTCAGACTGCTTTATGCAGGGAATTGTTTGAGTGATTTGATAAAAAGGGGTAGTGGGGGACCACGTTACAGACTTTATGGCTTTAGATCCAAATGACGGACCGGTTATCGGTATTATTGCAGGGGAGGTTTCCGGAGATAATCTGGGGGCCGGCCTGATGTCTGAGCTTAAAAAACTTCTGCCTAATGCCAAATTTGTCGGTATCGGCGGTCCCAGAATGCTGGATCAGGGACTCAAAGGCCTGTATTCCATTGAAGAACTTTCAGTGATGGGTCTGGAGGTTATCAGCAAGCTGTTCCGGATCTTGTCTATCAGACGCAGAATTGTCGATGAACTGAAAAATCACGGGATCAGTCTGTTTATCGGAATTGATGCCCCTGATTTCAATCTTACCGTTGAGGAGCGCCTCAAGGCATCCGGGATCCCGACGGTTCATTATGTGTGTCCTTCAGTCTGGGCATGGAGAAAGAAACGGATTTTCAAAATTAAAAGGGCGACCAACATGGTGCTGTCCCTTCTGCCTTTTGAAAAGGAGTTCTGTGACCGCTACGATACCCCGTGTACCTTTGTCGGCCATCCTATGGCTGATCAGATCCCCGAGTCTTCGGTTGAGGAAATAAACAAAGCCAGAAATTCCCTTTCCATCCCGCAGGATGGTACCTACATAGGTGTGCTGCCCGGCAGCAGACACGGGGAAATTGTCACTCTGACTCCGGTTTTCCTGGATGCATGCCGTATTATCCAGAAAAAATATCCGGATGCGGTGTTTCTTGTCCCTGTGGTCAATGAGAAGCGTAAAGAGGATTTTATGCCGCTGCTTCACAAGTTCGGCAGCGGACTGAATATCCGTGTCTATGACGGCAGTGCCAGAGAGGTTATGTTCGCCTCGGATGTAGTGGTGCTTGCCTCGGGAACTGCAACTCTTGAGTGTATGCTGGTAGGCAGACCGATGGTTGTCGGGTACCGTGTATCAAAAATAACAGAGATGATTGCGAGATGTCTTCTGACCGTTGATTGCGTCTCTCTGCCGAATCTGCTGATGAAGAATCACTGTGTCAGGGAACTGTTGCAGAATGATTGTACCGCCAGCAATATTGCTGCCGAGGTGGAACGTCTGCTTGACGGTGACAACACCGGACTTCTGAGTGACTTTGCCGCACAGAAGCAGCTCTTAAAGCAGAATGCTAGCAAGGTCGCAGCACAAGCCTGTTTCGATGTGTTGACCAATTCTTAATTTCTAGTTTCAAGGATATATTATGCTGGATTTCTTTTATCCCATGGATCCGTTTTCCCATTATGTTGCCGGTGTTGACGAGGTCGGGCGCGGCCCGCTGGTCGGTAATGTAGTAACCGCCGCGGTAATTCTTGATCCCGCACGTCCCATCGAAGGTCTGAATGATTCCAAAAAGCTCTCTGAAAAAAAACGCGAGGCGTTAAGTTCGGTTATTCTTGAAAATGCTCTTGCCTGGGCGATCGGTGAAGCTACCCCTGAAGAGATTGACAGGTACAATATTCTGCAGGCTACCATGCTTGCAATGACCAGAGCGGTGGATGCTCTGAAAACCACTCCTGAATTTGTGCTGGTTGACGGCAACAGACTGCCGAAATGGAATTATCCCTCCGAAGCGGTGGTAAAAGGTGATGCCAGAGTTCCTGAGATCAGTGCAGCATCAATCATAGCCAAGGTTTACCGCGATCGTCAGATGGTGGAGCTTGACCGAATGTTTCCTCAGTACGGATTTGCCAAACACAAAGGATATCCTACCGCCGAGCATCTGGAGGCTATCCGCAGATATGGTGTCAATGAGTACTACAGAAAAAGTTACAAACCGGTGGCCATGATTATTAGTGAGCAGAAGGATTGACTATGAGCGACGAGCAGACTGAAGAGATCGAAAAAAAGCCGCTGAAATTTATACATCTTAGAATTCATACTGATTTCTCGCTTATTGACGGTATACAGCACGTTGAAACCTATATCAAGTATGCGGACAAAAATCACTGGCCGGCTCTGTGTGTAACGGATTATATGAATGTGTGCGGTCTGGTCAGACTGTACGAAGGCGCCGCCAAGGCGGGAGTGAAGCCGATTGCTGCAATTGATCTGAATGTTCATGATGAGGTTTCAGACAATGTATCAAGGCTTTCCTGCTATGCCATGAGTGAGCTGGGATATCATAATATCTGTGAACTTGTATCAAGAGCCTATACCCGCGGCTATATAAAAGTATCAAACAGCAATGAGCTTTTCCCCTGTGTGGATCTGTCCTGGTTTACCGAAAGAAACAGTCACGATACATCTCTTCTGAATGAAGATATAATAGTCCTTTCCGGAGGCAGGGAGGGGGCCATCGGTCAGTCTCTGCTGAAAAATTACAATGAAGATCTGAACCGCCTGGTGGCATTCTTTAAAACCAATTTCCCTGACCGTTTCTACCTCGAACTGATCCGAACCCGCCGTGAAAACGAGGAAAACTATATCAGAAAAGCCGTAAGTCTCTCCAGAGAACACGGTTTCCCGGTGGTGGCCACCAACGACGTGGTGTTTATGAACAAAGAAGATTTTGATATTCATGAAATCCGTGTATCGGTACAGCAGAAGTACACACTTTCAGATCCGAACCGTCCGCGTCTGTATTCTCCCGAGCAGTATCTTAAATCCTCCGAACAGATGTGCGAACTGTTCAAGGATATCCCTGAGGCACTGGCCAATACTGTGGAAATTGCCAAGCGCTGTAACGTCTATATAAGCCTGGGCAAGGCAATGCTGCCGAAATTTCCTGTTCCGGATGATTTTGTGGCAACCGAACAGCTGCTGGATCGTGTTCAGAAGATTTGGGACCGCAAGGCTGAAAGCGATAAACAGAAGGCTATAAAGGCTGGAAAGGAGTACCATGAAAAGGTTCTTTCTGAAGAGGAGCTCAAGGCAAAGCAGGAGGAGAAAAAACTTGCCGCCTACCTGATCTGGATGTCGGAAACAGGTTTGAACAAGCGCCTGGAGGTGATTTATCCTGATGAAGAAACCAGACAGAAGGAACGTCCGGCTTTTGATGAACGGCTGAATATGGAACTCGAGGTTATTATCGGAATGGGGTTCCCCGGTTACTTCCTGATCGTGATGGAATTTATTCAGTGGTCCAAGGCAAACGGTATTCCGATCGGTCCCGGTCGAGGTTCCGGTGCCGGCTCCCTGGTTGCCTATGCTATAAAAATCACCGATTTGAACCCGCTGCAGTTTGCTCTGCTGTTTGAAAGATTTCTGAATCCTGAACGTGTATCAATGCCGGATTTCGATGTTGATATGTGTATGGAACGACGCGGTGAAATTATTCAGCATGTGTCGGATACCTACGGCCACGAAGCCGTGTCCCAGATTATTACCTTCGGCTCTATGGCCGCCAAGGCTGCCATAAAGGACGTTACAAGAGCTCTTAATCTCTCCTATACCTTCGGTGATCAGCTGGCAAAGATGATCCCGAATACTCCGGGTATAAAACTCAAGGATGCATTCAACGAGGAGAACAACCCGGATTTTGCCAAGAAACTTACCGATCGATACAATGCCGAAGAGGATGTTCACAAGGTTATCGACATTGCGATGAAACTCGAAGGTGTGACCAAGAGTACCGGTAAGCATGCCGGCGGCGTAGTTATATCCCCTACCACCATTGTGGATTTTGCCCCGCTCAGATGTGAATCGGACGGCAGTGAACCGGTGACCCAGTATGACAAGCATGATATTGAGAACGCCGGCCTTATCAAATTCGACTTCCTTGGATTGAAGACTCTGACCATTATTCAGTGGGCATTGAATATGATCAATGCCAAGAATAAACGCCAGGGCCTTGAACCGGTTGATATCGGAAATATTCCTCTTGACGATCAGCCTTCATTCAGAATGCTGCTGGACTGTCAGACCACAGGTGTGTTCCAGCTTGAATCGGCCGGTATGCGCGGGCTGATTGCCAAACTCAAACCGGACGTGTTTGAAGATATGATTGCTCTGGTGGCACTGTTCAGACCGGGTCCGCTGGATTCCGGAATGGTTGACAACTTCATCAACCGTAAGCACGGAGTGGAAGAGGTTGCCTATCCGATGCCGGAGTATCAGCACGAATGTCTGAAACCGATCCTTGAGCCTACCTACGGTGTGGTTGTATACCAGGAGCAGGTAATGCAGCTGGCGCAGGCGCTTGCCGGATATACCCTGGGCGGCGCGGATCTGCTGCGTCGAGCCATGGGAAAGAAGATCCCGGAGGAAATGGTTAAACACCGGTCTATTTTCGTTGAGGGTGCCAAAAAGCTCGGAAGAGATCCCGATGTGGCCGGTAAAATCTACGATATTGTTGAGAAGTTCGCCGGTTACGGTTTCAACAAGTCTCACTCCGCCGCCTATGCTTTTGTTGCGTATCAGACACTATGGCTTAAAACCCATCATCCGGCGGAATATCTTGCTGCTCTGATGACCGGTGATAAGGACAACAAGGAGAAGATTGTTGCCTATGTTGCTGAACTGCACCGGCTGGGGGTAAAAATCGAACCTCCGGATGTAAATACCTGTGAATACAACTTTACGGTAAATGAAGCCGGAGCTGTGGTTTACGGTATGTGTGCAGTTTCAGGTGTAGGCAACTATCCGATTGAGGAAATTGTAAAAGCAAGAAAAGACGGACCGTTCAGTGATCTGTTTGACTTCTGTGCCAGAGTGGATTTATCCAAGATAAACAAAAAACTGCTGGAAACTCTGATCTGGGTGGGAGCTCTCGATAAACTCGGACCTCACCGTGCTGCTCTTATCGATGCTCTGGGCGACGCCATGGAGTATGCGCTGCAGCGCAGCAAGGATCTGCAGAGCGGACAGTACGATATGTTTGCCGATTCTGATGAAGGGGATATTTTCAAACCTAAATTCAGGGATGTTCCGGTATTTCCTGATTCGGTTTGGCTGCAGAAGGAGAAGGAATACCTCGGCCTGTACCTTACCGGACATCCGATCGATCAGTATATGGATGAACTGCCGAACTATCCTCATACTGCCATTTCCGCAGTTGTTCCCAACGGATACAGCGACCGTTCCTCAACCACGACCATTATAGGTTTCGTACTGGAGGCCAAAGTGTTTACAACCAAGAAGGGACGCCGCATGGCTGTAATGAAACTGGATGATCGCACCGCCCGTATAGATGTGCTGGCTTTCGGTGAAACTGCTGAAAAGTATGAGAATATAATAAGGCAGGATCAGCTGCTGATGATCAAGGGTACTCCGAAGGAGGATTTCCAGACCGGAAATCTGTCACTTTCGGCTGTAGAAATAACAGATATCACCCGGGCACGCATTGATTACGGAAAATTTGTACTCGCCAGGATCCGGGAGGAATTTTTGAACGATGAGCTTAATGATAAGATCATGAATATTATAGAAAAACACAGATCTAGCGATTTTTCAGTTAAAATATGCTACTATAGCAGCAAATGTTGCGTCATGATGAATACTCCGCAGTCAATGGGTGTGCTGCCTACTGATGAGTTTCTTGATGATTTGCGTATGGTGATTGGAAAAGACAATGTTAGTATCCAATTTTAGTGACCACTGCAGATAAGATTTAAGTTATTTACTATGGATATGAATTTTTTAGATTTCGAACAGAAAATTGCCGAGTTAATTGCTCAAACCAATGAATTGAAAAGAGTTAGCAACGAAACCGGCGGTATCGATCTGACGGCTTCTATCAGCGCCCTGGAGAAGGAGACAAACGAACTTACCAGGAAGATTTTCTCCAATCTCGGCGACTGGCAGGTTTCAAGATTATCCCGTCATCCTATGAGACCGTATACAAAGGATTATATATCACGCATTTTTACCGATTTTGATGAATTAAGCGGTGATCGCAATTTCGCTGAAGACTATGCGATTATCGGCGGTACTGCAAGAATTGACGGAAAACCATGCATGGTAATCGGTCACCAGAAGGGCAGGGATACCCAGGAAAAAATCAAGCGTAATTTCGGGATGCCGCGTCCGGAAGGATACCGCAAGGCTCTGAGACTTATGCGTCTGGCTGAAAGATTCCATATGCCGATCTTTACATTTATAGATACTCCGGGTGCATATCCAGGTGTCGGTGCTGAAGAACGCGGACAGGCTGAAGCCATAGCTAAAAATCTCAAGGTGATGAGTGCTTTGAAAACACCGATTATCTGCACAGTAATCGGAGAGGGCGGTTCTGGCGGTGCTCTGGCTATCGGTGTGGGTGATCGTGTTAATATGCTTCAGTATTCCACCTATTCGGTAATTTCCCCTGAAGGATGTGCATCTATTCTGTGGAAGAGTGCTGATAAGGCTTCCCAGGCTGCAGAAGCCATGAATATTACTGCAAGCAAACTGCAGTCACTTAAACTTATTGACAGCGTGGTGGAGGAACCTCTCGGCGGTGCGCACAGAGATTACGATACTGCGGCACAGAATCTGCGTAATCAGCTTCTTTCTGATCTGGAACAGCTGTCAAACGATTCAACCGAAGAACTGTTATCAAAGAGATTCGACCGTCTGATGTCCTACGGATATTGCTAAAAAAAGGAATATCACGTAAAAACAGCTGGTTGACGATGAGTTCTAGATCTCTTACTGATGCCTTTAAATTTAACTGCGGCATTTTACCCGAATCGACTGCCAAAATAGTGGTCGGTTTGAGCGGTGGTGCCGATTCGGTTACCCTCCTGCATTTAATCTGCACCAATCCTGATTTGCTCCCTCCGAACTGTGCTGTTGAGGCGGTATATGTTCATCACGGGATCAGCAGCAAGGCCGATTCCTGGTCGGAATTCTGTGCCGGACTGTGTAGAACTCTTCACGTCGATTTCTGTGAAGATCGGGTAGTTCTTGATTCAAATTTTTCCAATGTAGAAGCGCAGGCGCGTGAAAAACGCTACCGGGCGCTGGCATCGCATCTTGACAGCAACAGCGTGCTTGCAACTGCACATCATCTTAATGATCTGGTTGAGACCTTTCTGCTGGCTTTGAAAAGAGGATCCGGTCTTCCCGGACTTTCCGCCATGGGCGTGCTGCAGAACTTTGCCGCCGGTCTGATCTGGAGACCTCTTCTTGATTCATCTAGAGCAGAAATAGAAGCCTATACCGGTGCGCACGGACTGTCGTATGTTACCGATGATTCCAATTTTGATATTCGTTACGATCGTAATTTTTTCCGCCACGAAATTGTTCCGCGGCTGGTGGAACATTTTCCTGAATACCTTGATTCAATCAGAAAATCGGCTGCATATATCCACGAGGCGCAGGTAATTGTTGATCAGGTTGCCGAGCAGGATTTATACGAACTTGCCGACAGCAGCGGTTCTCTGGAACTGTACGGATACCGACTGCTGTCGCCGGAAAGACAGCACAATGTTCTTAGACGTTATATCCACGGTGTGACGGGAAAATATCCGTCTGCGCAGCTGTTGCAGCAGTTCGATAAGGATTTTGTCGATGCCCGTACCGATTCTGTGCCTGTTTTAAAAATGGACGGATGGGAACTGCGCAAATTCAGGGAACGGCTCTATATTGTACGGAGTTCAGATCTGAACTTCGGCACCAGCGGGCAGGTTGAACCCGGTATGACTGTTACGGTTCTTGCCCGCAGCTACCGGATGATGGAAAGCGACAGCGGCGGTTATCGTCTGGCCCCTGACTCAAAGATTGAACTCTGCTATGACTATTCTTTTTCTCTTAAGATCCACCCGTACAACCGCGGTATGAGAAGAGAACTGAAGAAGCTTTTTTCTGAATACGGTATTGCCTACTGGGAGCGCAGGTTTATTCCCGTTGTAAAGATTGACGGCAGAGTTGCCGGTCTTTTCCCGAATTATATTGATGCTGAATTCTATACCCCGGATAAGGGGCATCGTTTTGTGGAAGTGTAGTATTTCCGGTTAAAACCAATCTTGAGCGACATTCCGTTATTACCAATAAAAAAGCAGACCGTTATAGGTCTGCTTTCTGATATATACCGTTGTGCCGGTGTATTATTTACCGAGCAGCTTTTTAAGTTCTTCCATTAAATTGTCAGTACTGATCATGCTCTTTTCCCCGGTGATTCTGTTTTTGAATTCAACGGTGTTGTTGGCAAGATTCTTTGCGCCGACAACAATCTGGTAAGGAATGCCGATCAGTTCAGCGTCTGCAAACATAACTCCCGGACGTTCGTTGCGATCATCGAAGTATACGTCGTAGTTCTGTTTTTCAAGCTCTGCGTACAGACGTTCGCAGAAGTCTTTTACTTCAGGAGTCTTATGCATATTCATAGGTATTACAGCAAGATCGAATGGAGCAATCTGCGGAGGAAGAGCGATGCCGTACTCGTCATGGTGCTGTTCGATGGCTGCCGCAACCACGCGGGTTACGCCGATCCCGTAACAGCCCATTTCCAGGATTACATTCTTGCCTTCCTCATTAAGTACGGTGCAGTTCATTGCTTCTGAATACTTTCTGCCGAGCTGGAAAATATGTCCGACCTCGATACCTCTCTTGAGAACAATGGTTCCTTTTCCGTCTGGGGATGGATCTCCCTCTTCTACATTGCGCAGATCTGCAATTTCATAATCAGGAACGTCACGATCCCAGTTGGTACCGGTGTAGTGGGTTCCGTCCTCGTTTCCGCCGGAAATGAAATCACACAGATATGCAGCAGTACGATCTACAATGATCCGTCCCTTGAAACCTACCGGACCGATGGATCCAGCATGGCATCCGGCCGCCTTGAAGATCTGTTCGTCGGTGGCGAAAGTCAGAGGTTTGGCAATGCCATCAATCTTTTCCGCCTTTACTTCATTCAGCTCGTGATTTCCTCTGAGAACCAGGGCTACGACAGGAGCTTCCTCATCGCCGTTCTTTTCGCCCATAACCAGAAGAGTTTTGGCAACTTTTTCTGACGGCTGCTTGAGGAACTGGGCCACTTCGTCCACTGAATGACAGCCCGGTGTGCTTACCTTCTTAAGTTCTGCAGTTCCCTTAGGTCTTTTGCCGGCAGGTGACAGAGCCTCGGTCAGCTCGATGTTTGCAGCAAAATTGGATTCGGTTGAAAATGCAATCAGATCTTCACCGCTGTCTGCAAGAACCTGGAATTCGTGGGATGATGAACCGCCGATGGAGCCGGTGTCGGCCTGAACCGGTCTGAAATCAAGACCCATGCGGCTGAAAGCATTGCAGTATGCCTGGTACATATCCTGATAGGTTTTATCCAGCGATTCACGGTCGGTGTGGAAGGAATATGCATCCTTCATGACAAATTCACGTCCTCTCATAACACCGAAGCGCGGACGGATTTCATCACGGAACTTGGTCTGGATCTGATACAGATTGATAGGCAGCTGTTTGTAGCTGCTGATTTCATTTTTTACCAGATTGGTAATGATTTCCTCATGGGTAGGGCCCAGCACGAAATCTACATTGTGGCGATCCTTGAATCTGCAGAGCTCCGGTCCGTAGTGCTCCCATCTGCCTGATTCCTGCCACAGTTCAGCCGGCTGAACTACAGGCATAACAAGTTCAATCGCTCCGGCTCTGTTCATTTCCTCGCGAATAATCGCAGTAACCTTGTTCAGAACTTTCAGACCGGTAGGAAGCCATGTAAACAGTCCGTTGGCCAGTTTTCTGATATATCCGGCGCGGAGCATCAGTTTATGACTTTCAACCACCGCTTCGGAAGGAGTTTCCTTTAAGGTACTAAGTAAATATCTGCTTGTTCTCATAGTTAGTTCCGTAATTGATAAAATTTTTCGGGAATTATATCACAATTCGTGAATTACCTTACTGCAGTGCCTGATTTTTTATGGATTTTTTTTGCTCTGCATGCTGTCTGAAACGTTGTACAGCTTGGAAAAACAACGGGAATTCCCGCGACCTTTTTGTGCCATTAGTATGTTGATAGATGCAGTGATTTTATCTATAATTACCGAATAGATCAAAAAGTCTAAAGTCGAACAGAATTCCCTTATTTGTATATTGAATGTACAGATATTTAAACGAAACAAAGGTTGATTAACAAAATGACTATCAAAACTAGATTTGCACCTAGTCCAACAGGTTTTCTCCATGTCGGCGGTGCCCGTACTGCATTGTATTCATGGCTGTATGCGAAGCATAACGGCGGACAGTTTGTTCTGAGAATAGAGGATACCGATCTTGAACGTTCAACCCAGGAAGCGATAGATGCAATTATCGAGTCCATGAAATGGCTGAATTTAAACTGGGATGAGGGTCCTTACTATCAGACCAAGAGATTCGACCGTTACAACAAACTGATTGATGAAATGCTGGCTGACGGTCGTGCCTACAAGTGCTACTGCACCAAGGAACGTCTAGAGAAACTTCGCGAAGAGCAGATGAAACGCGGAGAGAAACCATGTTATGATGGTCACTGCCGCTGTTCACAGGAACAGCATTCACCTGATGAACCGTACTGTGTAAGATTCAAGAATCCTACCGAGGGTACAGTCAAGTTCCACGATCACATCCGCGGCGATGTTGAAATCAGCAACCGCGAACTTGATGATCTGGTTATCAGAAGAACCGACGGTACTCCTACCTATAATTTCTGTGTGGTTGTAGATGATTATGATATGGGGATCACCCATGTGGTAAGAGGCGAGGATCATGTTAACAATACTCCGCGCCAGATCAATATCTACAAGGCACTCAATGCCAAGGTGCCTGAATTTGCCCATGTATCCATGATCCTGGGACCGGACGGTGCAAAACTTTCAAAACGTCACGGGGCTGTAAGTGTAATGCAGTACCGCGATGACGGATTCCTGCCTGAGGCTCTGCTTAACTATCTGGTAAGACTGGGCTGGGGACACGGCGATCAGGAACTGTTTTCTGTTCAGGAAATGATTGATCTGTTCGATCTTGATACTGTAAGCAAGTCTGCATCCGCATTCGATCTGAACAAACTCAAGTGGATGAACAACCACTATATCAAGACTCTTGATCCTGAATATGTAGCCTCCCATCTTGAGTGGCACATGAAGGATCAGAAGATCGACTATTCAAAGGGACCTGCACTTTCCTCCATAGTTAAAGCCTATGCAGAGCGCTGCAGCACCCTGAAGGAAATGGCTGAGCAGTGCCGTTATGTTTATGAGGACTTCACTGAACTCGATGAGGCTGCTTCAAAGAAATGGTTCAAGGCAAACACTCCGGAAGTTCTTACCAGAAGCTTGGAGAAATTTGCCGCTGTCAGTGAAGAGAACTGGAAGGCTGAAAATCTTCATCCGGTGGTTGAAAGTGTTGCCCAGGAAATGGAAATCGGTATGGGCAAGGTCGGAATGCCTCTCAGAATTGCGGTAACCGGTCGCGGTCAGTCTCCTGGAATAGATGTGACAATGGAATTGATCGGTAAATCAAAGTGCATGGAACGAATTGAAAGAGTTCGCGATATGCTTGCAGGCGCAAATTAAAATTGCAATATCAGTAGACAATAGGATGTTTTGAGGAATTCATGGCTATTATTATCAACAGTAACCGCGTAAAGTTTGTAATCCGTGCACTTGTTGCAGCCGGATTGTGTGGTGTAGATGTTGCTGATTTGGAAAAGGTTGAGGCTTTTTTTGAATCAAACAAGGATTTATTGAAGACCCTTTTCGATATGCGTATTTATCCTAATCCGAAGGCGGATGAATACCGGGATCTTCTTGTATCGATGCATCCTTACGCGTTTCTGTATAATCTGAGTAGTCAGGAGAAAATGGCTCCGGTGTGCCCTATTTATGCAAGAGGTAAGAGGGTATTCGAGAAAAATACCCGCCATGAACTGGCCTATGAAGGTTCGAAATACTATTCGATCTATGTGGCTGATACTGCTCTTACTCCGGTGATCCCGAAGGGGGATTTTGTTGAAATCAAAACCCGTGAAAACCGTGTAAGCGGCAAACTCATGAATATGCTGTTCGTTAATCCGGACAGTATTATTGTGTTTGATGCCAATGACTGCGCCAAGACCATCTTCACTGTTATCGAGGAGTTTAAATCAAAATACTGCGCCTACTGGAATTTCGATTTTGACGTAAGTCTTAACACTGATTTTCCGAACAAGCGCAAGATAATCAGCCGTGCCTATACCCATTCCAGCAAGGAGTTTGTTCCTAGCCCGTCCATCGGTGTAATTCCTTATACCTTCAGTAAGGATGATTTCTGGAATCTGCCTAACATGTTCCAGGATGCACAGTACCTGGCTGATATTGATTTTACCTATACCTACCGTGATATTATCGGAAAGGTGAAAAGCACCCCTTCTGAACCAAAGACCGTGCACAAGAACATGATTACCAACATCACTTTTGAAAACGGTGATCCGATAGATTCAGTGAGAAACTATATTGCCTACCACTGGTTCTTCAAGGAGCTTCCTGATGCAACCATGGACATTTTCACCAACCTCAGTGATACACAGGTGGGCGAGGAGTTCCTCGGACTCAACCTGAGTATTCTCAAATTCTACGTAACTGCAATCCAGAATCTCAACCTTGCGACAATCAAGAAAGATCCTGAGCTTGAAGGGACCGTGGAGAGAAATCTGCAGGCTCTGCAGCAGTATGCGTCTGAACATCCTGAGTTCGTTTACGAACTGCTTTCCAATACCGATGACAACTATCAGTATTTAATTGATAATAATCCGGTAGAAAAGCTTTTTAGGGATTGCAATAACAATTAAGTTTTGGTAACATATGCTTGCGTTTGGGGTCATAGCTCAGTTGGGAGAGCGTTTGAATGGCATTCAAAAGGTCGGCGGTTCGATCCCGCCTGGCTCCACCAGTCAGTAAGCATTTCTATTGTAAATCTCATAGATCTTTTTCCCTTTCATCTTAATTTGATATGAAATTTAAGTTATTCTTTATCTTACCTGTTTTCTGTCTGTCCGGATGCAGCTGGTTTTCCTTCAGCAGTAATATTGATCCGGATAATTTTACCGAGTATTACAGGGCTGCCGGCATTGAACAGTATACCAAGGCCGATCTCGATAAATTTGACAGCTATGAAGATCTCGGTGATATTGAAGGGATCAGCTGCCAGGTCACCGAGAAGGATGCAGAGCCGGTGGAGGCTCTTGCAAGGAGATATCTGCTTGAGTCAGCAGCAGATCTGGGGGCAAACGCGGTCATTATGGGAAAATGCATTGAACTTGAAAATACTCTGCACTGTCTGAAGGAATACACCTGCTACGCCCGCGCTCTGAAGGTTAAACAGTAGTTGTCATGTTCAGTAAAACGATAAATGCGGTCGGATTGGTTCATTCCCCTTTCAAAGAGAAATTTGCCGTTCCCCGTCAGGCCAAACTGGTTGCAGATCTGATCTCGGAAATTGAAATGTTTCCTCCATATGATGATTTGAACTGTTTTCGCGGTATTGAGAATTTCTCTCATCTCTGGCTTATCTTTGATTTTAATCTTATCGAAGATCATTCTTTCAGACCCATGGTGCGGCCGCCCCGTCTGGGTGGAAACCGCAGAATAGGGGTCTTTGCCACAAGATCTCCGTTCCGTCCCAATAATATCGGTCTTTCCTCGGTTGCCAACCGTGGTGTCATCAGAAGAAACAATAAAACGCTCCTTTGCGTGGCCGGGGCTGATCTGGTGGACGGTACTCCTATAATAGACATTAAACCGTATATCAGGTTTACCGACGCGGTTGAGTGTGCGGACAGCTCCTATGCGCAGGAGGAACCGGGATCCGCAGCTGTTGAATTTTCACCTGAGGCTTTGGCGTTTGTGAACAGTCTCGATCCGGAAAAATATCCCCATTTTGAGGAAATTGTCAGAGAGATTGTTTCGTATGATCCTCGTCCGGCGTACAAGAACAAGACTGACATCCATGAATACGGATTCAGCTTTTATGATTTCAATATCAGGTTCAGATCAGATAATCCCGAACATATCACTGTAACGCAAATAAGGCCGCAGTAGTGGTGCTGTTATCTGCTGTGTTCGTCTTTTTCCATGCTGACAATATCAGCAAGCGCTTTTTCCAGTTCAGGATATTCAAAGGTAAAACCATCGTCCTGCAGGTGCTTAGGATAGGCGCACTGCGAGGCTGTCACCAGCTCGGAACGGCCTCCAATGATTATTTTCAGGATCCAGTGCGGGATCATCAGAATGTTTATTCTGTGAAGCACCTTGGACAGAGTGGAGGAGAATTCCCGGTTTGTGCACGGATTTGGTGAACACACATTATAGACACCGGAACACTGCTCATTTTTAATTATGTGTTCAAGTGCTCTTGTTACATCATCTATGTGGATCCATGGAATGTACTGCTTTCCGTTTCCTATTTTCCCTCCCAGACACAGTTTGAAAACCGGAAGCATCTTTGAAAGTATTCCGTATTTTCCCACCAGCACGGTTCCGATCCTCAGAATACAGTGGCGGTCTACGATGCTGGATATTTTTTTACTGTTGTTTTCCACCTGTTCGGTCACCTGCTGGAGAAATGATGAGGGAGATACAACGGTATCCTCGGTGAGCTCCTCAGAACCGCAGTTCCCGTAATAGCCGGTGGCGGAGAAGGTTATCCACAGTTTTGGTTTGATTTTATTCTGCAGACACCTGATATAGATGTAGTCGGTGCTCAGAACACGGCTGTTGATTATTTTCTGCTTCTGCTTTCTAGTCCATCTTTTGTTTGCAATGGGTGTTCCCGCCAGATTGATGATGATATCAATTTTGTCGGATTTCCAGCCTTTCTTGTAATCCGTAAAGGAAATGTTTTTGTCCTGAATCGGAAGACTGTATTTAGCCTTGTCCTCGTTCCTGGTTAAAACGATGATATGATTCGATTTATCCTTCAGTAGATTGTTTACCAGTTTCTGTCCGATGAGACCGGTGGCTCCAGCGATTAAAAAATTCACGCCATCTCCCGTTTTGTGCAAGGTTCTTAAGGATAGATCCGCAAACCGATCCGGATCCGTAACTTCTGATGTTCGGACGGATTATCGTACCGTCCGTTAAGCCAGACTTCCAAGTCTGCTGTTTTCTGTTATTTTACCTTTGATCCTCTTTCTTGGAAAGAATGACGGAGCTGTAATTTGCGGATGAATATGCAAAGTATCTTACCTACTTCAAAAAATAAACCTATATCACTCAAAAATACATCTAAACTAAGTATAATAGCGGTAGTTGTGTGTTGACAATTTTGGTGTATGTATGAGATTTCATGGTTTGTTAAATAAATATTTATTAATTTCTTTAACAGCTGTTGCTGCAGGGGGCCTTGCCGGATGTGAAGATGATCCACCGGCCGGACAGACAACAACGGCTGCAGTTCAAAATACCCAGCAGCAGAGTGAACCGGCTCCGGTAAAGAAGAGTACCGAATTCAGACCTGCGCCTAAACTTGATTCATCTACGATCTTTTCCAATCCGCAGGAATATCTGAAGACTCTAGTGGTTGAGGGGGATGTGGCTCTGGATATATTTGTTGCCAATCAGATGGATAAGGATTATCACTACGAACTGTGCATCGGAGACAACTGTCAGAAGATGATGCGCGATTCCAGCACCGGCTATTTCAAATATACCTGTGATAAACTTAATTCCAGATCTCCGTGCTCCTCGGTATACAGTATCAAGGTATGCAATGATTTTGACAAGGTCTGCAACAGTAAGATCATAGATTTTGCCGGCAGAATCAAGGCAAAGAAGGTTCAGGTGGGTTATGAGCATGCCTGCGCAATAAGACTTGATAACAGTGTAAAGTGCTGGGGTAATTCAAGAGGATATTCCAATCCTGAAGGAACCCAGACTGCAGACGGAACCCTTGCCACGGATATAATTCTGTCACGAAGCCAGGACGTTACCTGTGTAATCGATCCTAACCACGGGTTTAAGTGCTACGGTGTGGATGCAAAACGTTTTAAACCGATTGAATCCCTGGTAAGAGATGCAACAGTCAGCATCAATTCGATCTGTTATGTTACCATTGACGGTAAAGTATACTGCCTGGATGCACAGGACGAACAGAACGCTTATATTGCGTATACCAATCCTGACGGAACCAACGTGAATGAACTGTCTGACATCAAAAAGATTGAATCAGAGGAATTTTATACAGTAGCCCTTGATTTCAAGGGAAAACTTCATTTCTACGGGTTCAACCTTGAAAATTCCAGATTCAAGGAAATCAGAAATGTGCTGAAAAAAGTAGAGGATATTACCGACGTTAAGGATTTCTCTCTCGGTAATGATGCCATCTGCGTAATTGCCGGTGAAAACAATACCGTTTCATGCTACGGTCCGAAGAGAGTATTCGATTATTCAAACATTGATATTATCGGAATTACGGACGCCAAGAGCATTTCTGTGGGCGCACAGAGTGCATGTGTATCCTATATCGCTCAGGATAGAGCCACAAGAGCAACCTGCGGCGGTCTGCCTTTCTACTATGAAGGTGTACCTGACAAGGCGGACGTAATTGCTGTATCCCAGGGAAACAACCAGGTATGTCTGATAAGAGGCAATAATGATGTAGGATGCTATGGTAATGACTACCACAGAAACGGTGTAAACTTCGTTCCTGATTATCCAACTGTCAGCTATGAGGTTAACGGCATTGTCAAAGTTGAACTTCCTAAAGCGGATAATCCGAAGATTGACGGAAATACCGCCTGCCGAATCAACTACAAGCGTCATGAAATTATCTGCAGGATCCAGAAGCTTGATTTCCTTCCGAAGGATTTGCTGCTGAAACCAAGATTTGAAATCAATTCAATTGACGGTAGTGTTTATGCCAATGGTGAGCCGTTCATCAACGGTAAATCAACTATCGGTTTGAATCCGGAACAGCAGGTTTCCGTGCAGGTTCCAAACGGCAAGGCTGTTGAGTATAAATTCAAACTGCTGCAGACTATGAAAGTGGTTAAAAAGTACGATCTGAATACGACATGGGATGATCGTGAACACGATATTTCTGATTACTCATGTGTATGGAGTTTTTCTGACGGTACTATCGATGAAGGTACCTGTGAAAAACCTATTGTTCATACTTTTGAGACCGACTTTGCTGAAAACAAGAACGATTTGAAAGCCAAGGTTGATGCCTACAAGAAAGATGTGGCAGATGGCGGATTTGATATTCACCATTATCAGCCTAAAGCTGTAGAGTAAGGATTTTACGGTACCTTTTACCTGGTACCGCAATGAACAAAAGCCACCGGATTTCTGATCCGGTGGCTTTATCATTTGCGCCTGCGCCGCATGAAAAGAGCGGGAGGTTTCTTAATATCTATCTGCTAGGCCTTGCTGGCAATCTGATCAGCCTGAATTGCAGTGATTGCAATGGTGTATACAATATCTTCAACCAGAGCACCGCGTGACAGATCGTTTACCGGTCTCTTGAGACCCTGCAGCATTGGACCTACTGAAATTACACCGGCTGAACGCTGTACTGCCTTGTAGGTACAGTTACCGCAGCTTAAATCAGGGAATATGAATACATTAGCCTGACCTGCAACTTTTGAGCCTGGAGCTTTCTGAGCTGCAACGTCAGGAACAATAGCCGCATCATACTGGAGAGGACCGTCGATCAGTAAATCAGGGCGTGCTTCCTGGGCCAGTTTTGCTGCGTCACGAACTTTATCAACGTCTTCGCCTTTTCCTGAAGTACCGGTTGAATAGGAGATCATGGCAACCTTAGGATCCAGACCGAAAGCTTTTGCTGAGTCTGCAGACTGAATGGCAATCTGTGCAAGTTCTTCAGATGTTGGTTTAGGATTGATTGCGCAGTCACCGTAAACCAGAACCTGATCAGGCATAAGCATGAAAAATACGGAGGAAACAATTGACTGGCCAGGTGCTGTTTTAATTACCTGAAGAGCAGGACGAATGGTGTTGGCAGTGGTATGAACAGCGCCTGATACCAGACCGTCAACTTCATTTCTTTCAATCATCATTGTTCCAAGATAAACGTTGTCTTCCAGCAGCTTTCTGGCATCTTCTTCGGTTAAACCTTTTGATTTGCGCAGTTCTACCAGACGTGCTACATAGTTTTCGCGGATTTCGTCCGGATCGATGATTTCAATCTTACCGCTAAGTGCAAAATCTAATGATTTTGCAACTTTTTCAATTTCTTCTCTTTTACCGAGTAAAACCGGGGTTGCAATTCCTTCTTCAGCACAAATATTTGCGGCCTTAACGGTTCTTGGTTCGTTACCTTCAGGTAGTACAATTCTCTTGTTAGCTTCGCGTGCTTTCTTGGTTAAAAATTCGCAGAATTTCTTTGGAGCATCTGTCACTTTAGCTTGAGTCATTTAATATCCTCATAAATCAATAGTTTAAATATAAACCAGGTCATATATCGGTTGCGCTGTCGCAAATGCCTGTGCATGGCCGGTGATCCGTTTCCTTAAATAATTAGCCCAGGCCCTGCGGGCATGCCCGTAGATAGCCATGAGTCCAATATAAGGAGCTACAGTAATTTTAGCAAAAATCAGCCGGTCTAAAAACCACAGAATATAAAAATGTACTGTTTTATTCCGCAGGTGGCTCTTGTATAATTAACTGCAAAAAAACTGTTCAATGTAAAATCAAATAAGTCTTCCATTAATAGGAGACTCAAAAAATTTAGCTGGTTTGGAGTTTGTATGGATAAAGATGTGGCTAGAATTCAGTCAATAGAATCCTGCGGCGCTGTTGACGGCCCCGGTTTGAGATATGTTGTGTTCTTTCAGGGATGTCAGTTTAAATGCCGTTACTGCCATAACCGTGATACCTGGAGTATGAACGGGGGATTTGAGAAATCCCTGGACGAGATGCTTCGTGAAATCAAAAGTTATCTGGCTTTCTACCGTCCGAACGGCGGCGGGGTGACTGCATCAGGAGGTGAGGCAACTCTGCAGATGGATTTTGTTACCAGACTGTTTACTGAAGCCAAGAAAATGAATCTTACCACCTGTCTTGATTCCAACGGCTGTATAACACGCTACGATCAGAAACTTTCTGATCTTCTGGATGTTACGGATCTGGTGATGCTCGATATCAAACATATGGACGATGAGCAGCATAAAAAACTTACTCATTTGACCAACCGTTATACCCTGGATTTTGCAAAACACCTTAACAGTCGCGGCATCCATATGTGGATCCGGTATGTGGTGGTTCCCGGCTGGAGTGATCAGGAGTCAAATGTCAGAGCTCTTGGACAGTTTATTGTCGATAATATCAGGGATTGTGTTGATTACGTTGATATTCTTCCATATCATGAACTGGGTAAACACAAGTGGGCGGAATATCATGATCATTATGATTTGGAGGACGTTACCCCGCCGTCTGCCGAGGAAATCGCCTGGATTAAAAAGATCATGCATGATGAATTTCATCTTAATGTTCGTTAACTAGATCCAATCTAGAAAATCGCGGTTGCCTTTGCTGAGAGCAAGGTTTATTTCAACCATAAGATCAATCCTTTTTGCTCCTGCTACGGCTGAATGATCGTTTGAACTGCACAGCTCCTGATAGAGACGGTATTCAGCTTCATTGAGAGTTCTTAGAGCCTGTCTGCCCTGGTGCAGATAGAGCAGTAACAGCATAATTACAATAAAACATGGAGTTATGATCAGTCCGATCAGATGAATCAGCTGAAATCTAAAGCAGTAAATCATAACCAGTGAGGCTGCCAGGAGCGGAGGCAGGTACCATTTTCCGTAATCCAGAAAATCTCTCACCTTGAATTCCGGATAAATCATATAAAAGACTTTTTCTCTGGAAAGAAGCCTGTTGTATTTAATTCCCGCCGACAGCTTTTTAAACATCTTATTCCCCTCCATGCTCGGAGCGATAAAAAAGCCTCTAATATTTTAGAGGCTTTTACAAATATTTATCTATTCAAATCAGTAACTGTAGATTACAGCTTCTGAGTGAATGTTCTTGTTACAACATCCTGCTGCTGTTCTTTGGTTAAAGAGTTGAAACGTACAGCATAACCTGAAACACGGATTGTCAGTGTAGGATATTTTTCAGGGTGTTCCATTGCATCGAGCAGTGTTTCTCTGTTGAGAACGTTCACATTCAGATGCTGACCGCCTTCTACATAGTGATCTGTGTTCTTGGTTTCTTCTTCGTGATGGAAGTAACCGTCAAGTAAACCTACCAGGTTCTTTGACTGCTGTTCCTTTTCTTTACCAAGTGCATCAGGAACGATGGTAAAGGTGTATGAAATACCATCTTTCGCATAAGCAAACGGTAATTTACCTACGGAAGTCAGAGATGCAACAGCACCGTTCACATCACGACCGTGTACAGGGTTTGCACCTGGTCCGAATGGAGTACCGCCGCGACGACCGTCAGGAGTTGTACCGGTCTTCTTACCGTAAACAACGTTTGAAGTAATGGTCAGAATTGACTGAGTTGGCATTGCATTGCGGTATGTCTTGTGGCTCTGAACCTTCTTCATGAAGCGGGTTACAAGGTCACATGCGATTGAGTCAACTCTTTCATCGTTGTTACCGAATTTAGGGAAATCGCCTTCGATTTCGAAATCAACAGCAACACCGAATTCATCACGGATTGGTTTAACCTTTGCATACTTGATTGCAGATAATGAGTCAGCTGCTACAGACAGACCTGCTACACCGCAACCCAGGGTTCTCTTGATATCGATATCATACAGCGCCATCTGGATAGCTTCGTATGAATACTTATCATGCATGTAGTGGATGATGTTCAGTGCAGTAACGTACTGAGTTGCCAGCCAGTCCATGAAGCTGTCCATTCTGGTCATAACTTCATCGAAATCAAGGTATTCACTCTTGATTGGATCCATCTTAGGACCAACCTGGAGGTGTTTCTGGTTTCCTTCCTTGTCCGGATACAGCTTTTCATCCAAACCGCCGTTGATTGCGTATAACAGAGTCTTGGCAAGGTTTGCACGGGCACCGAAGAACTGCTGTGTCTTACCAACGATCATTGGAGATACGCAACATGCGATAGCGTAGTCATCACTGTTGAAGTCATTACGCATCAGATCATCGTTTTCGTACTGGATAGAAGATGTTTCAATAGAAACCTTGGTTACGAATCTCTTCCAGGCAGCAGGTAATTTTTCTGACCACAGAATTGTCATGTTAGGTTCAGGAGAAGTACCCATTGTGTAAAGAGTGTTCAGGTAACGGAAACAAGTTCTGGTTACCAGGGTACGACCGTCAAGACCCATACCGCCAAGAGATTCAGTAGCCCAGATCGGGTCGCCTGAGAATAATTCGTCGTAAACATGAGTACGCAGGAATCTAACCATTCTCAGTTTCATGATTAAGTGGTCAACCAGTTCCTGAGCCTGTTCTTCTGTCAGTAAACCTTTAGCAATATCACGTTCAATATAAATATCTAAGAAAGTGGCTGTTCTACCGAAGCTCATTGCAGCACCGTTCTGTGATTTAACCGCAGCAAGGTAACCGAAGTAGGTGGCCTGAATTGCTTCCTGAGCTGTTGTTGCAGGGCCGGAAATATCACAGCCGTAGCTCTGAGCCATGGTCTTTAAATCGTTCAAAGCGCGATGCTGTTCGCTGATTTCTTCACGATGACGGATGGTTTCTTCCAGATCGATACCTTTTTCAAGGTTGTCCTGTAATGAATTGAAGCCTTTAACACGTTCTTTCATCAGGTAGTCGATACCGTACAGAGCGATACGACGGTAGTCACCGATGATACGGCCGCGACCGTATGCATCTGGCAGACCGGTCAGAATACCAGCCTTTCTGCAGTTACGGATGCTAGGGGTATATACATCGAATACACCCTGGTTGTGGGTCTTTCTGTACTGTGTAAAGATCTTGAGAACTTCAGGATCCAGAGTCTTGCCGTATTCTTCGCATGAGCTCTGAATCATTCTGATACCACCGAACGGATGGATAGCTCTCTTTAAAGGTTTGTCAGTCTGTAAACCAACAATCTTTTCAAGAGATTTATCAATATATCCAGGTGCATGTGATGTGATGGTAGATGGATTATCGGTATCAAAATCAACAGGAGCGTGAGTCTTGTTTTCAATTTTGATTCCTTCCATTACAGAAGCCCAAAGAGTTTTTGTTGCTTCTGTAGCACCCTTTAAGAAGCTTTCGTCTCCTTCATAAGGGGTATAGTTCTTTTGAATGAAATCGCGGGTATTAATTTCATCCTGCCAAGCTCCTGGTTTGAAGCCTTCCCATGCTTTTTGGAACTTCTCGTTAAGTTCAGCCATTTTTTACCTCTTTACCTTTTGGGTCATAGATATTAAAAAAACTATCTTATGCATTTTGATGCATTCGATAGGATACAAACCAATTATACCAACCAATTATCAGACCGCCACCGATTACGTTGCCGATGGTAACGGGGATCAAATTGGAAAATATAAAATTAAAAATTGTCAGATCATTATAGTGTGGATCAAATGCAACAGCCATTTCCGGAATTGCAAAATTATGAATCGATATGCCGAGCGGGATCATAAACATATTGGCGATCGAGTGCTCGTAGCCGCTTGCAACAAACATGGCAACAGGCAGTATGATAATAAGAATTTTATCGGACATTGTTTTTCCGCCCCAGGACAGCCATACTGCAACGCATACCATGACATTACACAGTATACCCAGGGAGAGAGCCTCGATAAAACCACGGGCATACTTCAGATCCCCGTCGGATTCATAAACGTGATGAATCTTATGTACCGCAGTGTCGAGTACGACCTTGCCCCAGTCGGTTCCAAAATTCATGTAGCTTCGGGCAAGCATAATCAGCAGTACAATGAAAAGAGCGCCGACCAGATTGCCGAAATATACAATCATCCAGTTTTTAAACAGCTGACGCCAGGTGATCTGTTTGGTAACCTTGGCCACGATTGTCAGGGTGGATGATGTGAACAGTTCCCCTCCCAGCAGTACAACCAGTATCAGACCGAGGGCAAAGCAGAATCCGCCTACAAATTTGCCTACATTCGGTCCAAGAGCCGCTACCGCAGTAACATAGAAAGAAAATGCAAAAGCTATAGAAGCACCGGCCAGAATAGCAAGAAGAAACGACTGATATTTTGATTTTGTTGCTTTATGAAGAGTTATATCTTCGGACAGTTCGGCAATTTTTTCTGCACTGAGGCAAAAGACTGAACGTTCAAAACTCATTGGATTGGTAACTCTCAGATTAGGCGATAAACACTAAAAACAGATTGTTTTTTCTGCGATATATTTTACTACTTTTTTAAGAATAAAACACGGCTTTTTACAACTATTTTTTTATTTTTTATCCCGTTGAAATCCGGGAGTTACCGACCCTGGTTTTTATAACTTATTCATCCTTCCTGTTTGCTTCCCGGACTGCAAGGAAAAGCTGAATCAGGTATTCATACATATCAGAATTCAGATATTCCCTGAAGTCAGATGCATAGTAGAAGTACTTGAGATTTCCTGTCAGGTGACCGTCTGCCTCTTCTATTGTCCATTCGTCGTACTGAAGTTCCCGCAGACTGAGGTAGTTTTTAAGTTCCTCCTCCCCTGACAGATAGTGATTAAGGTAGTCGATCAGGCAGTGGTGCAGACCGATTTCCAGATTAACCGGTGATTTCTGATTCTGTTCAAGTGTCCATTCCGCCCAGTACAGATATGCATCGAAATCCTGCTGTGCCAGAGCTATCAGAGCTTTGAGCTCACCGATGGTCAGAGCGCTCGGAACGTCGCAGCTCAGCGGCGGAAGTTTCAGAAGTTCATACACTGATTTATCATCAGGGATTTCGGTGTCTTTGATAGATTCGAGAAATTCTCCAATGGTTTCAGGATCATTATTATCAAGATTCTCAAAGAAGTCGTGATACATCAGACCGATATTGGAATTTTTTTCTTCAAAAAATTCCGGATCCCTTGCTTCAGAAAATCCCGGAATAATTGCTTTTACAACATTGAATTCCTCATTGAATGTATAGAAGTAGATGGATTTGTCCTCTCTGGTGATTATTTCAACCAGCGTCCTGTATTCATCATCTGCAGTGAGTTTTCTGTCAATCGTGGAAAGCGGATAGTCTGAATTTGCTGACATGAAGATCTCAAAAGGAAGAAGTCCGCCGGTGTTGAGAGAAATGCCCTCAATGTTCTGAAGATTCATAACGCTTGATGTATCGTATACCAGTCTGTATTTAAAGATTGGTTCATCCTCGCAGTCAGGGGTGTTCTGGTATGGATTGAGTATCGTAGTCATAGCCTGCAGATACGCCTTTTTCATTGCTTTGCTGAGATCCAGGTTGGCTGCAAAAGCAACATTGAGCATAGGACGGTTCACTTCATCCGAACCGAAGACTGCACAGCATACGACAGGATATTTTCCGCCCAGTGAGGCGTCAAAAAAGGCTACATTTACCATTGCTTCATCGTGTACAGACTCCAGTTCCGCCAGAGTATTCAGAAAATCAGGGTGTTCATTGGATTCATCACTGTCGATTCTCGGCATTGCAAAACTGTTGGTGACTACCTGCAGTTTTACATACTGTGCAATGCAGTCGTACAGTGCGTCAATTTTTGCTTCTGCAGGACTGTCACCGGCGCCGGTTCCCACTTTGCCGAAAATATTCTGCAAAAAGTTAACCGGAATGTAGACAGGTGTGTCACTGCCTGTTTTTTTGAACGGCAGCGCGATAATCCTGCTGCTGTTTGTGGTTAAATCGACTAAAGATGCCGGATCATAGTCGGAACAGTGGTAGGTGTCTTCAAACTCTTCATTAAAGAGAGGAGCTTCAAGACCAAGAACCTCCTGATCTGCGAAATCCATCTGCATTTCATCAGAGGCGTAGGTTTGGGTGTTGTTCTCATCGAAGCTGACAGTATCGTTCAAATGAGGAATATTGAAATCGGAAAAGAAGTCGTAGGAAAAAAGATCCTTAATCAGCGGTGTATAGCCGGGATCAAGCGTCTGCGTGCCAACATCTTTCGGAGCGACTATGTCCAGGGTGTTGTAAACCTTGGCAAAGGGCAGTTCCGGTATTTTTACCGATATGTGCACGATTTCATGATTTTCACTGCTCTCTTCACTGCTGTATAGTGGAAAGTAGTTTTCCGTTGTCTGAATGGTTAGATCCCGATCTCTTAATAACTCTGTTAAAGCTTCTTTTTTGTTCATTTATATCCTCGGCTATGAAGTTCTATCCATTATTATATTATACCTGTTTACCACGCTGCGAAATGTTTTCAACCTCCGCTTTTTGCTATGCACCTTGATATTTGTTCATTCCTTGATGTCTGTGCCTCAGTTCTGATTTGTTATTTTTACGGTTTTCGGCACTGATTTTTTGAGCGCCTTTTAGGGAGATGGATAACAAATGAATCATTTGCACATATTATGGTACAATATGCCTTGCAAAATGCCGTTAGACATACGGGAATACCTGCGGGGACTGGGGAAATTAGCTGCAAGGTGGCGGTCGCCTGAAGGAAAAACGTGATTTTAGTGTGCTTATTCTCTGCGAATATACCTTTGTGTTGTGCAGCTTAAAGAAACAACGAAAAATTTGTGTATTTATTTATTTTGTTAAATAATAGTTACTTTGACTTAATAAAATAATATAATATGTGTGGAATATTGTTTGCTTTATTTTGTGCGTGCTGTAATGCAGATCAGACGTAGGATAAGGGCTTCTGAGGCTGATTGCCTGAAGGTGATCCTCTCAGTTTAATACTGTCTTCGGTTAGCCGGGCTGATCAGAGGCATATTTTGTGTGAACAGAAAAGTTTGTTTAAATTTCATAAATAGGGTTTTGATATGAAAAAAGTTGGTTTTATCGGTTGGAGAGGTATGGTTGGTTCTGTTCTCATGAACCGTATGGTGGAAGAGAATGATTTTGCCAATATTGATCCGGTATTCTTTACAACATCACAGGCTGGACAGAAAGCTCCTTCCTTCGGAGGAAAAGATGCAGGTCTGCTCAGAGATGCATACAACATTGATGATCTGAAGGAAATGGATATTATCGTAACCTGTCAGGGTGGCGATTATACCAAGGCTGTATATGATAAATTGATGGCTACCGACTGGAAGGGGTACTGGATTGACGCAGCTTCCGCTCTGAGAATGAAAGATGATGCCATCATTATTCTGGATCCTGTTAACGGCCATGTAATTGACGATGCTCTTAACAAGGGGATCAGAACCTACGTTGGCGGTAACTGTACTGTAAGTCTGATGCTGATGGGCCTCGGCGGACTGTTCAAAGAAGATCTGGTTGAATGGATTCAGTCTTCAACCTATCAGGCTGCATCAGGAGCCGGTGCAAGAAACATGCGTGAATTACTGCTTCAGATGGGTGTTCTTTATAACTGCGTTTCTGATAAGCTCAAAGATCCTAACTCTTCAATTCTTGAAATTGAAAAGACTGTTCGTGACGCAATGAGATCTGCAGACAATCCTACCGAGCAGTTCGGTGCTCCACTGGCTGGAAGCCTGCTTCCATGGATTGATGTTCAGCTGGAAAACGGTCAGAGCAAGGAAGAATGGAAGGGTATGGCTGAAACCAACAAGATTTTAGGTCTGTCTCCTGCAACCATCCCGGTTGACGGTAACTGCGTTCGCATCAGTTCATTACGCTGCCACAGCCAGTCATTCCTGATCAAACTGAAGAAGGATGTATCTGTTGATACAATCGAAAAGATTATTGATGCCCATAATCCTTGGTCAAAGGTTATTCCAAATGAAAAGCCTGTTACCATCGCAGAACTGACACCGGCCAAGGTTACCGGTACACTGACAGTTCCGGTTGGACGTATCAGAAAGACCAATATGGGTCCGTTATACCTGAATGCATTCAGTGTTGGTGACCAGCTGCTCTGGGGTGCTGCAGAACCGTTACGCAGAATGCTTAACATCCTGAACAAATAATATCAGTGTGTTAACCGGCTGTTCTGCCTTTGATTAAGAATGGCCGCCCTGGTAGGAAAGAACCAGGGCAATAAAAAAACACTTCGCAACAGCTGTATGTGCGGAGTGTTTTTTTATTATTTCATGACACGGATTCAGCCCAGCAGTTTTTCGATCTCTTCCTTGATTGAATTGACACGCTGGGTAAGACTTTTTCCAAGGTAGATATTGTCAAGGGTGGAAAGTGTGTTGGCACATTCCCGCAGATATAGATCTTTCTTGTTCTTATCCAGTTCCCCGCTTGAGGCAAGTTTAAGCAGTGCCTGTGCCTTGTTAATGGTTGCATTGGAGTTTGAGGGGGATTTTTTCAGGGCTTCAACAAACATTTCGAGTGCAAGATCGTATTTTTCCTGTTTATAGTACTTGATCCCCTGTTTGTTGAGTTCCTGGTATTTTTCACGTTTTTCATTTATTTTCGGATCTTTCTTATAACAGTCTATGCATGAGACAATGAGAGGATCAAATTTATCACGGTCAGCGTAGTTGAATAAATCTTCGGCATGTTCGTAATCACCGATCTGCCACAGCCCGAGGATAACATTGCTGAGCATTGCTTCAGATTGATTGAGCAGATCATTTCCCATTGCCGACAGCGTCTTATAAAACAGTTTACGGGCTTTGGGATTGTCGCTTATTGCCAGATCTATACGCGCACGCGAAAAGTCTTTGAATGTATTATAGTCAAATCTGCCCTTGGAAAGTTTCATGTACGGTTCGCACTGGGTCAGAACTGCATTGACATGTTTGGCCAGCTTGTCTATGTTCTGTGTATCAGGTGCGGAGGATACATACATGATTTCCGCCTGAACAAAACCGGCCAGCAGCTGACTTAATTTATTAGGATCATACCGGTGAAGCTCCAGCAGCTTGTTGAAGTTGTCTTTGATTGTGGAGTAGTCCCTTGTTTTCATGGCAAACAGTAACTGTGTATGAAGAAGGGAACTTGAGTGCGGTGACATCTTGATTGCCTGATTCATAATTTCCTGGGCGCTGGCAAGATCATTGGTCCGGATATACAGCTCAGACAGCCACCGGTAGGACTCAATTACAAGCGGATTTGCCTTGATGGCGTAGTTGAACTCCTGTGCTGCATCCTCGTATTTACCGCTTGAAAGGAGGATCTTGCCGAGTTCTATATGGTAGGCAAGAACATCGGCAAAGTTCAACCCCTCCCTGATGGCAAGCTCTGCTTCTTCAAGCCTTTCCTGCTTTACCAGTGCCTCAGCGAGCATAATTCTTATATCGTGGGTATATATAGAAGGGGAACCGAGATGTTTGAAACATGCATCTACGATAGCCTGGTAATCCTCCTTTTCGATTGCATCGAATATGTCTGACAGTTCGAATTTTTTGAGGTATGCACGGTACAGCCGGATTTTGAGCTGACGGGTATTAAACGGTTTTATGATATATTCTTCCGGCTTCTTTTCAATTGTGCTGAGAACCGTAGCCCGTGAATTGTCGCTGGTCATGATGCACATTACCGATTTTGTCGGGATCAGCCCGTCGTCATACAGCTTGTGAACAAGTTCCCTGGCTCGCTCGGTATCCTCTATGTTCATATTAATTATGTATATGTCGAAGGAACTTCTTCTGCAGATGTTTTCTGCATTGGATGGCGACTGGATAACCGTTATGTTGCCGAGAGTAAAACCTATTTCCTGAAGATTTTTTCTCATGAATGATTTGACCCCGGAAGGTGATTCAATAACTATCACTTTCAGTTTTGAAAATTTAACCAGACTGTTGTTGAAATGTTCTTTTAGAACTGCAGTCTGCATGTCATCTTTAAAAATTATCGGGGTCATTTGTTAATCAGCGCTTATCTGTATTTATATTTCTTCCACTGTACTAATGTAAACAGGAACAAGATCGGGAGTATTCAATGTAAGTATAACAGCCGCCGTGTGAAAATATTTTGATCTTGAAGGGATATTTGGAAGGTTGGCTGTGATTTTGCCGTTACTCCGCAGAAACATAGGTTCTGCCTAGGGAAGTTAAATTTATATAAAGATTTTTTGAGATGTGCCGATAAGGTAATAAGAAGTTGGAGACCGAAAATGTTAACGCAGGAAATAAGAAGCAGATATCTGGTAGATGAACTACAGCTGGGGAATACGCTGAACAATGCGGTTCACAGCGGGTTCAAGGCTCAGTTTGATCTTCTTATTTCCATGCTTTCTTCGGATATTCAGGATGCACCGTGGGTGACCGACCCGGCTGATGCTGCTGAGCGGAGGGAGGATCTGCGCAGAAAATTCGAACTGGGCAATCCGGTAAGACTCCAGAGTGATGATGCTGATCTTGCCAGAGCTGACGAACTTGGAGAACAGTTCAGAGCCGGCGGATTGAAGGCGGTTCATCTCCAGGAATGTCTCAATCCAGAACCTTTGACGTTGAAACATAATGAAATTCCTGATGAGGTTTTAAACCTTCTGTCACCTCTCAAACAGGAAAAATACCGTTACGAAAATGAAGTCGGGAATATTGCACGTGTTGCCTACAGCATGACACCGGAGGAGGTTCTGGATAACGTGGTAGGTGCCCGTGAACTCAAAGATCATTTCTCTGTTGCCGCATAGGTGACCGCATCGTTTTTTTATCAATTCTCTGGCTTGTTTCCCGCTTTGCAGTTCAGTCTAAACCGTTGCTGCAGACATTGTTGTGCTGTTGCTCTTTTGCCAAGATCTCGTTTCAGATGCCTTTCAAATTATTGCTTTTATTTTGTCTATACTGCTATAATTACTGAAAAAAGGTTTGTTTGATTTGTTTTTTATTCATTGAGTTGTAACTATGCAGACAGTAGTTTTTATCATCGGAACTATCCTTGTAATGTTTGTTGTCTTTTATATGTTCTATGTTTCGTACAGCAACAAAAGGAAAACTACGAAATTGGAGCGAGACTACAGTGAGTTTGCAAAGAATCTTCCTGATGATGACGGTACCGTAGGGCCGGTAAAAATCAAAAGCAAAAAAGTTGATGTTGCAAGCGAACAGACCGAGCCGAAACCTGTCGTTCCAGCAGGTTCACCTGCCGAACAGAATGAACCTGAAGCAGGTGTAAATGACGGCACCGGCGCAAAATGGGCTCCTTTCTATCAGTTCAATATTCTGGCAAGAGATCATAAACCGTTTACACTGGCCCAGCTCAAGGAGGTTTTTGCTAAAGAGAAACTTACCTACGGCGAGTTTGACGTTTTCTACAAATATGATCAGCAGAACGCAAATGGAAAAAATCCTGATATCTTCAGAGTCGGCAACCTGATTAAACCTGGTACATTCCCTCCGCAACTGTCGGTTAACTACAGTGGAACCGATGCAAATGAGGATTGGAGTACGAAGGGTATCTGTGTAATTATGTTTACTCCTAGTTCCAGAATTGCCGAGAACCGTTTTGTTATGACTCTTAAATTTGTAGAGAATGCAAACAATATGCTTGACGGTCTTGTCTGCACAAAAGATTTGAAACCTATGACCGATGATATAATCAATTCATATCGTGAGCAGTTGCGCGAACACGATCACGTATAGTGTTCCGGCCGGGTTATTTAAAAACAAAAGATAAAGTGATACAGATGTTACCGATGGTGTTGAACTATCGGTTTCTTTTTATATTAAGGAACTAAAGTGCTTTTTCAGAACGATAAAGAAAGAATAGAACAGCTTGTTACGCTCATAAACAGGTATTCTTATGAATATCATACCCTGGGCGAGTCTTCAGTCCCTGATTCTGAATATGACCGACTTTACCATGAACTTAAACAGCTTGAGGCGGAACATCCGGAGTTTATTCTGCCTGAGTCCCCGACCCAGAGAGTAGGAGATGAAGTTCTTCAGGGTTTCGAGAAGGTAACTCATGAAGTTCCGATGCTCAGTCTTGAGGATATTTTCGAAGCAGGGGAACTCGAACAGTTTATCAGCCGGGTTTCCCGGGAACTTTCATCTGAACAGGTTGAATTCAGCTGTGAGGTGAAACTTGACGGTCTTGCCTGCAGTATCCTTTATGAGAACGGGAATTTTGTCAGAGCGGCAACCCGTGGAAACGGCACGGTCGGTGAAAACATTACCATGAACGTTAAAACCATAAAAAATGTACCGCTGAAACTTACCGGTGAGCGGATCCCGACCCGTCTCGAAGTCAGAGGTGAGGTGGTAATGCCGCGTAAAGGATTCAATGAGTGGAACGAACGTGTCCGCAGGGAATTAGAAACAGCTAAAAAATTCAATGCGGATCATCCGAGAAAAGATCGAATAGTTGTTACTGACAAAATTTTTGCCAATCCAAGGAATGCTGCGGCCGGATCACTGCGACAGCTTGATCCCCGGGAGACCGCAAGACGTCCTCTCATGTTCAACTGCTATGCAATCGGAATTATGGAAGGAGTGGATTTACCCGCAACCCATGAGGAAAGGATCAGATATGTGGCAGAACTTGGGATCCCGGTAAACGCGGAAACCAGGGTGGGCAGAGGATTTGAATTCTGCAAATCCTTCTATGACAGCATTCAGGAAAAGAGAGACAGTCTTGCCTACGATATAGACGGAATTGTCATCAAGGTTAACCGGATATCCGAGCAGGAAAAACTCGGATTTGTTACAAGATGTCCGAGATGGGCGGTTGCCTACAAGTTTCCGGCCCAGGAAAAAATAACCAGACTGCTGGACGTTGATTTCCAGGTAGGCCGTACCGGTGCCATAACTCCCGTTGCACGGCTTGAACCTGTAAGTGTCGGCGGAGTGGTTGTCTCAAATGCAACACTTCATAACGAAGATGAGATAATCAGACTCGGAGCACAGATTGGTGATGATCTGGTGATACGCCGCGCCGGTGATGTCATTCCACAGGTTGTCAGCGTCGTTGCAGAGCATCGTGACGGTTCAAGAGAACTTAAACCTATCGTCTTTCCGCAATTCTGCCCTGTATGCGGTTCCAGAATCGAGAAACTTGAGGAGGAGGTTGTCTCAAGGTGTTCCGGCGGACTGTTCTGCAGTGCCCAGCAGAAGGAGGCGTTGAAGCATTTTGTTTCCAGAAAGGCCATGAATATAGACGGACTGGGTAAAAAAATCATCGATAATCTCTATGATGTGGGAGCGATCAGAAAAATAAGCGATATATATTCCCTGACCTCTGACGTTCTGTTTGCCACGCTGAAAACTGTTCCTAAAACAGAGGAGGAGATAACTCCTGCAGAGGAACTTGAACGGGTGAAACAGCAGATTGCCGTTATCAAGGGAAATGAACCAGACCGGCTGGCAGCTTTTCTCCGGGCATTTCGTATTCCTAAAGGTTCAGGTAAAGGTATGGTTATGCCTCATGAACTGGACGCGCTGGCTGAATATTGTCAAACTTTTGATAATGTTCTTAAAATTACCAAAGAAACTCTTAGTTTTATTCCAACAGTGGAAAAAACATCATATAGTGGAATAACCGGCTTTTTTAAAGCTAGCAGACAGGTTAGTAAACTGCTGGATGCAATAGCTGCATCTAAAAACACCAGACTGCCGAATTTTATTTATGCCCTTGGAATAAGAGAGGTTGGAGAGGCTACCGCAAGAGATCTGGTGAATTATTTCGGAACATTTGACAGGATCCGTAATGCAACTGTGGATGAACTTCAGCAGGTTCCGGATGTGGGATGCGTTGTAGCCAAGCATATTGTCAGATTTTTTGCCGAAGATCATAATATTATGGTTATCAGGGAACTGATGGATTGCGGGGTTAACTGGCAGGAAACGACCGATTCTGATAAAGCCGGAAGTGATCTGCTTGCAGGAAAAACCTATGTCCTGACAGGAACTTTCCTGAATATGTCGAGAGATGAAGCCAAGGAAAAACTGCAGTCTCTCGGTGCCAAGGTCTCCGGATCTGTGTCATCCAAAACAACTGCTGTTATTTATGGTGAAGATCCGGGATCTAAAATTCAGAAAGCCCAGAGTCTCAACGTCCAGGCCATACCGGAGCAGGAATTTTGGCAACAACTGGAACTGGATTTAAAACCTCATGAATAAAATTCGCTTTGCCGTCACCGTTGTTTTGGGCACTATTCTGATGTCCGGATGTAACACCAGCGTAAACCGTTCGGACGAACTGTTCGCCAGAAACAGCCATGAACTGTATACATGCAACTCTCTGCTGATCCATGAAAAGGTTGATCGGATTGTTGAAGTACCGCTGGATAACAAGGAAAAGGTTTCCAAGAATAAAAAACTTGGTAAAATATTTGCGGAGTTTGACAAGGATATTCCGTATGCAATGGCCAAGTTCAAAAAACATCTGGAATACCTGAAGAATCACCCCCGTCATGTGCAGTCGGTGCTCAAAAATGCCTCCGGCTACATAGAAATGATCTATGATGAGGCCAGAAAGAACAAACTTCCACCTGAGGTTGTCATAATACCTATGATTGAGAGTATGTACAACCCGAATGCAAGAAGTCCGGGCGGGCAGGTCGGAATGTGGCAGTTTACCGCGCAGACAGCACGGAATTTTGGTCTGAAGGTCGCAAAAGGGATTGATGAACGCAAAGATCCGAAGAAATCCACCAGGGCGGCAATTAAATACCTTGCCTATCTGTACAAAATGGTGGATGGTGATCTGGATGTGGCCGTCGCCGCATACAATGCCGGTGAAGGGAGGGTACGCCGTCTCTACGAAAAAGGTGATTCCTCAAACCGCCATTCAAATTATGATAATGTAAAAATGCCGGATTTTACCCGCGGCTACCTGTATCATCTGTTCGCATATTCAAACTATCTTCAGAATATTGATCTGTCGAACTTCAAAATGCTGCCGACAACTAAAAAGGTTGTTAAAAAGGATATAAAACACACCTGGGTTTCCATCCTTGACTTTGCCAAGCATCATGATAAAACTGTCCGTGAAATAGAAAGCAGAGAGATGATAATTGATAAAAAGGAGCAGGACGGCCAGGTATACTGCGATATCAAGTTCAGCGAGGATTTTGAAGGCAGTAACTGATAACGGAGAAAACATACATGAAAGAAGTTGAAATTTATACCGACGGAGCCTGTTCGGGGAATCCAGGCCCCGGAGGATACGGTGCGGTTCTGGTATATCAGGGACAGGTCAAGGAAATAAGTGACGGTTTTCCTAAAACCACCAACAACCAGATGGAACTGCTTGCTGTAATAAATGCACTCAACGCACTCAAGGAACCCTGCAGGGTGTCTATTACCACTGACAGTGAATATGTGCAGAAGGGAATGCAGATGTGGCTTAACGGCTGGAAGAAAAACGACTGGAAAACCAGAGAGGGGAAACCGGTGCAGAACAAGGAACTGTGGATGATCCTCGATCAGCTGATCCAGCGCCATGAATATACGGTAAACTGGGTTAAAGGACATTCCGGCCATCCGCAGAATGAAAGATGTGATGAACTGGCAAGAACCGCTGCTAGTCTCCACCGGGATCCAAACAAAGTAGATAAACCAAGATACTAGTAAAAAAAACAGACAACATTATTATTTATATGACAGAAAAGAAAAGAACTCCGTCTCAGACGAGATGGCTTAATGAACACTTCAAAGATCAATATGTGCAGGAGGCGCATAAAAACGGGTTTCGATCAAGGGCTCATTTCAAACTTGAGGAAATCCAGCAGAAGGATCACATTATTAAACCAAACATGTTTGTGGTTGATCTCGGAGCTGCTCCGGGCGGATGGTCGGAGTATGCGGTTAAATGTATCGGAAAGAAGGGCAGAATTATTGCCTGTGATCTTCTTCCGATGACTCCGATAACCGGTGTTGATTTTATTCAGGGTGATTTCCGTGATCAGGAGGTTCTTGATAAAATTAAGGAATTGATCGGTACAGACAAGGTTGACGTAGTACTTTCAGATATGGCGCCCAATATGTCCGGAACCCTCGGGGTTGATCAGCCGAGGGCCATGTATCTGGTTGAACTTGCTCTTGATATGTGCAGGGATGTGCTCAAATTCGGAGGTTCAATGGTGGTAAAGGTTTTCAACGGCGAAGGAACTGAGGATTACCTTAAGCAGGTTCGTTCCCTGTTTACCACTGTAAGAGTGAGAAAACCGGATGCCTCCCGTTCAAGATCTAGAGAAGTTTATTATGTTGCAACCGGATTCAAATTAAATAAACCGTAGATCCGCTAGAGGATGCTTCACAATTCGGGGCATTTATTGATATAAATTGATCTGATATGCTAAAATTGTGATATTTTGTCAGAAAGTGTGCAAAAAGGATTGATAAGAAAGAAAGTATGGCAAAGCATATATTCGTATGGCTCATAATTGCAGTTGTGATTATGTCCCTTATACAGGCAATAAATACCAGCGAACACGCCGGTACCACAATGGATTACACCTCCTTCTACAATGCCGTTGAAAGCGATCAGGTCGCTTTAGTAACAGTTACCAACGGCAGAAACATAATCGGAAAGACCAAATCTGATGCATCATTTAATACCACCATCCCTATCTATGATGAGAATTTGATTAAAACTCTGAAGGATCACCAGGTTAAGGTAATAGGTGAATTTGAGGAGGCCACCGGTTTCTGGGGAAATATTCTTATTTCCTGGCTGCCTGTTATTCTGCTGGTCGGTGTCTGGATTTATTTTATGCGCCAGATGCAGGGCGGCGGCAGTAAGGCCGTAAGTTTCGGTAAAAGCAAGGCCAGAATGCTGACTCCGGATCAGATTAAAACAACATTTGATGACGTGGCCGGATGTGATGAAGCCAAGGCCGAAGTTGCTGAGATCGTGGATTTTCTCAGGGAGCCTGACAAGTACCACAAACTCGGCGGTAAAATCCCTAAGGGTATTCTGATGGTGGGTCCTCCGGGAACCGGTAAGACACTGCTGGCAAAGGCGATTGCCGGCGAGGCCAAGGTTCCGTTTTTCTCCATATCAGGTTCCGACTTCGTTGAAATGTTCGTCGGTGTCGGTGCGGCCCGAGTAAGAGATATGTTTGCAAAGGCAAAGAGCAGTGCACCTTGCATCGTATTTATTGATGAAATTGATGCTGTAGGACGTCAGAGAGGTGCCGGACTTGGCGGCGGCAATGATGAAAGAGAGCAGACTCTCAATCAGATGCTGGTTGAAATGGACGGATTTGATGAGAGAACCTCAGTTATTGTAATTGCTGCAACCAACCGTCCTGATGTTCTTGATCCTGCTTTACAGAGACCTGGGCGTTTTGACCGACAGGTTTATGTAACCCTTCCTGATATTAAAGGAAGAGAGGCGATTCTGAATGTTCATATGAAAAAGGTTCCTTTGGCAAAGGATGTTGACGCTGCGGTTCTGGCAAGGAGTACTCCTGGATTCTCAGGTGCCGATCTGCAGAATCTTGTCAATGAGGCTGCGCTGTTTGCCGCCCGGGCCAATCAGAGAATTGTCTCCATGCATGAATTTGAACTTGCCAAAGATAAAATCATGATGGGTACTGAACGCAAGTCCATGGTGATGAGCGAGAAGGAACTTGAAATGACGGCATATCATGAGGCCGGCCATGCAATCATCGGAAGAATTGTTCCGGAACATGATCCTGTCTACAAGGTGTCGATAGTTCCTAGAGGAAGAGCACTGGGTGTGACCATGTTTATTCCGGAGCAAGATCGCTGGAGTCAGTCACGTCAGTATCTGAACTCCAATATAGCGTCACTGTTCGGAGGTCGTATAGCCGAAGAAATTATTTACGGCAAGGATCTGGTTTCAACCGGAGCTTCGAATGATATTGAGAGAGCTACCGGTATAGCCCGCAAAATGGTAACAAAATGGGGTATGTCGGATCGTCTCGGCCCGATCCTCTATGCAGAGGAGGAAGGGGAGGTGTTTCTCGGCAGAAGTGTAACCAAGAACAAGCATGTATCTGATGATACCGCCAAAATTATTGACGAGGAAGTTCAGAATATCATGTTTACCAATTATGAACTGGCAAAACGCATTCTGAATGAAAATTTAGATATTCTTCATGCTATGAAAGACGCTCTTTTGAAGTATGAAACCATCGATTCGGCACAGCTGGATGATCTGATGGCCCGCCGTGAGGTCCGTGAACCGCAGCAGGAACGCGGTGAGGCAAAGGAACCTATGGATGACAAGCAGTTTGACAAGGTGAAGGATGCCGGCAGAGATGATGTAACCGTGGTTGATGTCAACAGCGGATCATCTTCTTCGGATAATTCCCAGAACAAAACCGGAGATTCGGCTTCGTCTCATCGCAGTTCAACTGTTGAAACTGACAGCTGGGATGATGTGGACGATTCGGAATCAGGCAAGAAAGACGGTTCGAATGAACAGGATAAGTCTGACGATCAATCAAATAAATAAGCGGAACTGAAACTGTCATGTTAGAAAAAAGAATTGAATACAAAGGAAAAAAACTGGATTTGTCCCGTCCTAAGATAATGGGAATAGTGAATGTTACCCCGGATTCATTTTCCGACGGCGGACAGTACAACACTCTTGAACTTGCTTTTGAACGGGTTAAACAGATGGTGTTGTCCGGTGCTTCGATCGTAGATGTGGGTGGAGAGTCTACCAGACCGGGCTCTGATCCTGTTTCCGAACAGGAGGAGATTGAACGTGTGGTCCCGCTGGTGGAGAAAATTTCCCAGGAACTGGATGTATGGATCAGTGTAGATACCAGCAAACCGGCAGTTATGAAGGCTGCTCTTGATGCAGGTGCGCACATTATCAACGATATCAGAGCTCTTTCCGAACCGAAAGCTGTGGAAGTTGTAGCAAAATACAAATGTCCTGTCTGCCTGATGCATATGCAGGGGGATCCTAAAACAATGCAGGATGATCCTCATTATGAGGATCTTATCGGTGATATTTCATCCTATTTATATGAACGTATTGACGCATGCCTGAATGCCGGCATTTCCCGTGAACAGATTATACTGGACCCCGGGTTCGGTTTCGGCAAAACGCTGGATCAGAATTACAAGCTTTTAGGCCAGCTTGATCGTTTTCTCTCTTTCGGTCTGCCTCTGCTGGTGGGAATGTCCCGCAAGTCCATGATCGGAAATCTGATAAACGCCAAAGTGGATGACAGACTGGTGGGCAGTATTGCCGCACATCTGTATGCTGTTCACAAGGGAGCCAATATCCTGCGTGTTCATGACGTGAAGGAAATGTCAGATGCGCTTAAGGTTTATCTGTATGCTGATCAATACAGTAAAACAAAGAAATTGTATTAGAGGTCGTTTATGGAAAGAAAATATTTCGGTACAGACGGTGTTCGCGGTGCTGTAGGTGAGTTTCCTATTACACCTGAGTTTGTACTTCGTCTGGGGTTTGCTGCCGGAAAGGTTCTGGCAAAAAAGAGTTCCAGAAGAGTTCTGATTGGACAGGATACCAGAATTTCCGGTTTTATGCTGCAGTCTGCTCTTGTTGCAGGCTTGTCTGCTGCAGGTATTAAATCAATACTGGTCGGTACAATGCCGACACCGGCAATCGCTTATTTGACCCGTGCATTCAGATGTGACGCCGGAGTGGTGATAAGTGCCTCTCACAACCCTTATTATGATAACGGAATAAAATTCTTCTCCGGGTTCGGAACCAAACTTCCTGATGAGGTAGAACTTGAAATTGAAAGTCTCCTCGACAAGGAACTGAAATGTTCCGATTCCAAGAAACTCGGACGTTTTGAAAATATAGAAGATGCTGCCGGTCGTTATATTGAATTCTGTAAGAGTACCTTCCCGTTTGATAAGGATTTATCACAGTATAAAATTGTTCTGGACTGCGCAAACGGCGCAACCCATCACATCGCTCCTGCTGTTTTCAGTGAACTTGGTGCAAATATTGTAGCTAAAATCGGATGTAATCCTGATGGAATTAATATAAACGATCAGGTTGGTTCAACCCACCTTGATAAGCTTATTGCCACTGTTTTGGAAAAGAAGGCTGATTTAGGTATTGCATTTGACGGTGACGGTGATCGACTGATGCTGGTTGATTCAGACGGTACAGTTATTGATGGCGACGGTGTTCTGTATATTATCGCCAGTTATCTGAAGGATTTTAAGAAATTGAATGGAGGAGTTGTCGGAACTCTGATGTCTAATTTCGGACTTGAACTTGCATTCAAGCGGCTTTCTATTCCGTTTTTACGTGCTTCAGTAGGTGACCGCTATGTACTGGAAAAACTTCGTGAGCAGAACTGGCGCCTGGGCGGTGAAAATTCCGGACATATCATAAGTCTGGATCATACATCTACCGGAGACGGTATCATTTCTGCACTGCAGGTGCTCAAGGCTCTGGTTCGTACAGGAAAAACTCTCCATGAGTCCCTGAAGGGGCTGTCGATGATGCCGCAGGTTCTTGTTAACAAGAGATTTGTTGAAGGTATGGATCCTCTTCACGATCAGAATGTTCTGGCCGCTGTAAAAGAAGCAGAGAGACAGTTGGGAGATAACGGTCGTGTGTTACTGAGAAAATCCGGAACAGAACCCCTGATTAGAGTTATGGTCGAGGGTGCTGATAAAGAGCTTGTTACCAATCTCGCCAATATGATTGCCGAAAAGGTTTAATATCTTCGATCAAGATCGTTTTGACTTGTTTCTTTAAGCTGTACCAATTCACGGAAGATTATTTTTGTGGGTTGGTACAAAAGCTTGACTGATTTGTTTTTTCAAACTAAACTTAACCATCAAAATAGGATATGTGTCAGAAGTGTTTCTGTTATATTCCTAAGTGTATGGAGAATATTTAAGGTTTTATTAATATGTACGGTGTTTTATTAAGTTTGTATTTGATTGTAGCAATTGCTCTGATCGGTTTTATTCTGTTACAGCACGGTAAGGGTGCAAGCATGGGGGCATCATTCGGTGCCGGAGCTTCGAATACTGTTTTTGGTTCCGTTGGTAGCGGAAACTTTTTAACCCATTCCACTGCTGTTCTGGCAACTTTGTTCTTTATTATAAGTCTGGCAATTTCTGCTCTTTATGCAAGACAGGACAATAATGCCGGTAAAGTAGATTTTGAAAATCTCCAGGAAGCGGCAGATCAGGTAGAAGTTCCAACTGATAAGAAAGCAGATGCTGCTCTTCAGGTTCCTGCAGAGAAGGTGAATGATGTTAAGGCAACAGTTGAGCAGAAGGCTACTGAAGTGAAAGAAGCTGCAGAGCAGAAGGCTACTGAAGTGAAAGAAGCTGCAGAGCAGAAGGCTACTGAAGTGAAAGAAGCTGCAGAGCAGAAGACTACTGAAGTGAAAGAAGCTGCAGAGCAGAAGGCTACTGAAGTGAAAGAAGCTGCAGAGCAGAAAGCTTCTGAAGTGAAAGAAGCTGCAGAGCAGAAGGCTACTGAAGTGAAAGAAGCTGCAGAGCAGAAAGCAACAGAAGTGAAAGAAGCTGCAGAGCAGAAAGCTGCTGAAGTAAAAGAAGCTGCAGAGCAGAAAGCTGCTGAAGTAAAAGAAGCTGCAGAGCAGAAAGCAACAGAAGTAAAAGAAGTAAAAGAAGCCGCAGAACAGAAAGCTGCTGAAGTAAAAGAAGCTGCAGAGCAGAAAGTTGCTGAAGCAAAAGAAGCTGCAGAGCAGAAGGTATCTGATGTGAAAGAAGCTACAGAGCAGAAGGTGGCTGACGTGAAAGAAGCTGTCGAACAGAAAGCTGCTGAAGTTACAGAAGCTAAAGAGACTGTAGAACAGGCTGCAGCAGAAGCTAAAGCTGTAACTGAACAGAAAGCGACCGAATAAGATAAAAACATCATTAAATAGGTTGCATAAACGATAAAGTAGTATATAATAGCCTGCGTAAGTTGAGATTTGGCTTACGCAGCAAATATAAGAACGTGCATGACTGGTGGAATTGGTAGACACGCAGTCTTCAGGTGGCTGTGCCGCGAGGTGTAAGGGTTCGAGTCCCTTGTCATGCACCATTATCAAGTTTCCTTTCTTTAATGTTCTACAAAGTTCTCATTTTTTTATTCGATCAAAATCTTTTATTTTTTGCTTGTTACTTGTAACATCTGATGTAGTTGTGTGGTGTTTTTTGGTGTCCAATAGAGTTATTCATTTGTACAAATGAGTTGATATGAAAAGTAAAATTGTAAGTTATCTCGAGACGGCAAGATTATATTTTTGCGGTATATCTGAAAGTGATGCTGTGTATATCGTGAGATAGCGCTCGGATCCCGATGTTTTTCAATATTTTAGAGATCCTCACCAGCTGACTATGCAAGAGCATTTGCGCCGGTATCATTTATGTTATCTTTTGTATGAAAATCGTTTTGATTGGATTTGTATAGAAAAAAGTTCAAAGAAAAAATAGGCGTTTTCAGCTTAGGCTGCTAAGTGATGGAACAAGAGCTGAAGTTAGTTATCTTTTAGATCCTTTGGCTCGCCACAAAGGTTATGCAACAGAAGCTGTATCTTTCCTGATGAAAGTTGCTTTTGACAGCTATATGGTAAATCAAGTTGTTGCTGAGATTCATAAGGATAATCAGCCATCTATCGATCTTGTGGAGCGTCTCGGGTTTAGATGTATTGAAGCCAAGGAAATTTTAAACTATTTGCTGCTAATTCAATTCTCTCTTCTTGAATTTGTTTATTTGCTATTGTTGCAACAGAATTTAACCCTTCTTAAAAATTAGCGCATACATTTTTTGTTAATTGATTTTATAAACGGTAAAGCAAAATGACAAGACATAATTGTATTACAGAATATTAAGTAAATATAACCCTAAGATCGCGGTCGCAGATCTTACACTATTTTAAAATTGTGAGAAGTTCTAATATTTGATCGTAAGTCTTTGATTTAATTAAAAATAATTCCGAAAACAGCTTTACTTTTATCTTATAATCGTGTAAGATATGTATTACACTATTTGTTTTGTTTTCGGAATAATACTATGAATCTTGAAGAAGCTTACGGTTTATTAAATAACATATACGTCAATTTCAGTAAGAGCGCTAAAAGCTATTATGTTTATTCCTATAGACCTCAATACGATACTGTCACC
>JAEEGJ010004142.1_pt1 | contig 50614 bp, 46 predicted proteins | sample 8958761 | NCBI WGS metagenome assembly JAEEGJ01 (sample SAMN16246546, study PRJNA631951) | gut metagenome | biome: gut microbiome; feature: rumen; material: RS-attached | host: Bos | place: Iran: Karaj | collected 2018-10
GTGACGGGCGCCGGCCCCTATGAGGCCGTGTATCCGGCAGATGCCGTCACCGGCGCAAGTGGAGGGCGAACCGTGATCCTCCCCTCGACCCAGAACTATGTGGCGGGCTCTTTCGGCTCCGGTGCCAACATCGCCCTGGCCCAGGGGAGCGACCCGGCCAACCTGCACTTCTCCAATGCCGGCGGGATCCTCCGGCTGACGGTCCGGGGCGAGGCGACCATCCAGAGCATCGAGGTCTCGCCGCGGGTCAGTGAAGCGCTCTGCGGCGGTTTTGGCCTGGCGACGAATCCCCTGTCCCTTCAGGCTCCGAATGTCGCCATTGACCTCTATGACCCCGTCACGCTCGATTGTGGCACAAGCGGCGTGGCGCTGACGTCCAAAGGGGTGGATTTCCACATTTTCCTGCCCGCTCCGACGCTCTCCGACGGCTTCAAGGCGGTGATCCACGACACCGACGGCGGCTCGATGACCGTACTGGGCAAGGGGGGCGGCTACTGCTGCATCTACCGCTCCATGATCCGCCCCATGCCCACCATCACCTACACCCCCACCGCCCCGTAGCGCTAGGCTTCGGCGGCCTCGACGGCCTTGAAGTAGCGGTAGCTGTTGACCTTGACCTCGCCGATGGCGGCTTCGTCGCAGACGATGATGCCGGCGGGGTGGTTCTGCATCGCGCTGACGGTGTTGTAGTGGGACAGCGGGCCCTCGATGGCGCTCGCCAGCGCGCGCGCCTTCTTCGGCCCGAAGGCGAGGATCATCACCTCGCGGGAGTCCATCACCGTCGCCACGCCCACGGACATCGCCCGGGCGGGCACGGCGTCCGGGTCGCCCCCGAAGAAGCGGGAATTGACCTCGCGGGTGTCCTGCGTGAGGGTCACCACGCGGGTGCGCGACGACAGCGGGGAGAACGGTTCGTTGAAGGCGATGTGGCCGTCTTCGCCGATGCCGCCCATAAACAGGTCGATCCCGCCGGCTTTCGCGATCGCCTGCTCGTAGGCGGCGCATTCGGCCTCCGGATCGGCGGCGTTGCCGTTCAGGATGTGGATGTTCTCCTTCGGGATGTCGATGTGGTCGAAGAAGTTCTTGTGCATGAAAGAGTGGTAGCTCTCGGGATGCGCCTCGGGCAGGCCGACGTACTCGTCCATGTTGAAGGTGATCACGTTCCTGAAGGAGAGTTCGCCCGAGCGGACCATACGGACGAGCTCGGCGTAGGTGGCGAGCGGAGTGGATCCGGTGGGCAGGCCCAGCACGAAGGGCTTGTGCGTCCGCGCGGCTTTTTCCCTGATCCGGGCGGCGATGTGGCGGGCCGCCCAGAGGCCGCCTTCCGCGGCGTTTTCGCGAATGATGACTTTCATTGTATCAACAGAGTTTTAAGAATACTTCGATGGCCTGGTACTCCGCCATTCCGAGCTGGTCGTAGAGGCGGGCGGTGTTCTGCGTGCGCTCCTCCGCCCGCTGCCAGAACTCGCGGGAATCCTCCCCCGGGAAGGGGACGATATCCTTCTGCGAGAGGTGGCGGAAGATGGCGTGGCGCTTCTTGATGACTTCCTCCGGACTCAGGGGGACGGCCATATCCACGCGGCCCAGCTCCCACTCCATCCAGGCGCCGCGGTAGAGCCAGATGTGGGTCTTGGCCAGCCAGGCATTGCCTTCGGCGCGCAGCTGCTCCACGGCCTCCAGGGCCGCTTCCGTGCACACGCGGTGCGTCCCGTGCGGGTCCGCGAGGTCGCCCGCCATAAAGATCATCTGCGGCTTGAGCTTCAGGATCAGCGCCTTGATGATGTCCACGTCGGCCTGCGTGCGCGGCATTTTCTTGATGCCGCCGGATTCGTAGAAGGGAAGGTTGAGGAAATGGGCGTTGGTGTTGTCGTCCAGCCCGAAGGAGCGGACGGCGGCACGGGCCTCGCTGCGGCGGATGGCAGCCTTGAGCTCCAGCATCCGGCGCGGCTCCGGTTCGCCCGGAACCTTGCCGTCCACCAGGGCCTTGACTTCCGCGTAGCGGTCGTCCATCCCCAGCTGGGCGGCGGCGTCCAGGTGCTGCAGCACCACGTCGTCGTGGACGGCAACGTCGCCGGAGGTCTGGTAGGCCACGTGTACGAAGTGGCCCTGGGAGACCAGGCGGATGAAAGTGCCTCCCATCGAGATCACGTCGTCGTCCGGGTGGGGCGAGAAGATCAGCACCGTCTTGGGGAACGGCGCCGCCGGGACCGGACGGGTGCTGTCGTCGGCGTTCGGCTTGCCGCCCGGCCAGCCGGTGATGGTGTGCTGCAGATCGTTGAACACGTCGATGTTCACCTTGTCGAAGGGGCCGTAGGACTCCAGCAATTCGCCGAGGTTGTTCTCCAGGTAGTCCTGCTCCGTGAGCTTGAGGATGGGCTTGCCGACGGTCTGGCAGAGCCACACCACGGCCTTGCGGACGAGTTTCGGCTTCCAGTCGCAGGGGCCGACGAGCCAGGGGGCGACCACGCGGGTCAGCAGGCTGCCCGCCGTCGCGTCCACGAAGAAGTGGATGTGGTCGTGGCGCTGCAGGAGCGAGGCCGGACAGGCCATCGTCATCTCACCTTCGGCGATGGCCTTCACCGCCTGCGCCTTGTCCTCCCCCCACGCCATCAGGACGATGCGTCCGGCCGTGAGCATCGTGCCGATGCCCATCGTGATGGCGCTCTGCGGCGTGGCCGCGATGTCGTGGCCGAAATGCCGCGCCTGGCGTTTGCGCGAGGCGTAAGACAGGCGCACGGTGCGGGTGCGCGTCTTCTCGTTGCTGCCGGCTTCGTTGAAGCCCACCTGCCCCTCCTCGCCGATGCCGATCACCAGCAGGTCCAGGCCGCGGGCCATCTTGTCGAAGGCCGCGCAATAGGCGGAAACCTCCGCCTGCGGCACGGTCCCGTCGGGGATGTGGATGTTTTCCTTGAGGATGTCCACCTTGTCCAGCAGCGCCTCGTGGAGGAGGTGGTTGCGGCTTTGGAGTTCGTCCGACGAAGACGGGTAGTACTCGTCGATGGACACGACCTCCACGCCCCGGAACGACACCTCGCCGGCTTCGTAGCGGCGCGCCAGCTCGGCGTAGAGCGACACCGGCGTGGAGCCGGTCGTCAGGCCGAGGCGGAACAGCCGCCCCTCGCAGGCCTTGATGGAGGAGACCACCAGGTCGGCCACGGCGCAGGACGCCGGGACGGATTCCGGATAGATCTCCGTCCAGATCTTCTCATAATTATGCAGGATGCCGCCGGGGAGGTTCTCTTCGATCAGCCCTCCTTCGTAGGGTAAGGTGAAATGCTCGTTCATATCACAAATTTAGGCTTTTTTTGCGTATCCATCCGGCGAGATATGCGTATTTCTGTGCTTTATTTGCGAATCTTTTGCTATTTTCGCATTTACACCACATCCTGATAACACGACTCTTATGAAAAGATTCCATATCCTGACCGCCCTGCTTTCCATCACGCTTTGTGCCTGCGGTCGGATCGATTCCCCGGAAAGCGCGGAGATGGAGGAACTGTCTGCCGGCTTATACCGCGTGACCATCCCCGCCGAGATGTATAACCTCCCCGTATCCTTCCAGCCTACGGACAAGATCTATCTCTACGACATCACCCAGGACCTGTATGCCTGCGACCAGAACGGCGACGCGATCGTCCTGCATCCCGCAGAGTTCAACGCGAACAATACGACGTGCGTGCTGAAAGGCCAGGTTTCCTTCTACAGACACGACGCCGGAACGGGAGACTGGACGCTGGTTCCCGTGAGCCAGACCGATGCCTTCCGGCTTCTGTTCAACGTCAGCGAGGCGAATACCGAAGCCCCCTCCGCCTCCATCTTCCGCTACGACGGCCAGAACGGCACCACTGACAGCGCCCGCGCGCATTACTACGCCGAGACCACGGAAGTGAAGATGAACACGCCCGGCCACATCGGCCGTTTCTACGGCATGCAGTCGATGCTCGACCTGGCTATGACTTTCCGGCAGGACGGATCCCTGGTGGATCCCACCCTGACGAAGCTGGAATTATCCACACCCCACGACGCCATCGCCCTGACCATGAACGCGATGAACGGAGACATCGAGACCGGCACCCTCTCGCTCAGCAACCCGTCCGCCACGGAGGTCCATCTTTCCGTCACGTTCAATTCCAGGGACGACACCGAGGTTCTGAACTTTATGGCCCAGGACGACAAAGGCCATTTCTACACCGCTGCCGCGGAAATGCCCGAGGGCGGATTCCTGGCCGGCGCCACCTATACTTGCCGAATCGTTTTCGATCAAGTATTCTGAGAAGCCATGCATATCCAGGAAGAGGCCGCGCGCTGCCTGTTCTGCCAGGAGGCGCCCTGCACAAAAGCTTGCAGCAAAGGAGACCCGGCACGGGCCGTCCGCGCCATTCGTTTCGACAATGAAAAGATCGCCGCGCAGTGGCTCCGGGACTGCTCGGAGGAGGACCTCGCGCGCGCGGAAGAGGCCTGCATCCACTATGACCGCCCCATCCGTCTCCGGGAGATCGCCAAAGCGCTGGGAGATTCGCCGGCGGATGAAGGCAAGGCACCGTCCCTGGCCATCGACTTCTGCGGCATCCCCTGCGAGAATCCCTTCTTTCTGGCTTCCTCGGCCGTCAGCACCAATTACGAGATGGTCGCGCGGGCGCTCGAAGCCGGCTGGGGCGGCGTTTTCTACAAGACGATCTGCCTGCAGGAGATCAAGGAGGTGTCGCCGCGTTTCGACGCCGTGGGCAAGCCTTTCATCGGCTTCCGCAATATGGAGCAGCTGAGCGAGAATCCCCCCGAAGAGGATTTCAAGACCCTCGCCCGCCTCAAGCGGGATTTCCCTTCCAAAGTCGTCATCGCGTCCATTATGGGCAAGACGGAGGAAGAGTGGGAATCCCTCGCCAAGAAGGCGGAACAAGCGGGCTGCGATGCCGTGGAGCTCAATTTCTCCTGTCCGCAGATGCGCGTGACCGGTATGGGCAGCGACGTGGGCCAGGACACCGAAATGGTCACCTTCTTCACCGCCAACGTCAAGCACAGCGTCAAGATCCCCGTCATCCCCAAGATGACGCCCAACATCGCCCATATATCCGAGCCCGCCCTGGGTGCCTACTTCGCCGGAGCCGATGCCATCTCGGCCATCAATACGATCAAGAGCGTCACGCTGGGCGAAGGTTCCGACGTAAACGGCTGGCAGACGGGCTCCGGCTATTCCGGCCGGGCCGTCAAGCCCATCGCCCTGCGCCACATCCTGTCGATGGTCAAGCATCCTATGATCAAGAACGTCCAGTACAGCGGCGTCGGCGGCATCGAGACCTGGCGCGACGCGCTGGAATTCATCCAGCTGGGCTGCCGCAACGTGCAGGTGTGCACGGCGGTGATGCAATACGGCTACCGCATCGTCGACGACCTGATCGCCGGCCTGCAGCATTATATGGCGGAGCGGGGCGTGGACAAACTCGAAAACCTGGTGGGCGAACTGCTGCCGAAGTTCATCTTCCCTGCAGATCTGGACCGGACGACGGTCATCTACCCCACGATCGACCGTGAGCTGTGCATCGGATGCGGCCGCTGCGCCATCTCCTGCGCCGACGGCGGACACCAGGCCATCCGCTTCGACCCCGACACCCGTCAGCCGCACATCCTGGGCGCCCACTGCGTCGGTTGCCATCTGTGCAGACTCGTCTGCCCGACCGGTGCAATCGGCCTGGGCAGACGGGTCAAGAAATAAAAAAAGCCTTGGAGCTTACTTCTGATTCGGGTGAAGCTTCTTGTAGAACTGGAGGCTGGACAACAGGGATCCGAAATTGGCCTTGTTGATGTAGTTCGCACGCACGAGGTCGTCGCGCTTCACGCTGAATTCCACGATCTTGCTCCCGAGGAGCCTTCTGGAGGTGAGGGTGACCGTCTCCATGTTGTCGTTGGGATACATGGCGGCAAGGCAGCCCTTGACCTGCTTGGTGGTCAGGCGCGGGGTCTTGAAGAAAGCTTTCAGGTCCGTCATGGTCTCGATGGCCTCTTCCATCGTGCTGCCAAGCGGGATGAACAGCTCATAGACCGGGTCGAAATTGAGCTGGATGATGTCGCCGCCGATGCCGAGGTGGCCGACCGACAGCCAGTACTCACCGGTGTCCTTCATCTGGAAGACTTCGATCTCTCCCGACAGGGAGTTCTCGCCATATTCCGTCTCGACGGTGCAGAGCTCCAGCCTGTTGGCGGCTTTCTCAAGTACCTGGGCGGAAGCCATGAGCGGCATCATGGCAATCAAAAGCGTGATAAAAATCTTTTTCATGGTCATTCTGTGGTTTGTTTGGCTGCAAAAATAGCAATAAATACTCGAAATTCAGAATCCTGCCCGCAACTTCCTCCGGGCGGTCGACCAGCAGCAGGCGCGGGCTCTCCTCGTTACCGTATGTATGGAAAGTCATATTCTCTTGATCTGTTGCTTGTTTACGGCAGAAGGCCGGAGAGGATTGCATTCAGGTCCGGATGGCCTTCGTGGACCAGGATTACCCCGGTCCGGCAGTCAATCAGAAAGACGCTCGGGATAAACTCGATGCCATAATCCTTGTAAACCTGACCGCCATACGCCCGCACATTGATCCAGGTCATTTCATTCTTCTCCACAAACGCTTTCCAGTCCTTGACTTTGGAATCCTGGGAGATACTGTAGATCTCCAGGCCCTTGTCATGATACTTCGCATAAACCTCCTGCAGCATGGGGATGGATTCTACGCAAGGCAGACACCAGGTCGCCCAGAAATCCAGGATGACATAGCGGGTTTCCGGATTATCAACGACGGTGCTCAGGCGGACCGGAGTGTCGTCCACATTCGGGAATTCCATATCGATATATTGCTGACCGACGAGGCTGACCTCCGCTTCCAGTGCGTCAGCTTTGCGTTTTGCCGCTTCCGCTTTGCGGACCAGGTTCTTTCTCAAGGTGGAGATACACTTCTTATAGGTCCTGGCCTGGTCCGGGGACAAATGGCCGAGGATTACCTCCGCGCGGTCGAGATCGTCGGGGAAATCGTCAGCATAGACCAAGGCCAGGAGATTCGTCCGTTCGTCCCGGATGGCCGCTTCCCAAAGGGCTTCCCGGGCATCAGGATCTGCAGTCAGAATCTGATGGAATGCATCATTCAGGACCGTGCCCGTCGCGCCCGTGCCCATGTCCTGCTCATCTTCGGCACGGACATCGACGATGACGGTGCCGGGCTCCAGGAAGAAATCTTTCAGCTGGCCCCCGTCATACGGATTGGCAAAGACATCCTCGGGATTCGTGGCATACAGGTACACGTGGGTCGGAGCCGAAATGCGGGGATGAAACTCGAAAGTCCCATTCTCGACCGTCGTAGTGGAAATGACCTTCCATTTGTTCCATTCGTCCAGCAGAACGAGCTCCGCCCCGTCCTTGACACCCGCGACGGTGCCCTTGACGACACAGCTGTCGCTGGGATGATTGCAGGAAACGACGGCCAGCAGCACCATCGCCGCTACCAGGAAATTGTTTTTGAATACACTACTCATCTGTTTTCGCTTTCCCAAAGATACGCATTCTTCCGCGAATTCCGTCACACCCGTTTTTGGAGACACTTGATTAAGAAGGAAATGGGTTGTATTTATGGGAAGAACGAGAACGCGGATTGCGTTCTCGTTCCCGGTGCCTCGGGCGGGACTCGAACCCGCACGGCCGTTTCGGGCCAAGGGATTTTAAGTCCCTCGTGTCTACCATTCCACCACCAAGGCGTAGGTGCAAAGGTAGCTATTTTTCGGAAACTACCAATGCGCCTATCGCATCATGAAGAAGCCCTGAGATTCGGTCTGGGCGGCGGGATCGATCGTCTTGGCGATGATGCCGGCCATCTTGCGGGCGCCCTCCTGCGTCGGGTGGATGCCGTCGTCCGCCAGGAGCTTCTCCTCGCCGAGGAAAGGCGTGTGGAGGTCGATCAGACCGGCCAGGCCGTTCTTCTTGACGGCATTCTCCAGGATGGGGATGATCTCCTCCGTAATCACCTTGTCGTTGATGGTCCAGCTGCGCTTGAAGGCTGGAACGGGCGTGGCGAGGTAGATCTTCGGATGGGACGGGAGCGCCTGCAGGGCGTCGATCATCTGCTGGAGATCTCCGGCGAAATCCTGCTTGTACACCCAGTTGTAGTCCTTGGAATCGTTGGTGCCCAGCTTGATGACCACCACGTCCGGCTGGAAGGCCTGCGCGTCCTCCCAGGCGAGCTCCTTCATATAGGGGAAGTCCGCCTTGTTGAGCATCGTGCGGGCGCCCACGCCGTAATTCTTCACCCAGTAGCCGTCGCCCAGCATCTGCTGCATCTGGGCGGGATAGCCGTTCAGGTCATTCAGGTCGATGAGGTAGCCGTCGGTGATGCTGTCGCCGATGCACGCCACGCGGACGGCGTCCTGCTTCGGGGCCTTCAGGTTGTCCAGCCAGGCGGACAGGTCGGAGACCATCTGGTCGTGGTAGGCGAAGAAAGGCATATAGCCGTAGCCGTGGCCGCCGGTGGGATAGATGTGGATCGAGCAGTTGTTGCCGGCATTGCGCATCGCGGTGTAGTAGGCGACCGCGTTGGGCACGGGCGGGACCAGATTGTCATCGCTCGAGAGCAGCAGGATGGCCGGCGGGGTCAGGTGGCTGCGGACCTGCTTCTCATTGCTGTAAAGGTCGATCAGATCGGGGTCGCTCTGCAGGTCTCCCAGCAGTCCGTCCAAGGAGCCCTGGTGCGTACCGGGACCCATCGTGATCACAGGGTAGATGAGAATCTGGAAGTCCGGACGCAGCGCATACGGGGTGTGCGTGGCGATGGTCGAAGCGAGGTGGCCGCCGGCGGAAGAGCCCATAATCCCGATGTCGTGCGGGTTGAGCTGCCAGACGGCGGCGCTGTCGCGCATCGTCTTCATCGCATTCTCCACATCCGTGAAAGGCAGGGAGCGGTCTCCGTGCGGAATGCGGTAGTTCACCAGGGCGAAGGCGATGCCGCGCTCGTTGAAGAACGGAGCCCAGGCGGCTCCTTCGTGGGTATTGGAAAGCACGGCGTAGCCGCCGCCCGGGCAGCACACGACGCCGCGGCCGGTCGGCTCCTGCGGCAGATACACCACCATCTGGGCGGCCCCGTCGGGAGTCAGGTTCAGCGTGAACTGGCGGGCGGGACGGGCCGGTCCTTCGGGCTCGGCGGCCTGGCCGAACAAGAAACCGGGCTGTGCGACAGCCGTCACACACGCCGCAAAAAGCAGGGAAACCAACAAAAACTTCTTCATATCTCAGGTAAGGTTAAAAATACTTCTTTTCCTGGCGGTCCAGGGCCACAAATATAAACAACATCATCGAAAAAGCCCAGAGCGACGAACCGCCGTAGCTGAGCAGCGGCAGCGGGATGCCGATCACCGGCATCAGGCCTATGGTCATCCCGATGTTGATGAACAGGTGCATAAACAGGCAGGCGGCGAGACAATAGCCGTAGATCCGCGTGAAATCCTCCCGGCTCTTGTCGGCGTCGGTGACGATGCGCCAGATCAGGAAGACATACAGTGCAATCACGATGAGACAACCGACGAAGCCCCATTCCTCCCCCACGGTGCAGAAGATGAAGTCCGTGCTCTGCTCCGGCACGAAACCGTAGGTGGTCTGCGTGCCCTGGAGATAGCCCTTGCCGAACATCCCGCCGGAGCCGATGGCGATCATCGACTGGCGGACATTGTACCCTACGCCGGCCGGGTCTTCCTTGAGCCCCAGCAGCACCTCGATGCGCTTGCGCTGGTGGTCCTGCAGGACGTGCTCGAAGATGAAATTCGTCGCGAAGACCATCACCACGCCGGCGGCGAAGGCAAGCACGGTCCGCAGCAGCGCGCGCCGCCGCAGCATACGCTCCTCGCGGCGGCTCGTCCGCAGCACCTGGACGAAGTACACCAGGCAGATGCCGAACAGCACCGCCACCGACACCCACCAGCCCAGCACGAGCGTCAGGATGAACAGCAGGATGGCCACTCCCAGCAGGAACAGCCACCAACCGGAAAGCCCCTCCCGGTAGAGCACGAACAGGAAGCCCACGTACACCAGGGCGGAACCGGTCTCGCTCTCCCCGAGGATGGCCAGCATCGGCACGCCGACGATGGCCGCCACCGTCAGGAAATGCTTGTGGTTGGACAGGCGGAACGACGGCTTGCTCATCACCATCGCGAGCAGCAGCGAGGTGGTGATCTTCGACACCTCGGCCGGCTGGAACTTGACGGGCCCCAGCTCGAACCACGAATGCGAGCCCTTGACGTCCTTGCTGACGAAAATCACCAGTACCAGCAGGAACACGACCACCAGATAGGCATACGGGGAGACCACCTCCCAGAGCCGCGGGTTGATGACGAACAGGATGAGTATGTCCAGCAGGAAGGCGGTCGCGATCCAGACGGCCTGCTTGCCGCTGCGCGCCGTCCAGTCCAGGATGGAAGAAGGCTCCGTGGAATGGATGGAGGCATAGATGTTCAGCCAGCCGATCAGCACCAGCAGCAGGTAGCAGACCACCAGCGACCAGTCCACCGTCTTTCCGAGTCCCCGGTCGAAAGAACCGGGCATACCGCCTGCGTTCCGCATATCAGAAGAATTTGGTGTGGATCAGGCGGTCCTCCAGGTACTTCCGCTCGGGAGAAATCTCGCCGGTGAGGTATTTCTCCAGCATCAGCGACGCCACCGGCAGCGCCCAGGTGGCGCCGAAGCCGGCGTTCTCGACATACGCGGCCACGGCGATCTTGGGATCGTCCTTGGGCGCGAAACAGATGAACACGGAATTGTCCTTGCCGTGCGGGTTCTGGGCGGTGCCGGTCTTGCCGCACACGTCCAGGCCGGGGATGCGGGCGGCGAATGCGGTACCGCCCGCCGAGCCGCCGCCGTTCACGGCCATATACATCCCCTGCACGGCCGTGTGGAAGTGAGTCGTGTCCACGAGGGTGTACTGACGCTCCTTGAATTTGGGATCGATCTCGACCCCCTCGGAATCCTTGACGATGTGGGGGATGTAGTAATAGCCCCGGTTGGCCATCGTGGCCGCGAGGTTCGCGATCTGCAGGGGCGTGGCGCCGATCTCGCCCTGTCCGATGGACAGCGAGATGACGGTCTGGAAACGCCAGCGGCCGTTGCCGTACATCCTGTTGTAGAAGTCGGACGTGGGGATGTTGCCGCCCAGCTCCGAAGGGAAGTCGCTGCCCAGCTTGCGGCCGAAGCCGAAGCTGAGGACGTATTCCCGCCAGGCGTCGAACGCCTCGGCGGTGTTCTTGTAGTTCTTGTTGTCCAGGATGTTGCGGAAGACGTAGCAGAAGTAGCCGTTGCACGAAGTGGCGATGGCGCTCAGCAGGCTCAGCGGGGAGGCGTGGCTGTGGCAGCCCAGGCGCCGGCCGTTGCCGTACGGGAAGCCGCCCACGCAGGGATAGCTGTCGGACGGCTTCAGCACTCCTTCCTCGAGGCCGATCAGGCCGTTGATCAGCTTGAACACCGAGCCCGGCGGGTAGGACGCCTGCACGGTACGGTTGAACATCGGTTTGCGCGGATCGCGCGAGATTTCGGCGTAGTGCTTGCCGATGTCGCTGAGCACGTCCACGTCGATGCCCGGGCTGGAAACCATCGCCAGGATCTCGCCGGTGGACGGCTCGATGGCCACGACGGAGCCCACCTTGCCCTCCATCAGGCGCTGGCCGTACTGCTGGAGGTGGGCGTCGATCGTGGACACCACGTCCCTGCCGGGCTCCGCCTCCTTGTCCTCCGCGCCATCCTGGTAGGGCGACTGGAGGCGGTTGCGCGAGTCGCGCAGGTAGATGTGGTAGCCCTTGACGCCGCGCAGCTCCTCCTCCATCGCCGCCTCGAGCCCCGTCTTGCCGACATAGTCGCCCGAACGGTAGTCGGGGTGGTCCTTGAGGAAGTCGGCGTCCACCTCGGAGATGTAGCCGAGGAGGTTGCCGCCGGCGTTGAAGGGATACTGCCGTATGCTGCGCACCTCCGCCTTGAAACCCGGGAAGCGGTAGGCCTCCTCGGCGAACTTGATGTAGTTCTCCGGCGTGACGTGCTTGATGAACTGCAGGGTCTGGTAGCCGATGCGCGAGCGGTAGGTGCGGTAGTAGCTCATCCGCTCCCGGATGAAGTCCACCGTCGTGTCCAGCGCGGCGGCGAGCGCCACCGTGTCGAAGGGGGCCACGTCGCGCGGGGTCACCATAATGTCGTAGCAGACCTCGTTGCCCACCAGGATCTCCCCGTTGCGGTCGTAGATCACCCCGCGGGGCGGGTAGATGTAGTTATAGACCATCGAGTTGTTCGATGCGTCCTTCTTGTACTTGTCGTTGACGATCTGGATATAGAACAGCTTGCCCAGCAGGATGACCGCGACGGCCACCAGCCCGACCAGCAGCTTGTTCTTGCGGTTCATTTCCATCGTTCGCCGGACTCTTCAAGCATCAGGTAAGCCACGAACACGCCCAGGGCGGTGCTCGCCACGAGCGACACGCCGAACTTCAGCGCATTGAACCAGAGGGGGCGCGTGCCGGCCCCGTCCGCCCACAGGAAGATCAGCAGGAATACCGCCGTCAGGATCAGCACGCACAGCACGAACTTCTGCCACCCCTGCCGGTGGAACGACAAATCCTCCCCCCGGGCGAAGAGCTCGGAGCCGAAGACCAGGCGGATGACGGGGCGGCGCAGCAGCGCCACGGGCACGAGCGCGAGCGAGGTCAGCCCGAGCTGCCCGGTCACGATGAAATCCAGCAGCAGGCCCGTCACGAAGGCAACCGCCATCGAGTGGATGGGGCTGCGCGAAATGGGCAGGCACATAAGCATCGCGGGCAGGAAGACAAGCAGCAGGTACTGCGAGAAATTGCCATAATTCCACAGGGCCGCCTGCGCCAGGAACAGCAGGACGTATTTGATCGAAGACACTTTCATCGGCGGCCCTCCCCGGCGGCTTCGACCGCCATGATTTCAGCGCGTTCGAGGTTGTCCACCACGATCACGTAGCGTACCGTGGCGAAATCCTGGAACAGCGTCACGTCCACCTGCCGCGTGGAACCGTCCACGAGGCGCGTCTGTCCCGTTGTCCCGATCGGGATGCCCGAAGGGAAGATGGTGGAATACCCGCTCGTGCGCACCGTGTCGCCGGGCTCGATCGCATAGTGCGGCGGGATGTTGCGCACCACGGCGCCGTCGGTCCTGAGCCCGTCCCAGGAGAGCGGCGCCACGACGTCGGTCCCGCCGATCCGGGCGCCGACGCTCATATCGGGATTCATCAGGGTCAGCCCGTAGGAATAGTGCCGGTCCACGGCCTCCACGACACCCACCACGCCCCGGTCGGAGATGATGCCGCTCTGCGGGCGTATCCCGTCCTCGCTGCCTTTGTCGAGGATGATGTAGTTGTGCGTCCGGTTGCGGCTCATCTTCACCACCGTGGCGGGGATGTAGCGGTAGGTGGATTTGGGCGGCCTGCCCACCCGCGCCTGCGCGTCCCGCTCGGTCTCCTGCCGCTCGTAGTCGCGCAGGAGCTCCTGCAGGCGGGCGTTCTCCGCCTGGAGCTCCTCGTTGAGCCGCTCCAGCTGGAAATGGCTGCGCAGCTTCTCCCCGCTGCCCCACAGCAGGGCCATCACACGGTGCGAGGCACGGTTGATCCAGATGTTCTGCAGGGCCGATGTCCCATGCAACATTGCGAGCGCAGCAACCTCCATCAGGATGAAGGTTGCCGCGCAGATGAGGAATGTCGATGTCTTCCGGCCCTGTGCCATCCTATCGCATGAGGAAGGAGTAGCGGTCGGTGTGCTTGAGCGCATCGCACGTGCCGCGTCCCACCGCGTGGAGCGGGTCGTCGGCCACGTGGAACTGGATGTTTACCTTGTCCTGGAAGCGTCTCGCCAGACCGCGGAGCAGGGCCCCGCCGCCGGACAGATAGATGCCGTTCTCGACGATGTCGGCGTAGAGCTCCGGCGGGGTGTTCTCCAGGACGTGGAGGATGGACGTCTCGATTTTGGCGATGGACTTGTCAAGGCAGTGCGCGATCTCCTGGTGGGTGATCGTGGCCTCGACCGGATGCGCCGTCATCAGGTTCGGTCCGCGGACGATGAAGGGAGCGGGCTCCTCCTCGGCCGGCAGGTCGGGAATCACGGCGCCCACCGCCACCTTGATCTTCTCGGCAGTGATCTCGCCCACCTTGATGTTGTGCTGCTGGCGCAGGTAATACTGGATGTCGCTCGTGAACACGTCGCCCGCCGTCCGGATGCTCTCCTGCTGGACGAGGCCGCCCAGGGAGATCACGGCGATCTCCGTGGTGCCGCCGCCGATGTCCACGACCATATTGCCCTGCGGGGCCTCCACGTTGAGGCCCGTGCCGAGCGCCGCCGCCATCGGTTCGAAGATGAGGTACACGTCCCGGCCGCCGGCGTGCTCGGTGGAGTCGCGCACGGCGCGGATCTCCACCTCCGTGGAGCCGGAGGGGATGCCCACCACCACCTTGATGTTCGGGGTGAAGAGCTGGTGATGCCTCCCGCCGGCCTGTTTGATGAAGCCGCGGATCATCATCTCCGCCGCGTTGAAGTCGGCGATCACGCCGTCGCGCAGCGGACGGACGGTCTTCACGCCCGGGCTGGTACGCTCGTGCATAAGTTTGGCCTGGGAGCCCAGGGCGATGCATTTGCCCGTATTATTGTCGATGGCCACGATGCTGGGTTCGTCCAACACGATCTGTCCATTCTGGTAGATGACGGTGTTGGCGGTGCCGAGGTCGATGGCCAGTTCCTGGTTCAGGAAAGAGAATGCCATATGCTTAAATTGTGTTTGCTACTGAATCACAAATTTAATAAAAAATCTCTAATTTTGTGGAAAGAATAACTCCTTTTATGCGCAGAAAAATCTACGGAATTTTCGTGGCCGGCGGCAGCGGCACCCGGATGGGTGGAGACACCCTCAAGCAGTTCCTGCCGCTGGACGGACGGCCCATCCTCCAGTGCAGCATCGAGCGCTTTCTGGAGGCCGTTCCCGAGATGAAAGTCATCACCGTGCTGCCCCATCTCGCCTTCCGGACCTGGAAGGATCTCTGCGCCGCCTACTCCTTCAACTGCCCGCAGATCCTGGTCCCCGGCGGGCTCACCCGTTTCCACTCCGTGCAGAACGCCTTGAAGAAGGTGCCGGACGGGGCGATCGTCTGCATCCACGACGGCGTGCGGCCGCTGGTCACGCCCGCCCTCGTCTCGCGTATGCTCGAAAGGATGGAGCGCGAGGACTGCCGCGCCCTCGTGCCGGTCCTGCCGGTCACGGACACGCTCCGCTCCAAGGACCCGGAGCAGCCGGACCCCGACCGCTCCGCCGTGGTCGCGGTGCAGACCCCGCAGATCTTCCGTTCCGAGGACATCAAGGCCGCCTACGCGCAGGCCTACGACCTGTCCTTCACGGACGACGCCTCCGTGGCCGCCCGCATAGGAATACCGCCCGCCTTCGAAGAGGGCGAGCGGTTCAATCTCAAGATCACGACCCCGGAGGACCTGGTCCTCGCGGAAGCGATTCTGTCTATACGGAAGGGGTAGGGTGGAAGGTGGTCGCCTTGTAATCCTTGACCCACACTTCACGTTCGAAGGACTGGTCCAGTGAGATCATCGTGTCCGTGGACTGGATGTACGGGATACGCTGGATCGTATTGAGCAGGATGCTCATCAGGTGCTCGTTGTCGAAACAATACACCTTCAGGAAAAGCGCCGCCTTGCCGGTGACGAAGTGGCATTCCACGATCTCGGGAATGTGCTTGAGCGCGGCGACGACGTCGGGATACTTGTTGTCCTCGGAGAGGTTCACGCTGATGAAGGCGCAGACGTTCAGCCCGAGGGCGCCCGGCTTCACCACCATCCGGGAGCCGGTGATGACCCCGTTGTTCTCCATCTTGCGGACGCGCTGGTGGATGGCCGCGCCGGAGATGCCGCATTCGCGGGCGATCTCCAGGAAGGGCATCCGGGCGTTGTTCACCAGGAAGGAGAGGATCTTCCGGTCGATTGCATCAATCTGGTAGTTGGACATACGCTAGTTATTATCTTTTCTTGAATCGTCTGGCCTTGGGCGCCGCGCCCGGCTCCGGGGCGGTCTCGATGATCTTGCGGCAGTCCGCCTCCGTCAGGGCGGCGGCGTTGGTCCCGCGCGGGATCCGGTAGTTGCGCTCGCCGTACTTGACATAAGGACCGTAGCGGCCCTGCAGCACGGAGATGCCGGCCTCCGGGAACTCCCGGATCACCGGGGTGGAGGCGGCCCCCGAAAGGGTCTCCTGCACGAGCCGTATGCATTCCTCCCTGTCGATGCGCAGCGGATCCGCACCGCGCGGCAGGGAAATGTTCTTGTCGCCGTACTTGACGTACGGACCGAAACGTCCCTTCATCACGAAGATCTCCACGCCTTCGTATTCGCCCACCCGGCGGGGGAATTCCAGCAGCTTGAGCGCCTCCTCGAGGGTTATGGTCTCGATGAGCTGGCCCTTCGCCAGGCTGGCGGACTGGCGGTCGTCGCCCTCGCCCTTCTGGACGTAGGCGCCGAACTGGCCGAAGCGCGCCACGACGGGCTTGCCGTCCGAGGGATCCACGCCCAGCGCCCGCTCCACGTGCGCGTACTGGCGGTCCTCCATCATCGACTCCACCTTCTTGTGGAAATCGCCGTAGAACGCGGCGATGACCTGGTTCCAGACCATTTCGCCCTCCGCGATGTCGTCGAAATCCTTCTCCACGTTGGCCGTGAAATCATAGTCCATGATCTGGGGGAAATTCTCCACCAGGTAGTCCGGCACGATCATACCGATCTCCTGGGGGATGAGCTTGCCGCGCTCCGCGCCCACGGTCTCGTTCTTCGTGGATTCCACGACCGTCGCGCCCTTGAGCGCGAGGTTGGTCACGGGGATCTTGCTCCCCTCGACGTCCCCCTTGAACAGATAGCCGCGGCCCGTGGTCAGGGTGGAGATGGTCGGGGCGTACGTGGACGGGCGCCCGATGCCGAGCTCCTCCAGCTTCTTGACCAGGGTGGCCTCCGAATAGCGGGCCGGCGCCTGGGTGAACTTGCATTCGGCCGTGAGGCCCTTCAGCGTCAGCGGATCGCCTTCCGACATCGGCGGGAGGATGGTGTTGTCCTCCGCCACGTCGTCGTCGCTGCCCTCCATATACAGCTTCAGGAAGCCGTCGAAGAGCACCTCCGTCGCCTGGAGGCCGAACTGCTCGGGGCGCTTGTCGGAAGCGACCTTGATCGCGGTGCCGAGCACCTGCGCCTCCGCCATCTGGGAGGCGACGGTGCGCTTCCAGATCAGCTCGTAGAGCTTTCTCTCCTGCGCCGTGCCCTCGATGTCGGGATTGGCGATGTAGGTCGGGCGGATGGCCTCGTGCGCCTCCTGGGCGCCCTTGGCGTGCGTCCTGTACTGGCGGGGATGGGAATATTCGGGACCGAAATTGTCCAGGATGAACTGCTTGGCCGTGCCGAGCGCCAGGCTGGACAGGTTGGTCGAATCGGTACGCATATAGGTGATCAGACCGCGCTCGTAGAGCCCCTGCGCGAGGCGCATCGTCAGCGCCACCGGGAAGCGGAGCTTGCGCGAGGCCTCCTGCTGAAGCGTGGAGGTCGTGAACGGCGGAGCCGGGAAACGGGTGGCTTCCTTCTTCTCGACGGAAGCGACGCTGTACGCCGCGCCGATGTTGTCCTGAAGGAAGGCGCGGGCCTCGTCGATGGTGGTGAAACGGGTGTCCAACAATCCCTTCACCTTCACGTTCCCGACCAGGAACTGCGCCTCCACCTTATAATAAGGAGCGCTGTCGAAGCCGATGATCTCCTTCTCGCGGTCCACCACCAGGCGGAGCGCCACGGACTGGACCCGGCCGGCGGACAGGCCGCGCTGGATCTTGCGCCAGAGAATCGGGGAAAGCTCGAAACCCACGAGACGGTCCAGGACGCGGCGCGCCTGCTGGGCCTTGACAAGGTTGTCGTCTATGTCGCGGGGGGTCTCGATGGCGTGGAGGATGGCGTCCTTGGTGATCTCGTGGAAGACGATGCGGCGCGTGCGGCTGCGGTCGAGGCCGAGCGTCTCGACGAGGTGCCAGGAGATGGCCTCTCCCTCGCGGTCCTCATCGGAAGCCAGCCAGACGAGCTGCGCCTGGTCGGCGGCTTTCTTGAGCTCGGCGACCACTTTCTTCTTGTCGGCAGGCACCACATACTCGGGCGCGAAGCCGTTCGTCACGTCGACGCTGAGCTTCTTGTCCTGCAGGTCCCGGATGTGTCCGAAACTGGACTTGACCGTGAATTCCTTCCCCAGATATTTCTGAATGGTCTTCGCCTTGGCCGGCGATTCCACGATGACTAAATTCCCCTCCATTTCTCGTTCTTTACATTTTCAGAGTGCAAAGAAAATCACAAACTCGGTAATTTTCAAAATATAATCGTTAATTTTGCGCTCGTTAAGCAGGAGTCATAATATTTATTATGACATTTTTTTCGCCGATGAAAGAGACTAACAAGAAAAAGATCGTCAAGTGGTTCTGGATCCTGGTAATGGCTCCTTTCGCCCTTGTCCTCCTGCTCCTTCTGCTGGTGGGCATCTTCGCCAAGATCCCCTCTTTCGAGGAGCTGGAGCACCCCGATAACAAGCTGGCCACGCAGGTCATCGCCGAGAACGGAGAAGTTCTCGCCACTTTCCATATCGAGAACCGCACCTATGTCAGCTACGACGAGCTCTCCCCGCACCTGGTGAACGCCGCCGTTGCCACGGAAGACGCCCGTTTCTACCGGCATTCCGGCATTGATATGAAAGGTCTCGCGCGCGTGCTCGTGAAGACGCTCCTGCTGCGCGACTCCAGCCAGGGCGGCGGCAGCACCATCTCCCAGCAGCTCGCCAAGACCCTGTATCCCCGTCAGGAGATCCGCAACAAGTTCCAGATGGTCTTCATCAAGCTCAAGGAGTGGATCACCGCCGTCAAGATCGAGCGCGACTACACCAAGCACGAGATCGTGGACATGTACCTCAACTCCATCTTCTTCGGCAGCAGCGCGTACGGCGTCAAGGCCGCCTCGGAGACCTATTTCGCGAAGGAGCCCGCCGACCTCACCGTCGAGGAGGCGGCCCTGCTGGTGGGTATGGTCAACAAGCCCACGCGCTACAACCCCGTCCTCAACCCCGACCGTTCCCTGGAGCGCCGCAACTTCGTGATCGGCCAGATGGAGAAGAACGGCTACCTGACCGCCGCCGAGCGCGATTCCATCCGCGCCATCCCCATCACCCTGAACTTCCAGGTCCAGGACCACAACGCCGGCCGCGCCCCGTATTTCCGCGATATGCTCCGCCGCGATATGTCCGCCACGCGTCCGCGCCGGGAGGACTACCAGTGGCCGGAGGACTTCGCGCACGACTCGCTGCGCTGGCGCGACGACCCGATCTACGGCTGGCTCAACAAGCACAAGAAGAACGACGGCAGTTCCTACGACCTCGACCGCGACGGCCTGCGCATCTATACTACCATTAACTATAAGATGCAGCAGTATGCCGAGGAGGCCGTGGCCGAGCACCTGAGCGGCAACCTCCAGCCGGCCTTCGACCGCGAGCTGCGCGGCAAGCGCAACCGTCCCTTCGCCAACGACGTGGACAGCAGGACCGCCGAGACCCTGATGAGCCAGGCCCGCCGCTGGAGCGACCGCTACCGCCTGCAGCATCGCGAGGGCAAGTCGGACGAGGAGATCCTCGCCCAGTTCTCCAAGCCGGAGAAGATGCGCGTCTTCGCCTGGAACGCCAAGGGCTACATCGACACCACGATGACCCCGGACGACTCCATCCGCTACTACAAGAGCTTCCTGCGCTGCGGCTTTATGGCCATCGAGCCCAACACCGGCTACATCAAGGCCTATGTCGGCGGCCCCAACTACCGCTACTTCAAATACGACAACGTCCGCCAGGGCAAACGCCAGGTCGGCTCGACCATCAAGCCCTACCTGTACACGCTCGCGATGCAGGAGGGAATGACCCCCTGCGACCGGGTGGTCCTCCTGCCGCAGACCTTCGTCCTGCCGAACGGCAACGTATGGACGCCGCGAAGCACCGACAAGCAGGAGATGATAGGCCAGGTGGTCACGCTCCGCTGGGGCCTCGCCCACAGTTCCAACAACGTTTCGGCCTTCCTGATGAAGGAGCTCGGCCCCGCCGCCCTCGTGCGAATGGTGCACCAGATGGGCGTCCAGACGCACCTGGACGAGGTCTATTCCCTGTGCGTGGGTGCGGCCGAGGTCCCGGTGTTCGATATGGTGGCCGCCTTCAACACCTTCCCTTCGCACGGCACCTACGTCACCCCGCTCTATGTCACCCGCATCACCGACAGCGACGGGCGCGAGATCGACACCTTCTCCAACCAGAAGCACGACGTGATCTCCGAGCAGACGGCCTTCCTGATGGTGGACCTGATGCGCGGCGTGGTCAATGAAGGCACCGGCAACCGCCTGCGTTCCGTGTACGGCCTGCGCGGCGAGATCGCCGGCAAGACCGGCACGACCAACGACAACTCCGACGGCTGGTTCATCGGCTACACCCCCAACATCACCGCCGGCGTGTGGGTGGGCGGCGAGGACCGCTACGTCCACTTCTCCTCCACCGCCCTCGGCCAGGGCGCCAACGCCTCCCTGCCGATCTGGGGCATCTGGATGAAGAAATGTCTCGCCGACCCGACCATTGGCTGGTCGATGGACGACGACCACTTCCAGGCCCCGAGCGGCGGCGCGCTGCTGTACAACTGCGCGACCGACGGCTCCTTCCTGGGCGGCTACGGCGATGATTATATGGGTTCCGACGGCACCGGCGAGCGGGACGAAGAAGAAGATTACTATTTCAATTAGCCCTCATATGAGCAAGTACAAGACCATAGCCGTCATCTACGGCAGCGACTCCTCCGAGTGGGAGGTCTCCTGCCGCAGCGGGGAGTTTGTCGCTTCCCGCATCGACGGCAGCGAATACGACGTGTACGAGATTTTCGCCCGCTTCGGCAAATGGCAGCTCGTCGCCGCCAAGAAGCGCAATTCGATGCGCGTCACCTTCCCGGAAGGGTCCCGCCCGGAGGTGGACAAGACCGATTTCACCGTGCAGGTGCTCGGCGAGAAGATCAAGTTCGACTTCGCCTACATCGTGCAGCACGGCGCGCCCGGGGAGACCGGCCAGATCGAGGGCTACCTCGAGATGCTCGGCATCCCGTGCAGCACCTGCGATTCCAGCACCTGCTCCATCGTCTTCGACAAATACGCCTGCAAGTGCTACATCCGCGAGCTCGGGCTCGCGAAATGCGCCCCTGACGTGTTCATCCGCCACGGAATGGACCACGACGAGATGAAGGCCGAGGTGGCGCGGAAGCTGAAGTTCCCCGTGTTCGTGAAGCCCACCCAGGGCGGATCCAGCTTCGGCGTCACGCGCGTGACCAAGGCGGAAGACGTCGGCCCCGCCGTCCAGTTCGCCTTCAGCGAGAACCATACCGTGCTCATCGAGGAGGGCATCAGCGGCCGCGAGCTGACCTGCGCGGCGTATTTCGACGGCACGAAGGTGTGCACCCTCCCGCTCATCGAGATCGTCTCGGACAACGAATACTTCGACTACGACGCCAAGTACAACGGCCACAGCCAGGAGATCTGTCCCGCCCCCGTGTCCGACGAGGTCCGGGAGCTGGTGCAGCAGACCACGGCCAGGATCTATTTCCGCCTGGGCTGCCGGGGCGTCGTGCGTATGGACTACATCCTCGCCGAGGACGGCCTGTACTTCCTGGAGATCAACACGATCCCGGGTATGACAAGCGCCTCGCTCGTGCCCAGGATGGTCCGCACCGCCGGTCTGGATATGACCGCCTTCCTGAGCACCATCATCGAGAACTGCTAGTGCTCCTGTCCGACTTCATCCGCAGCGGGACCGCCCGTCTGGAGACCCTGTACCCTTCGCCCGAGGCGAGGGGTTTGGTTTTGATGCTCTGCCGCGAGCGGCTCGGCGTGACGGACTACACCCATATCGTCGAGCCGGAGACGGCCGTGCCGGCGGAGCGCGAGGCGGAGCTGTCCGCGGACCTCGACCGCCTCTGCACCGGGGAGCCCGTCCAGTACGTGCTGGGCTTCGCGGAGTTCTGCGGGCACCGCTACGCCGTGGGCCCGGGCGTGCTCGTCCCCCGGCCGGAGACGGAGCAGCTGGTCGCCGAGGCCGTGCGCGCGCTGCGCGAAATGGACCTCGACCGCGCCCCCGCGGTGCTGGATCTCTGCACCGGCTCGGGCTGCATCGCCTGGAGCATCGCTCTCGAGATTCACGATGCCGAAGTCGTCGGCATCGACCTGTCCGATATCGCCTTGCAGTATGCCCGTCAGCAATTCGCCGGCGGACGGCCGCCTTGCTGGTGCCCGCCCCGGTTTTTGCAGGCGGACATCCTGGACACGGAGCAGGCGTTCGACGGCGGGCCTTTCGACCTGATCGTCAGCAATCCCCCGTACGTGATGGAGCGCGAGCGGGCGCTGATGCGCCCCAACGTGCTGGACTGGGAGCCGGCGGGCGCGCTCTTCGTGCCCGACGACGATCCGCTGCTTTTCTACCGGGCGGTCGCCCGCTGGGCGCAGCGCTTCCTGCGGCCCGGCGGGGTCGGTCTCGTCGAAATCAACGAGTCGCTCGGCCCCGAGACCGCCGACGTCTTCCGCGCCGCGGGCTTCAAAAACGTACAAATTCTCCCGGATTTCGCCCGGAAATCCCGCTTCATCCGATTCTAATCCATTGATATGGCGTTTGGTATAAACTAAACGCTTAATTGCGGAGGAAAACGGATAAATGTTCGTCAATTTGCAGTCGAACAAAACGATTGCAAAATGAAAACGATGAAACGACTTCTTCCGCTGGGGCTGCTGCTCCCCCTCGTTCTCGCCTCCTGCGACGGACAGAAAAACAAGCTCGAACCCAACCCGGCCGGCGACGGACTGTTTTCCCTGTCCGACGTGGCCAAGATCCTCTCCGACCTGCCCCTGCAGAGCGGACACCTCGCCGAAGTCCACGACGCCGTGAGCGCCTCGTCGGGCAACGGCTATGACGAAGAATACCTGCTCTCCGACCTGTTCAGCGCGCCAGGCGCAGGCGTGGGGGACAAAGGCGAAAGCACCAAGGCGGGCGGCTACGACAAGCCGCTCCGGGACCTGTTCGCCGACTACTTCGCACGGAACTACGCCACCAAGGCCGGGGCCGCGGACGTCGAGCGCTACATCAACGCCCTGAGCGAGTCCGATATACAGATCTACTGGCCCTATTCGGAAGACTGGGACGGCAAGAGCTTTCCGATCGTCACCTTCGATCCCGGCTTCGGCGCCGAATCCAACTACGGCTACGAAATCCGCCTGGACGCCTCCGGCGCCCACGTGGTGGACTCCGTCCTCGTCACCGAGCGCCTGGCGATGGAACGCCCCGTGTGGGTGATCAACCGCAACGACGACGCGGCCTTCACGCCCTGGGAGCTGTTCGAAAAAGAGCAGACCAAGGCCGGAGGCAAGACCACTCCGGCGGAGAAAGAATACATCTTCAGCATCTGCAACTTCAAAATGCTCCGCCACTACGATTCCTGGTTCGGGGGCGCTTCGGAGTTCTTCGTCAAGACCGGGGCCGTGGACGGCTTCAAGGCCACCAAGGACGAGGATCTCAAGAACTACTCGCCCAGCCTGACGGACTTTATGGTGGTGGTGCGGCGCAACCAGATCGGGAAAAAGATTCCCTTCAACGCCATCCTGCTGACCAACTTCACGGACCAGATGGAGAAGATCGCCTTTATGGTGATCGAGGACGACGGAGGCACGACCACCAGCTGGAAATGCAGCGCCGTGGTCAAATACAACTCCAAGCAGTACGGATTCGAACTGGAGATTCCCTACAAGGACAAGGACGATGTCGTCTGGCGCGGCCAGCTCACCCGCAACTATTTTGACGAACTGTTCGAACAGGGCGGCGGCACCCTCTCCAGCCGCTTCGGCGACGTCGAAATCACTTTTGCGCTGCAGTGAGCGTCATCTCGCAGGCGGCGCAGTCGAAATGGAGCGCGAGGCGGCGGCCGTTGTTGAGCAGGAAGAGCTCCTGCGGGGGCTTCGCGCCCTGATACTTCGGACACAGGCCCAGCTCATAGCGTACGCAGTATTTGCTCCGCATCAGCTCCGGAGATCCCGGGTCAAGCCCGGGATGACACTGGAGGCGGGCAGCGGGTTGCCCCTGGGGGCCATTTCCGCAGCGGAGCGAGGACGATTTTCCTTGGCCCCCAGGGGCAAGCCCGCTGACGCCGACACCATCCAAATCCTCGGCGACCAGGCGGCGGATGCCGTTGATGGTGGCGGCGCTGAGCAGGGGCAGCGAGCCGCCCGCGGTCTCGACGACGAGCTCGTCGAGCGCGAAATGATAGGCGCCGCTGCGCTTGGAGAGCTGCTCGCGCAGCATCGCCTCGGCGCGCTCGCGGTTCTCGGCCGTCTCCACGTCCGTGTGGAACGGACTGAGCACCTCCCGGCCGTCCTGCGTCCGGGCGGTCACCTCGAGGACGTATTTCCCGTGCACCCGCACGGACAGGCTCACCGGGATCTCCCGGCGGCAGGCGCGCGCCTCCAGCTCCTTCTCGAAGGCAGTGTTGATGTTGCGGTAGAGGGTCATCCCCTCGCGCAGGTCGGGGACGTCCTTGCAGCGGACCTGCAGCCCCTCGCACACGTCCCCGCGGAAGCCGGTCACGCCGTCGGCCGTGGCGATGGCGAAACCGTCGCCGTTGTGCAGCACCAGGTCGCGCTGCAGCGGCTTGACGCTGAACTGCATTCCCCGGCCGGGCTCGCGCCGCACGGCCTGGACCGTCCCGACGGCCTCGCCCATCGACTTGGGCGCGTCCATCGAGGACCACTTGCCGCGCCTGCCGTCCAGGAACAGCTCCGTGTAGCCGCGGTTGAAGGTCTTGGCGGTGTCCGGGACGAAGCCGCCCGTCACCACGCCGAAGGAGGCGCGGCAGTAGCGGTCGGGGTATTTCGCGACCAGCGCGTCCAGCGCCAGGGAATAGTCCCGGACCACGTTCTTGACATAGGAGGCGTTCTTGAGCCGCCCCTCGATCTTGAAGGAGGACACGCCGGCGTCCGCCAGCTCCTCCAGGCGCGCCTTGAGATTGAAATCCTTCAGGGACAGAATGGCCTTGTTGCGCAGCAGCACCCGGCCGTCGCCGTCCACCAGGTCATAGAGCGACCGGCAGGCCTGGATGCATTCGCCGCGGTCGGCGCTCCGCCCGTCGATGTATTCCGACAGGCGGCAGTCGCCGCTGTAGCACACGCACAGCGCCCCGTGGACGAAGAACTCTACCTCGCAGGGCACCGCCGCGCAGATCTCCCGGACCTGCGCGAGCGAAAGCTCCCGCTCCAGGATGATGCGCTCGCAGCCCAGCGAGGCGAAATACCGCGCCCTCTCCACGTCGCGGATGGCGCACTGCGTGGACGCGTGCAGGGGCACGGTGATGTCGTCCCAGGACGCGATCCGCGGCTCCCGGATGATGAAGGCGTCCGCCCCCGCCTCCTGCGCGCGCAGCATCTGGGCGTGGGCTTCTTCCTCCTCTCCTTCCAGCCACAGGGTGTTGTAGGTCACGAAAATGCGCACGCCGAAGCGGTGCGCGTAGGTGCATAGCTCCGCAATGTCCTCGAAGCTGTTGCCCGCCGCCTTGCGGGCCCCGAAGGAGGGCCCGGCGATATATACGGCATCGGCACCGCAGTCAATGGCTGCGATGCCGATATCCTTGTTTCTGGCGGGAGCCAGCAGCTCCAGGGCCTGCATTACTTGAGCGCGTCAAGCATCTTCTTGGCCTCGGCGCCGTACTTCGGGTCGTTGACGGCCTTGGCGTAGTACTCCTTGGCCTTGGCGTTGTTCTTGGCCTGCTGATAGAGGGCGCCCACGGTGTAGGCGATGGAACCGGCATTGCTGGCGTCCGGAGCCATCTCAAGATACTTCTCGAAATACTTGATGGCGTCGTTGTTCTTGCCGGCGAGCTGGGAAGCCTGGCCGGCGATCTGCAGGGCCTGGGCGTTCTCGGAATACTCGTTGGACTTGACGGCGTTGGTCACGGCGTCGGCGTACTTCTTGGCCTTCAGGTCGGCGGCGGCATCCTTCAGGTAGATGTTGCCGAGCTGCTTGTTGGCCGTGGCGGCCTGGCCGTTGGCGGCAGCCTTCTCGAAGGCGGCCTTGGCCTCTTCGGTCTTGCCGGCTCCGTTCAGGGCGACACCCAGGCGGAGAGCCACGGTGCCGTTGTCCGGATCCGCGTCGAGGAGCTCCTGATAGGCAGCGGCGGCGGCGTCATACTCCTTGTTGTTCAGGAGGGTGCCGGCCATGGAATTCTTGACCTGCGGGATCAGGGTCTTGGCCTCGTCGTAGACATCATAGGCCTCATATTTGTCAGCCACGTCCTGGACGTCCTTCAGGGCGGCGATCGCCTCCTCGAACTTGGAAGCCTTCACCAGGTCCTTCGCGAGGGACATCTTGATGTTGGGAATGATGCTCTTGCAATTGGCGACGATCTCAGCGCCATCCTCTCCCAGGGCGGTGGCCTGCTCGAGAGCCTGCTCGAAAGCCGCGAGGGCGGCAGCCTTGTCCGTCTGCACGGCCTCGGCGCCGGAGTTGTAGAGTTCAGTCACTGCAGCCAGATCCTGCGCCCAGGCGGCAGCGAGTGCCAGGGTGAAAGCTGCGATGGTTGCGATTAATTTTTTCATGGTACTATAACTGTTTTATTAGTTTTGTCCAAGTGCGGTTGCAAATTTAAGCATTTTCTTTTTTACTTTTGCAAACGGCTTGCGGAAGTGTTTTGAGCATATTTCGTGCCAACTATGTATCTACTATGGGAAAGAGTCCCTTCGGCACCATCATCCAGATCGGCGACATCCTTGTCTCGGAGGAGGTCGTGACCGAATTTTTCGCCTGCGATTACGCCGCCTGCCGCGGCGCCTGCTGCATCGAAGGAGACAGCGGCGCGCCGCTGGACGAACGCGAGCCGGATGCGCTGGAGCGGGACTATCCCGCCTACTGCGGGCATATGACTCCGCAGGGCCGCGCGGCCGTGGACGCCAAGGGCTTCTTCGAGATCGACCGCGACGGCGACATCGTCACCCCCCTGGTCCCCCAGACCTGCGAATGTGCTTTCTGCCATTTCGGCGCTGACGGCGGATGCCTCTGCGCCATCGAGACGGCCGGCCGGACCAAGCCGGTCTCCTGCTCCCTCTACCCCATCCGCGTGACCCGGCTCACCGGGGGCGGACTCGCCCTCAATTTCCACCGCTGGGAGATCTGCAAGCCGGCGTTCGAGCGCGGCGAGCGCGAGGGGATCCGGGTCTGGCAATTTCTGAAAAATCCCCTCACGAACGCATTCGGAGAGGATTTTTATGAGGCACTGAGCGCTGCCGCTACACACCTGCTTCACGGGTAGCCTCCAGTCCGGAGACGACCCGCGAGAGGTCGCGCGTCAGCCCTTCCACTTCCATCCCCGCACCCGACGGCGTCAGGGTGATCCGGTCCTCCCACATCTTCAGCGCGCGGGAGAGTCCCGAGCGGCGCAGGAAACGGAACTTGCCGTCCTCCTCGCCTTCGAGGCGATACCCCAGGCCTTCCATCACCTTCAGGATATTCGGGCGCAGCTCCTCCGGAGAGCCGTAGATGTGCGCCGTCCGCTTCGAGAAACCGAAACGCGGATACAGCAGGGCGAAGGCGAGCATAATCAGGGCGATCTGCCACAGGGAATCGTAACCGTTGACGAACATCTTCGACAGATCGGCCTCCACGAACCCCGTCAGGACCAGAACGACGACGATGAGGACCAGCAGGATCAGCAGGTAGGCGTAATACTTAAGTGCGCGGATGAAATACTTCATAATTACAAATTTAGCAATTTTTTGCTATTTTTGCATGTCATTTACCAATACCATCGATTATGGAAAAAGAAGATCCCATCGAGAAGCTTGAGAGAAAGCAAGCTGAAAAGAAATCCAACGGCGGTCTGAAAGCCGTCATGATCGCGATGATCATCATCGCCCTCGCCCTGGGAGCCGCCCTTTACTATGTGCTGACTTCCAAGAACAAACTCGTCAATGAACTGAACGAAGAGAAAGCCGACCTGACCGAGCAGATCGTCGCCCTGCAGAGCGACTATGAGAACCTCTCGTCCGAATACGATGCCATCAACGCACAGCTCGATTCCTCCCGCGAGGAGATCGCCCAGCTCGTCGCCCGTGTCAAGAACACCGAGGCCACGGACCGTGCGAAGATCCGTCAGTACGAGAAGGAGCTCGGCACCCTGCGCACCATTATGCGCGGCTACATCGCCCAGATCGACTCGCTCAACACCCTGAACCACCAGCTGGCCGAAGAGGCCGCCTCGGCCCGCAGGGAAGCGGAGGAGACCAAGGAGGCCAACGCCAAGCTGACCCAGCGCGTGGATGAGCTCGCCGGCCGCGTGAGCGCAGGCTCCATCATCAAGGCGCACAACTTCGCGATGTATGCCTACAACAGCAACGACAAGATCACGGACAAGGCCAACCGCGTCGTCCGCTTCCTGGTGAACCTCACCCTTTCGGAGAACGACCTGGCGCCGCACGGCCCGGTCCGCGTGTATGTCCGCGTGACGGATCCGGACGGCAACCTGCTCTCCGACGGCCGCGGCACCACCTTCACCTTCGGCGGCGAGACGCTCGAGGCCACGGCTTCCCGTGAGGTGGATTACCAGGGTCAGGAAGTGGACCTCGGCATCTACATCAACAACATTCCTTCCTTCCAGAAGGGTGTGTACACGGTCAACGCCTACACGAACCAGGCGCAGCTTGGCCACGGCGAGCTCCTGCTCCGCTAATGGTCTATCTGCACGTCCCGTTCTGCAGGAGCTTCTGCACCTATTGTGATTTCTATTCGGAAATCGCCTGCCGGGACCGGGACGCGCAAATGTTCGAATCCTTCACGGACGCGGTCTGCGAAGAGATCTCCCGCCGACGGGACGAGATCGAAGCGACGCGTGACCTGAATACCCTTTATGTCGGAGGCGGCACCCCATCGGTGCTGCCTCCGATTTGTCTGCAACAAATCCTGGCTGCGCTGACGACGGGGGGCGTTCCCCCCGAACCCCCTGCGTCGCCTCGCTCCGAAGCCTCGAGGCACCGTTCGGCATTCACGGAGTTCACGGTCGAGGTGAATCCCGAGGACATCGTGGAGAAAGGCGCCGGCTACGTCCGGGAGCTGCTCGCGCTCGGGGTGAACCGCGTCAGTATGGGGGTGCAGTCGCTCGACGACGGGATCCTGCGCTGGATGAACCGCCGCCACGACGCCGCCCGCGCCCGGCAGGCTTTCCGCATCCTGCGGGACGCCGGCGTCGGCAACATCAGCCTTGATCTGATTTTCGGCCTCCCGCAGCTGTCGGAGGCCATTCTGGAGCAGACGCTGGCGGAATTCACCGCCTGGCGGCCGGAGCATATTTCCGCCTATCAGCTCAGCGTCGAGGAGGGCAGCGCCCTCGGGCGGCTCGCCCGCGAAGGGCGCTTCACCGAAGCGCCGCAGGAGCAGTGCGCCGCGCAGTACGCGCTCATCTGCCGCCGGCTCCGCGAAGCCGGTTACGTCCATTACGAAATCTCCAACTGGGCCCTTCCCGGCTTCGAAGCCGTCCACAACAGCGCCTACTGGTCCCGCCACCCTTATGTCGGATTAGGACCCTCCGCCCACAGTTTCGACGGTCATACCCGCTCCTGGAATGGGTCTCCGCGCAACGGCAAGGAAGAACTAAGCGCCGAAGAGGCTTTGGAAGAGCAGATTATGCTGGGGCTGCGGACGGCGAGGGGGGTGCCGGAGGAGTTGCTGGATCCGGCCCGGGCGGCAGTGATGCTTGCCGACGGGCGCCTGGCGCGGGTGCCGGACAGCCGCGTGCGCATCCCCGAAGACCACTGGTTCGTCAGCGACGACATCATCGCCGACCTCATCTGACCAAGACGATACGATCAATACGGAATGCCGTCCGGCAGATGGCGGCGGACCGTCGTGAGCAGCTCTTCGAGGCTGTCCGCGCGGTTGGCCGCGACGACCAGCGTCGGGCGGACGATGGAAGGCGCGGAGCCGTCCCAGGTGGCGATGCAGCCGCCCGCTTCCTGCAGGATCAGGTTGCCGGCGGCGTGGTCCCAGGGCTGGAGGCGCATCTCGAAGAAGAGCTCGATGACGCCGGAGGCGAGCAGGCAAAGCTCCAGGGCGGCCGAACCCCAGCGACGCACGTCGTTGGTCCGATGATACAGGTCGAAGATAATGTCGGAGCAGCTCTTCGCGAACTCCTTGCGATACAGGCACAGCGCCGAGCAGAGCAGGCCGTTGGCGAAAGGACGGTCGGAGACGTGGATGGGATGTCCGTTGCAGGTGGCGCCTTTGCCGCGCTCGGCGGCGTACAGTTCCCCGCGGCGCGGGCTGTAGACGACGCCCAGCTGCAGCTCGCCGCAACGGGCGAGGGCCACCGAAATACAGCAGTCGGCGATGCCCCGGGCATAATTTGCCGTCCCGTCGATCGGGTCGATGACCCAGACGAACTCTTCATCGAGGTCCTGGACATCCTCCTCTTCGCAAAGGAAGCCGCAGCCGGGCAGCAGGGCCGCCAGCTTCTCCGTCAGGAAATGCTGCACGGCCAGGTCGGAACTGGTCACGAGATTGGTGTATCCATCCTTCTGCATCACGGCGAAATGGTCGGTGACCATCAGCGCGGACGCTTCCTTTACGATATTGACAACTTCTTGAAGCATAGTAGATTAATTTGATTCTGCGGGTATCAGCTGCAGGTACAGTTTATCAGGATTGAAAACGACGCGCCGGAAGCGGCGGAAGGCGTCCGCGCCAAGGTTGCCGTCCAGGCCTTCGGCGGCGTGCGCCTCCAGCTGGACCGGCACGTTGGACAGCTCGCAGGCGGAGCCGCAGAACACGAAACGCGCCGCCGGGATCACGTACACCTTCGTCGTCCAGGTGCGGTCCATCATCGTCGTGGTGACCGTGCCCTCCACATAGGATTCATCCTCCGGGAAACGTCCGTAGTACACGTCGCTCAGGTGCGTATTCGTGTTGCCGAGGTCCAGGAGCATCGAGACCGCGTTGCCGTTCAGCGTGGCCTCGACGGAGAAATTGTGGGCCGGATAGTGCCAGGACACATTCTTCGGCAGGTCCTGCGCCTGCGGCGAGAAAGCGACCGTTCCCGCCTCGATGTCCATCGTCATCTCGCCCGTGCGGGTCAGGACGTTCTCCCCGATGACGATGTCGAAGGGGTGCGTCCGCTTGACCGCCTCCAGGTGGTCGGAGACGTCCACCAGCACGTTCCGGACGACCAGGCCGCCGATGGACAGGGAGTCCAGGACCCCGATGTACGAGGTCGCCTTCCCGTTGCCGTTGACCCGGATTTTCTTGCCCGTCGGCCGCACGCCCAGCTGCTCCGCCAGGGCGGTCGAAATGGAACAATAGTCGGCGCAGCAGTTGTCGATCATCCCGACGAGGGGACGGCCGTTCCCCAGGACGTCTATCCCGAACTGGTCGTGCCCCGCGGGGCCGATCGACTTGAGCGGCAGCGAAACGGCGTCCGCGGGCCAGACGGCTTCCGTCGCGGGAATGAGCGAGAGCGTACGCCAATGGTTGTAGTCGGAGCGGTCCAGGTTGCGCCTGACGTACCTGGAATCCAGGGCCTGCAGCAGGAGGTCCCGGCAATCGGAACGATAGGCATTGTCCAGCATCAGCTGGCAGAGCTTTCTCCGCTGGATGAATTTCAGCTTGCGCTGCGAGAGCTCCGTCAGCAGGGAATCGCACGCCGCGAAGCGCCGGGTCTCGAAACAGCTCCGCGCTTCGCCGAACAGGGTATGATAATCGCTTCCCGCCGTCGGATCGACCGTGGCACAGGAGACGATGGCCAGCAGCGCCATCAGCATCAGGATCCTTCCTCGCATACTAACTGTCCGTAATACCGTCACCAAAGATAGTGGTTTTTGCCCGGCCTGCCAAAAGCGTCATTCCCCGACGGCGGCAAGGGTCGCGACGGAGATGCGGACCTGCGGGCCGTAGTGCCGCCGGAGGGCTTTGTGGCACGCCGCGAGGGTGGCGCCGGTAGTGAAGACGTCGTCCACCAGCAGGATGTGGCGGGCGGCAGGAGCGGGAGCGCGCCGCAGCGCGAAGGCGCCGGAGACATTGGCGGCCTTGGCCGCTACGCTCAGGCGGGTCTGGCTGCGGGTGCGGCGGCAACGGCGCAGCAGTCGCTCCGCGCGCGGCGCCGACAGCGCCCGCGCCACTTCCCGGGCGACCACGGAAGCCTGGTTGTAACCGCGGCGCCAGTGCCGCGTCCAGTGGAGCGGGACGGGGACCACCAGGTCCACGTCCGCGTAGAGGGGCGAGGCCGCCAGCCGCGCACCCAGCATCCGGGCGAAACAGCGCCCGGCGGCGAAATCGCGGTGGTACTTCAGCGCCTGCGAAATCTTCTTGTAGCCGGAGTCCGCCCGATAATGGAAAAGAGCCGCGGCATAGGCGTACGGCTCATATTCTTCCGGGTCGATCCGGGCGTTGAAGCGGTCGGCCATCGGGTTGTGGTCCAGGGGGGCGTAACGGGTCTCCGGCAAATCGGACAGGCACTCGGTGCAGAGGTGCCGCTCCCGCGGAAGGAGCGGACGGCCGCACACCACGCACACTCTCGGCAGGACGAGGTCCAGCAGAGCCGAGAGGGAAGTTTTCAAGTCAAGTCCGGTCAGTCGGGGATCCATCCGTTAGCAGTTCATCGCCCCGCAGCAGTTGATGACCTGTCCGCTGACATACGAGGAGAGGTCGCTGGCGAGGAAGAGCGCCACCTTGGCGACCTCCTCCACCGTGCCGCCGCGGCGCAGCGGGATGGTCTTGACCCAGGCGTCGCGCACCTCCTGCGGCAGCGCCTCCGTCATATCGGACACGATGAAACCCGGGGCGATGCAGTTGGCGCGGATGCCGCGGGGGCCCATCTCCTTGGCGATGGACTTCGCCAGGCCGATCAGGCCCGCCTTGGAGGCGGCATAGTTGCACTGGCCGGCGTTGCCGCTGACACCCACCACGGAGGACATATTGATGATGCTGCCCCCGCGCTGGCGCGCCATAATCGGCGTGACGGCGTGGATATAGTTATATGCCGACTTGAGATTGACGTTGATGACGGCGTCCCACTGGGACTCCTCCATCCGGAGCATCAGGCCGTCGCGCGTGATGCCGGCGTTGTTGACCAGGATGTCGATGCGGCCGAAGTCGGCCATCACCTGCTCCACCGTCGCGTGCGTCTGCGCATAGTCGGCGGCGTTGGAGGCATAGGCCTTCACCTTGACGCCCAGCGCCTCCAGTTCCGTGACGGTATCTTCGATGATCTTGATATCCGTGAATGCGATGGCCGCCCCTTCGGCGGCGAACTTCAGGGCGACGGCCTTGCCGATGCCCCGGGATGCGCCCGTGATCAGGGCGACTTTCCCTTCCAGTAATCCCATAATTACAGTTTGTCGTTAGCCATGGCGGTCTCGACTTCGTCCGGGGCGATCGGCAGGCGCTGCGGCCCGAGCCGGCGCGCGCCACCCTCCGTCACGAGGACGTCGTCCTCCAGGCGAATACCGCCAAAATCATAATAATCAGATAATTTCGCATAGTTGACACGGCCCTTGTCCGTGCCTTCGCGCTTCCATTGCTCGATGAGCGCCGGGATGAAATAGATGCCCGGCTCGTCGGTGATGACGTTGCCCGGCACGAGGGCGCGGGCCATACGCAGGCTGCCCAGCCCGAGCTGCGGGGAGCGGGTCTGCCCCTCGTCGTAGCCGACCAGGTTCTCGCCCAGGTCCTCCATATCGTGGACGTCCAGGCCCATATTGTGCCCCAGGCCGTGCGGCATGAAGAGGCCGGCGATCCCGTCCGCGACCATATCGTCCAGATTGCCGCGCACGAGGTCCAGCTGCCGGAGGTTGTCCAGCATATGGGCGGCCACGGCGAGGTGCACCTCGCGGTACGGCATCCCCGGACGGATCATACTGAACGCCAATTCGTTGCATTCATATACCGTCTGGTAGATGTCGCGCTGCTTCTGCGTGAAACGGCCGGAGGTCGGGTAGGTGCGCGTGAAGTCGGAGGCATAGTGGTCGTTGCCTTCCGCGCCGGCGTCGATGACCATCAGCTTGCCGGGCTCCACGGGGAGCGCGTGGCTGTGGCAGTGGAAGATCTCGCCGTGCTGCGTGAGGATGGTCGGGAAACTGGTGCCCCAGCCTTTCGCGAGGGTCACGCCCTCCATCTCGCCCACGATCTCCTGCTCGATGCGGCCCGGGCGGATGCCGCGGCGGGCGATGGTATGCATCTCATAGCCCAGCGCGCAGGCCGCGTCGATCTGCTCGATCTCGCGCGGCTCCTTGACCAGGCGAAGGGAGATGACGGCGCGCACCAGCGGCTCGGACGCCTTCGGGCAGCCGGCCTTGCCGGCCGACGTGACCTCGGACGGATCCAGGCCCAGCAGCGCGGCCAGCTTCATCCGGTTGTAATAGCGGGAAGCCGGCAGGAAATGCACCGGGCGGCCCTTCAGCGAGGCGCCCAGGGCGTCGTACGACGCCGTATGCGCCACGCCCACGCGGTCCGCCAGCGAGCGCACGGACGGCATCGGCCCCATCCAGATGATGTCGTCGATGTCGAAATCGTCGGCATAGAGGGTCTCCTCGCCCGTCTCCAGGTCTATCGTCGCGGCGAAGCGAGGCTCGTCGATCCCGAAGAAATAGAGCCAGTTGCTGTCCTGGCGCCACTTGTAGCAATTGTCCTTGTACTGGGCCGGAGCGTCCACGTTGCCCAGGAACACGGCGATGCCTTTCTGCTCCCCGAGGCGCTCCAGCAGCGCCTTGCGGCGCGCGATGTATACTTCCTTTTCAAACATAGTCGAAGCAAAGATAGCTATTTTATTGCACCCGCAGGCGCTGGCCGAGCTTGATCCGCGTCTTCGGGGTGATTCCGTTCATTTCGCAGAGCGCGTCGAGCGGGAGGCCGAACTGGCGGGCGATCTTCGCGAGGGTGTCGCCGGACTTGACCGTGTAGAACTCCGCCGAGGAGGCCTCCTCGAAGCGCCAGGTGGCATCCGCGTGGAGGACGAAATCCTTGTCGCCCGGCGGGGCGACGTACTCGCCGTTCTCACCCAGCAGCGCCCAGCTGCCGTCCGGGAAGAGCACCACCCGCCGCTCCTGGATGGCGTTGAGCACGGAATCCCGCGCCGCCGCGCTGCGGCCGCTGAAGAGCTCCTGCAGGCTGAACAGCACCTTGCGGTCCCGCTCCTCCGGCGGGAAATCCGGGAGGATGCGGCGCACGCCGATGAAGCGCTGCGCGTAGTAAGGCTCGTCGATATGCGAGATGGTCACGCCCGAATTGCAGGCGTGGATGAAGGTGAAACTCTTGTTCAGCGAATCCGCGGCGATGAAGATGCCTACGTGTCCCGGCGTCTTCTTGGCGGTGCGCCCGCCGAACACGATGATGTCGCCTTTCTGGTAATTCTCGATGCCGCCCTTGACCTCCCGGCCGTCCTTGGACTGGTCGGCCGAGGTGCGGGAGAGCTTGTAGCCGAATTTGTTGTAGACGTAGCAGGTGAAGCCGGTGCAGTCGAAACTCTGCGGTCCGTTGCCGCCGTACAGATACGGCTTGCCGAGGTGCCGGCCGGCCTCCTTGATGATGGCGTCGGCGACCTCGCGGGGATTCTTCTGCGCGGCGGCATCGTCCTGCGCGGCGAGCGGTACGCCGCCGGCAAACAATGTCAGCAACAAGAGCAAGATGCAAGGTCTCTTCGCCATAGCCAACACAAAGATAACAAAAATCCTTCCATAAAATATTATTACATTTGTGAACGATTGAAACCGAAACCATGAAACAAACCAGAACTTCCCGCCTCGCCTCCCTGCTCGGCGGCGCCTGCCTGCTCTGCACGGGGCTGGGCGCCGGCGCGGCCAATCCCTATCTGCCCCTCTGGGAATACATCCCCGACGGCGAACCCTATGTCTTCGAAGATCCGGACAACCCGGGCCGGTACCGCGTCTATATCTACGGCTCCCACGACATCGAGCTGTCCGCCTACTGCGGACGAAACCAGGTCGTGTGGTCCGCCTCCGTGGACGACCTGCTGCACTGGCGCTACGACGGGGTGATCTTCGAGTCCGTGCTCGGCGCGGACGGCCAGCCGCTCAACCCGGACGGCAAGGGGGACATCCTCTATGCCCCCGACGTGGTGGAGAAGGTCGGCCCCGACGGCAAGAAGACCTACTACCTGTATCCCAACACCCAGGCGGGCGGGCGCAATTCGATGATCGCCCGCTCCGACCGGCCGGACGGCCCCTTCACCGTGTGCAACTGGAGCAAGAAGAATCCCAAGGCGACCGAAGGCGTGCTGGGCTTCGACCCCGCCGTCTTCATCGACGACGACGGCCGCGTCTATGGCTACTGGGGCTTCCAGCAGAGCTGGGGCGCCGAGCTGGACCCGGAGACGATGTGCACGGTCAAGAAAGGCGCCCAGCCCATCCGGGATATGGTCTCCCACCTCAACCAGGAAGGCGTCTTCCGCTTCTTCGAGGCTTCCTCGCTCCGCAAGGTCAAGGACAAATACATCTTCGTCTACAGCCGCTGGACGGCGGACGGCGAGTTCGGCCTCCCCGAGGCCAACAATACCCTCGCCTATGCCTGGAGCAACTCCCCGCTGGGGCCCTGGACCTATGGCGGCACCATCATCGACGCCCGCGGCCGCGACGTCGACGAGGACGGCAATCCCATCTTCACCGCCTCCCCCGGCGGCAACACCCACGGCAGCCTCTGCGAGATCGGCGGCCAGTGGTACATCTTCTACCACCGGCAGGCGGGCCTGGGCGGCTTCGACCGGCAGGCCATGGTCGCCCCCGTCGAGGTGAAGGTCACCGAAGGCCCGGACGGCAAGGTGGAGATCTCCGAGGCGGAGTACACCTCCGAGGGCTTCGAACTGGGCGGTCTGAACCCGCGTGAGCGGCATTCCGCAGGCATCGCCTGCTATTACACGGGGCCCCGCCCCGCCGAGAAACACGACCTCGGCAACCGCTTCTCCGGCTCCTACATCCAGCCGTTCCGTCCCGCCTGGGACGGGAAGACGGATCCTTACGATCTCAGCATCAGCCACAACCCGGTCGTCAACAACACCGCCGGCTCCGTGGTGGGCTACAAGTATTTCAACTTCGACCGCCTGTACCCTGCCCTGGCAAAGACTCGGCGTGCGCGCCTGGCGGCGAACAGGCTGCTTGTCCGCCTCATTCCGCAGGGCGTCAGGGGCCGCATCGTCATTATGGCCGACCACCCGCGCCACGGCACGAAGCTCGGCGTGATCCGCCTGAGCGGCCGGGAGCCGCAGCAGATCATCGAGAAATGCGCCCGCGTGCCCAAGGCCCCCGGGCTGACGGGCAAGCACGCCCTCTATTTCGTCTTCGAATCCAACACCCCCGACCAGTCCCTGTGCGAACTCGAGGACTTCGTCTTCGTCCGTAAAAAACAACAGATATGATAGCTCTTCCCCCCGTCGATCCCGCCGAATTCATTATGGAATCCGGCAACGAGATGCAGAAATGCATCAACAAGTATTTCAACGAGATCCCCCTGGAAGAGGCCGCCCGGCCCGAGATCCTGGATCCGAAATACTCGCCGGAACTGCTCGGAACGCTGCGCGACGAATACTACGCCACCCTGGAGCGCATCTGGAACTCGATCCCCACGTACCGTCACACCAGCTTCGAGGGCCTTTACGAGACCCCGGAGCTGGCGGTGGCCGGCGATCTCGACGCCCTGCAGAAAGCCTATGACGCGGCTGTCAGACGCACCCTCTGGGAGCGGCTGAGCAAGAACGACAAAGACGTCTTTGAATACAAGAATCTCCTCAAGTTGTACTGCGAGGCGCTACTCTGGAATATGCACGCCCGCTTCATCGACATCACCGCCGACATCAACCGATGAAGGATCCCTGTCAAGGGAGAGAGTCCAAGGTCTTCTTGACGAGGAACTCGATGAAAGCCTTGCGGCTGCGGAAGCCCTTCGGGATCGCGACATACAGATACCACGCGCCGGGATACTCCCAGTTCCACTGGAAATAGTCTTCCGCTGAATACGGATCGCAGACCGTCTCGACGTCGGGATGCGTCTCCCGGACGATTTCCAGGACCTTTTCGTGAATTCCGGCCCTGAATTCGGCCGCTTCCTCCAGATCTTTTTCGCTGGGGGAAGGCTTGTCGTACCTCGAAGAACTATTGTCCATAGTGAGATCTATTTATTGCTTGGTCAGGACCACGTCTTTGCCCGTTTCGGGCCCGATCCAGGTCATTTCCGTCTTGGTGACGTCCTTGATGGTCACGCTCCAAGGCACCTCGTCGATGGTCATGGTCAGGACCTTGTCATCAAGGGTGTAGGTGCCGGTCGCAGATTCATCCGCCTCCGTGTAGATGAAGGTTCCGTCCGGATGGTAGGAGAACAGCAGACCGAGGCCTTCCGCCTGTGTGTCCCCGTCGACCGAGGTCGTCATCCACGTGCCCAGGACACGCTTCTCCAGACTGTCGTCGCAGGAGGTCAGCATCACGGCGCAGAAAAGGATGGCCGCCAGAGCATAAATTTTGCTTTTCATTGCTTTCGTTGATTTAAGGTAATACGGTTTTTACTAACAGGTCGCAATTTAATTATTTTTTGCGACAAAACGGCGACCGGTCCATTGAAACAAAAATCAACCACTGTCGTAAGTGGTTGATTATCATTTAGTGAGGCTTAGCAGATTTGAACTGCTGACCTCTTGCCTGTCAAGCAAGCGCTCTGAACCAGCTGAGCTAAAGCCTCGTTTGGGACTGCAAAGATACAACTTTTTTCGAATATCCAAAAAAGATTATCCAGTCGGGCGCGGCAGGGGGTATTCTTTGCTGAGGATGATATCCACCTGCTTGTAGCCCAGGGAGGCGAAGAGGCGCTGGAGGCTGGCGACGCCGGAGGCTTCGGCCTGGTCCAGGACACCGGCCTGGACGGCGTCGGCGCGCAGGCGCTGCTTGGCCTGGAGGATGATGCCCACCGTCTCCTCGTGCGTGCGGTGACCGGAGAAATGCTCGTAGTCCGTCGGGTTGATGATGACGTCCAGGACCTCCACCGGCGGCAGCGTCACCCGCAGGGTGTCGCCGGAGGCGTAGAAGTCCGACTGCTTCATCTTCGTCAGGTCGAAGCCGGCGCGTACGCGCCCCTTGCAGATGATCACGAAATCGCCGCTGCCGGCGATGCGGCGGATGCCGTCGACGCGCCGCAGTTCACCCAGGTAAGAATCGTCCTTGTCGGTCAGGACCAGTTCTTCGTAGAAGCCGGCGCTGGACAGCTCGCCCATACGGCGCACCTGCTCCACGACCGCGGCCGTCCTGTCGATACGCAGGCCGCGGGATTCCACGACCTGGCCGCGCAAGAGCAGGTAGAGCAAACCCAGCAGCAAGAGCAGGATGCAGACCAGCAGCAAGCGCAGCACAAGGGATTTGGAACGACGGGACTTGCTCATTCGAAGACGATTTGGATGTTGTCAAAGCCCATCTGTTCCAGCATCGAGCGGAAAAACTCCTCCGCATTGGCCTCCGCCTCGTCGAGAATGCCAAGGTTCGGCAGGTCGCGGACGATGTCGCGCTCGCCCTGGCGCAGCAGGGCCTGGCGCTCGCGGTCGCTGAATTTCTGACGGAAGCCGGTCACGTCCTCGTACTCGAGGCGGATCTCCTCCGGCGGGATGTTGATCGAGAGCACCGCCGCGTGCGGCAGCACCATAGCGACGGAGCGCGCTTCCTCGTCGATGACGATCTTGTCGAGCGGGATGCGGTCCAGGTGGATGCCCGCCTTGAGGTAGGCGGTGCAGGTGAACAGGATGCGGCGGTTGCCGATCTTGAACCAGTCACCCTCGTCGCGGGCACGGACGGCCTTGCGGACGGTGTACTCCACCGTGCCGAGTTCCGCTGTCTGGCTGAGGGCCTGGATGCGGGCGCCCAGCTGCTCCTGCAGCGAAGGGCCGCGGGAGCAGGCAGCCAGCAGCAGCACTGCCAGGAGGAGCGGGATGCGACGGGTCATTGGGCTGTCGTTTCGGCGGGGAGCTCCGCCGGCTCCGCCTTCTCACCGTTGATCCATTCGTCCAGTTTGCGGCCCATCGCGGACAGGCCGGCGATGGTGGTATCCTTGGACAGGACGAGGAAGGACTTCACCGCGTCCAGCATCGCGCGGCGGCGCACCTTGGCGCCGGACTTGCCGGACAGCGCCTGCGCCCCTTCGCGCAGGTATGCGAGAGTCACGTGGCCGATGCGCAGCGACAGCAGCGTGTTGGCCGTGCCGTCCACCAGCGACTTGGTCACCGTGCCCACCAGGGGTATGTTGGCCAAAGCCTTGAGATGCAACATCTCCGGGTCCACCTCCACCTTGTCGAGAGTGTCGGAGAGGTAGTAGCTGAACAGCGAGGTCGCGAGGATTCGGGCGTACTGCCGGCCGAGCTGGCCCCAGGTGGGGCGGTAGCCCGAGCAGCGGATCACGTCCGCGATCATACGGCAGTTGATCACCAGCGAGGTGATGGCGTCGATGCGGCCGACCTGGGAGACCGTGGTCACGAGAAAAACGGTCTTCGCCCACTGGTTGATGTGCTCCTTCGCCTTGTCGAAACGGCGGTCCAGCTCACCCTGGATGATGCCGCGCAGCTCCGCGACGTCGTAGAAGCTGTCCAGCTGCGCGAGCAGTTCGCCGCGGCGCGCGGCGGCCTCCTCCGCCGGCAGGTCGCCGAGGTTGTCGGCGAGCGAACGGGCGAAGGTCTTCAGCTCCGCGCGCAGCTCGGGCGAATCCTGCGCGGAGTCGTCCACCGACAGCTTCGGGAAGGGCTTCGCGAACAGGATGCGGCAGGTCGGCACGACGACCAGCCAGCACAGCGCACCCAGCAGCAGACCATAGAATACCCAGGCGAGCACGGGCGAGGCGGCGGCGAGCTTGTCGCCGATGACGATGACGTTGCCGGCGAGCAGGATCACGACGACCAGCGCCGCGGTGACGCCCAGGGAGATCAGCGTCTTTTTCATATGATGATGTCTTTGAGCTGTCCGAGCAGGGCCTCGAGCGTGTCCAGCAGGGCGTCCTCTTCCGGATGCGTCATCTGCAGGAGCCGCTCGGAGAAGCCGCCGCGGATCTGCTCCAGGTAGCCGGCCTGGATCTTCTCGATCTCGGCCGTGAGCAGGCGCTTGAGGTTCTGGATGGTCCGGTTGTCGGGATCACCGTAGAAATAATGCTCCATATTGGAGACGCTCTCGCGGACCGTCTCCGGCTTGAGCGGGAAGAGGGAGGTGCGCATAAAGCGCTTCACCTTGTCTTCCGGGATGTTCTCTTCGCTCTGCGCGCGCACCGGCTCCAGCGGCGGGAGCGGCTCCAGAGACACGTCGAGCTTGGCGTCGATCGCCTCGAAACTGTCGCGCTGGCGGTCGGAGAACAGGCGGTGCAGGCGCCCCGTCAGCTTCTCGTCCACGTCGAAGAGGAACGAAGCCAGGATCTCCTTGAGGAGCGCGAGGCATTCCTTGCTGGACATGGATTTGTTGACCATACTCTTGGCCAAGGTCTTGAAGAGCGATCGGTCGGCATCCTCGGAGATGTTGTCGATGAGGACGTCGGTGTCGGCCTGCGAGAGTGTCAGGCTCTTCTCGAGGCCGTCCAGGTGCTGCTGCAGGGCCTCCCGGTCGCGGCGCCGGGCGGAGAGCTCCTCCGTCCGCGCCCAGATCTTCTTCACCAGGTCGTCGCGGAGCTTGTCCGTGCGCTCCAGGCAGCGTTCCAGGCGCTGCGAACCGATTTGCGAGGTGATCTTGTCGTAGAGGCGGTCCTCCACCGCCTCGAAGGCGCGATGCTCCTGCTCCAGCGCGGCCTCGCAGCCCGGCCGCACCGCGCCCCGCAGGTGGTCCGCGACCATCCCGAGGTTGATGCAGCTGACATAGTCCGGCTCGATGTTGAAGCCCTTGCGCTTGATCTCCTCGTATTCGCTCTTGCTCTGGCGCTCCACCTCCGCGCGGCGCTGCGCGTCGTCCTGCCACCAGGATGCGTCGAAGACGTTGTGGATCAGGTACACGGGCACGGCGCCGTTGTATTCGCGAAGTTTGTCAAGATACTCGTTGGAGGTCACGTTGAAAGCCGACACGGAGCTGTGGACGAAGAGGATCAGGTCCACCCGCCGGGACATCGCGTCGTACAGGGCGCTGGAGAGGTTGATCCGGTTGCCGTCGAAGCCGGGCATGTCCGCCAGGAAAATCTTGCCGGTGTCCGTCCCCGTGAGCATCTTGCTGCCCGGGGTGGTGATGGCGGTGATGATGGAATTGTCCTGCCGGTTGTAGGACGGGGCGATGTAGTTCTCGATGTTCTCGTCGCTGAGCGGGTAGGCCTCCTTGGTGAGGTGTTCGCGCAGCTCGGCGTCGTCCTCGATGATGCCGCGGAGCTTGTCGATGATCAGGTCCAGGTCCTTCTCCTTGCGGGATTCGTCCTTGGAGGAATAGATCTCGATCGCCGGCTCGGCACCCGCCTCCACGCTCGAGATGATGGTCGGGCGGAGGGTGCACTCGAGCTTGTCCGTCGGGCTCACGTAGCGGTGCGCCAGCAGGTTGACGAGGGTGGACTTGCCGGACTTGACGGGACCCACCACCAGCATGATGAAGGATCCGTGACGGTACTCCTGCGCGCGGCGGGCGAGCCGCTGCAGCCCGGCGGCGATCTCTTCGTCGCCGCCCAGCCGCGGCACGTATTCCGCGCTCAGCCCCGCCAGGAGCGCGGACACCGCATCCAGCTTCTTTTCGTTGCTGCCGGCCATCTTGTCTATGTTTTAGTCTTCGTCGGACCAGTAGAAGATCTCGAGGTTCTGGCGGATCTGCTGATAGGACTCCTCGATCTCGGGTTCCTGATCGTCCCAGGGCTCCTCATAGCCTTCCGACTTGTCGGTGACGATACGCTCCGTCCAGTTGCCCTTGGCGTCGAACTCCGTGTAGTCATAGGTGATCGTGCCCTTCTCGATCCAGGCCTCGACGAAGCTTTCGTAATCGATCGAGCTCGGGTAGATGTTGTCCCCGTCGTAGTGGTAGGTATAGGTCGTGGACCACTCCCAGCCCGTGTTCTCCTCCGTGGCGACGCGGCCCTTGTCGTCATAGGTATAGACGACATCGACATAGTCGTAGATATCGACGTCGTCGGATTCCCAGTCGACATCCGTATTGTCATAGTGCACGATGCGGCCCTTGTCGTCGCGGGTCAGCACGGTCTTGTCGGACAGACCTGCGATGAAGTTGCCCTCGTCGTCATATTCATACGTGTTGCCGTTCTCGTCGCGGATCACGCGGCCCTCCCGGTCGAAGGACATCAGGAGCTCGTCCTGCTCGAGCCAGGGATCGCCCTGCTCGTCCTCCGAAGAGGTATCCAGGAGCAGCACGGAATATAAGACCATTTTCACGTCGCCCTTCATACCGAAGGTGCGCAGGTCCGGGGAGGTCGTCTCTTTCTGGGCGGTCTGGCAGGACGCGAAAGCGAAGGCCGCCATCAACACTAATGCTATAATCTTTTTCATATCAATTTGGTTATATCAGAGCAAAGATAATGATTATCCGGAATATCCCCAATAATGGGACACATTGTGTGTTGTTTCATAAATGCCGTATATTTGTGGTGATAACCTTTTTTGCCAATCCTATGAAGAGGATCCTTTCGACCGCAACCACATTTCTTCTGCCGGGCGTCCTGGCGCTTGGACTGATCGTCTCATCGTGCACGAAAGAGGATGTCCTGACCGTCTCTCAGGAGCTTATCGAGATGGATTACACGGGGGGCGACATCCAGATCAGCGTTCAGTCTACCGCCCGCTGGACCGTCGTCGCGAACTATCAGCCGATCAGCGAAGCGGAGAGGAACAATTGGCAGGAACCCGTCTGGTACGAGCCCATCGGAGGGCCGTTCCCGGATCCGGCGTGGATTTTCTTCGACGTGTCGGAAGGAGGCGCGGGGACCAGCCGGATCACCGTCCACGTGGACGCGTCCAAATCCTATTCCCGATTGGGCACCGTCATTTTCAAGCTGGTCGACTCCGGCAAACTCGTCATCGTGCCGATCTATCAGCGTGGGAAACTGGACAGGGAGATGTCCGACCTGCTGTCGCCCGGGATGCTTCAATATCTTGGCGGCGGGAAGATATACTTTACGGACATCCTGAACATCAAGATGCTGGGACTGTCCGGACAGCGCTTCGATTTCATGCACGACCTGGTCTATTTTGAGAACCTGGAGGAGCTGCAGTGCAATGACTGTGGCCTGACCTCTTTCACGACCAGGATGCCGGCCTTGAAAACTTTATTGTGCTCGGACAACCAAATCACCGTCTTCGATCCCGGACTGTTCCCGGAACTGGTGTTGCTCGACTGCTCCGGGAATCCCTTGGAATCGGTGGAAATCTTCGATGCCCCGAAACTTCGCACCCTGTACTGTGAGCGGCTTCCCTTCAAAGAGTTTTCATTCGGCCCCAATCTGACGACAGTCGCCTGTCGTAGTTCAGAAGTCGAGCGGATAGACCTGTCTCGCGCCGCCAGCCTGACCGAGCTGGACTGCGCTTTCAACAGTTTAAAGGAGCTGGATGCTTCCAAGACGAAACTATCCTTCCTTTCCTGCCAGGGCAATCCGTCACTGGAAAAGCTGGTACTTCCGGAAGGGGATTATCTGGAGTTCCTTTGCGCTGAATCCTGCCATCTATCCGGCACGCTCACCATTTGCTCGGAGAACATTGCGGACGTCAGTGTAGGCAACAACGAATTCGACCGGATAGTCTTTCCTGAAAAATCCCGATTGAGCTCGCTGTTTTGTGACAACAACCTTGTCAGAGAAATCATCCTGCCCAAAAGTTATGGCTATACGTACCAGGGAATCCATTGCGAGAACAATCTCCTGACGGAACTGGGCGTCATTCCATCCACCTATGGTCTTGCCGTTTCCGGGAACCCCGGGAAAGACGGCGTTTTTAACATCTACGTTTCCGGGTCATCGACTGGATTTGGATTTACCACGAGCTGGCTTTGGGAAGGGCGGGAAGTCAACGCCCACATCGTGGAAGTGCCCGGGGCCTGAGCGTCAGGCTCCGGCGATGACCTCGGCGAGGAGCTTGATCCCGGCCTCCATCCGGGAGGCGTCGAGGAAGGAGAAGTTGAGGCGCATCGTGTTGCGGTGCGAGCCGTCGGGGTAGAAGAAGGAGCCCGCGACGTAGGCGACCCCGGCGGCGAGCGCCCGCTCGTACAGGGCCACGGTGTCGATCTTCTCCGGCAAGGTCACGAATAGGAACAACCCCCCTTCGGGATGCGTCCAGGACACGCCCTGCGGCATATAACGCTCCAGCAGGGCGAGCATCTGGTCCCGTTTCGCGCGGTACAGCGCGATGCTCTTCTGCAAGTTGGCGTCGAGGGCGCCGCTGCCCATGAACTCCGCGGCCATATACTGGTCGAGGATGGGCGGGCAGAGGTCCAGCGACTGCTTGCAGACGTAGATCTGGTCCAGCAGCGCCACGGGCCCGAGGATCCAGCCCAGGCGGAAGCCCGGGGCGAAGATCTTGGAGAAACTCCCCAGGTGGAGCGTCCGCTCCGGCGCAAGCGAATAGATGGTCGGCACCGGCTCGCCGCTGTAGCGCAGCTCCCGGTACGGACTGTCTTCGACAATCAGGAAATCCTGCTCCCGCGCCATTGCAACGAGCTTTTCGCGCTGCTCCAGGGTCATCGTCTCCCCGCTCGGATTCTGGAAATCCGGAATCACGTAGCAGAACTTCGCCTTGCCGCGATATTCGCCCAGCGTGCGGATCTCGGCACGGTAGGACTTGAAGGACTGCAGGGCGCCGAGGTAAGTCGGGGCGGTGGTCAGGACCACGTCGCCGGGATCCGCGAACACGCGGGTGCAGACGTCGATGCCCTGCTGCGAGGAAGTCGTGATCTGGATGTTCTCCACCGGCACGCCGTAGCGCCGCGAGATCACCTCCCGCAGCTCCGGCACGCCCTGCGTCGCCCCGTACTGGAGGGCCTTGGCGCCATATTTCTCCAGCACCTGCGCGCTGATGCGGCGGATATCGTCGATGGGGAAAGTAGCGGCGTCGGGGTAGCCTCCGGCGAAGGAATAGATGGACGCGAGATCCACTTTCTTGAAGATCTCGCGCACCGGGGACCGCATGAACGACCCTACATCCTCGGAGAAGAACTTATCGTATTGCATCGGCAGGTCCTGTCAGATAAACGTCGGTAAAACAGCCGTCGCCCGGGACAAACTCGACACTCAACCGGGCGATCCGCGCCTGGACGTCGTATTTGGTCGGGTGCGGCAGAGCCGTTTCGGAGCCGTTCACCCGGGTAGGGTCGGGCGTCAGCGAAGCGCAGCACGATAGCGGAGAAACGGCTGCTGCCGCCCCGACCAGATAAGCAGCAATCGCCGATGCGGTGATGCCCGTGCCGCAGGCGAGCGTCTCACCCTCGACACCCTTCTCGAAAGTGCGGACGTGCAGCACCCCGTCGGCATCCACCGACACGAAATTGGCGTTGGCGCCAATCGGTGCGAAAACAGGGTCCCAGCGCGCCCGGCGCCCTTCTTCCTCGATGTCGACGGCCTCCACGTCCGGCACGAAGCGCACGAAGTGGCGCGTGCCCGTGTCCAGGAACCAGCCGTCCAGCGCGGGGTGGAATTCGTGGACGTCGATCATCCGCAGGCGCACCGTCTTGCAGCCGCCCTCGCGGTCCAGGATCTCCCCGGTATGCTCCCCGTCCGCGGCAACAAAGCGGAACACGCGGCCGTCGCGGGGCTGCAGGCCCAGCGCGTCGGCGAAAGCCACGATGCAGCGTCCGCCGTTGCCGCACATCATCCCTCCGGAGCCGTCGGGATTGAAGAATTCCATCCGGAAATCATACTCCGGGTCGGCCGTCAGGATCATCAGGCCGTCGGTCTCGTATTTCTGGCAATAAAAGGAGATGTGCTCCGGCGTGCGAAACGCGGAGACGTCCTCGAAACGCCCGTCCAGGACGACGAAATCGTTGCCGGCGCCGGAATATTTGTGCAACTCCACCATCAGCGAAGCAGATCCTCCAGGGTCACGGAACCGGCCGTCTTCTCGTCGCGGTACTTGACGATGACCGGGCAATAGAGCGCCACGCCGCTGCCGGCGCCGGGGCCGCGCTTGAGCGGCTTGCTGCCGGACACGACCACGGCGCCGCGCGGCACGACCACACGACCGTCCGCATTGCGCGGCACGAATTCGCCCGTCGTGGCGTCGAACAGGGCCGTGGAGGAGGTGATGATCACGCCGGAGGCGATCACGGCGCCTTCCTGCACGATGGTGCCTTCGTAGATGCCGCAGTTGCCCCCCACGAAGGCGCCGTCCTCGATGATGGTCGGCATCGCGCCGGCCGGCTCGAGCACGCCGCCGATCTGCGTGGAGGCGGAGATGTGGATGTTCTTGCCCACCTGGGCGCAGGAGCCGATGGTGACGTGGCTGTCCACCATCGTGCCGCTGTCCACATAGGCGCCGACGTTGATGTACGCCGGAGGCATCACGATGGCCCCGGGGGCCACGTAGGCGCCGCGGCGGATGCTCGTGCCGCCCGGCACGATGCGCACGCCGTCCTCACGGGAGAACTTCCGCACCGGGAAGGTGTCCTTGTCGAAGAAGGGGAACTGCCCCTGGGACATATCCGACATCACGCCGAGCTTGAAGCCGGCGAGAATCACCTTCTTGACCCAGGTGTTGACCTGCCAGACGCCGTCCACCTTTTCCGCCACCCGAAGCTTGCCGGCCTCGAGGTCGGACATCACGCCTTCAAACTGCTCTATCGTTATTTCCATAATTCGTCTAAAACTTTGTCCATCAGCGTCCTCGTCGCGTCCGAAGCGGCCGCGAGCGGCAGGCGGACCGTGTCGCCCATAATGCCCAGCCGGTACAGCGCGGCTTTGGCCGGAATCGGGTTGGACTCCACGAAACAGGCCTTGAACAGCGGGAACAGCCGGTGGTGCAGCGCGCGGGCCTCCGCGAGGCGGCCCTGCTGCATGGCCTCGACCATCTGCGAGACTTCCTTCGGGGCGACGTTGGAGGCCACGGAGATGACGCCGTGGGCGCCCGTGGCCATAAAAGCCAGGGTCATATCGTCATCGCCGCTCAGGACCGTGAAGTCTTCGGGGGCGCGGCGGAGGATCTCGCTGACCTGGTCATAATTGCCGGAGGCTTCCTTGATGCCCCGGATGTTGGGGACCTCGTCCGCCAGGCGGATCACCGTGTCCGGCAGCATATTGGCGCCGGTGCGTCCCGGGACGTTGTAGATGATGATGGGCAGGGAGGTCTCGGCCGCCACGGCCTTGAAATACTCATACTGGCCCTGCTGGGTCGGCTTGTTGTAATAAGGCACCACCACGAGCAGCGCGTCGGGCCCCAGCGGCTCCACGAGCCTGATGTTGCCGAGCGTGTCGGGAATGCTGTTCACCCCCACGCCGGGCAGCAGCGGCAGCCCCTTGGCGTGCTCCTTGACGAGCTGGAAGATCGCCGTCTTCTCGCCGGCGGACAGGGTGGGCGTCTCGCCGGTCGTAGCCAGCGGGACAAGGAAATGCACGCCGGCGGCCACCTGGCGGTCCACCATCCGGGCGTAAGCTTCATAATCGACGGCACCGTCCGCGGTGAACGGGGTCACCAGCGCCGTGCCACATCCTTGCAAAATGAGAGAACTCATAGGGCAACACTATTTATACTACTAACAGGCAATAAAGATAGCAACTTTTTCGGTATCTTTGTGGTATGTGGAAGAAAATCATCCTTGTGGCTGCCTGCGCCTGCAGCCTTTCCCTGGGCGTTTCGGCCCAGCATCCCCGTTATTGCAACCCCCTTCCGATGCCGATGGGAGCGGGCGGCAACGCCTCCGGCGACGTCACCGTCCTCGAGGAGGGCGGCAAGTATTATATGTATTGCACGGGCGGCGGCGCATGGGTGTCCGACGACCTGTTGAACTGGGATTTCCACCCCGTCCAGGGGGTGCCCGTGGCTCCGGACATCGTCAAGTACAAGGGGAAATTCTACCTCTCGGGCAACAGCGACAACCTGTTCGTTTCCGACAGCCCGCTGGGGCCCTTCCAGGACCTCGGACCGTTCAAGAACACCGGCCCGGTGGAGCTCGGCTGGAACGGCGGCTTCGACACCAAGATCTTCGTCGATGACGACGGCACGCCCTATCTCTTCTGGCCGGGGCGCGGCATCAGCGGCATCTATGGCGTGAAGTTGGATCCGGACGACCTGACCCGTTTCGCGGACACGCCGGTGCACCTTTTCGGCTTCAACCCGATGCACGCCTGGGAGCGCTACGGCGAGAAGAACGAGTATCCCGGCGTGGCCTGGATCGAGGGTCCCTGGGTGATCAAACGGAACGGCATCTACTACCTGGAATACTCCGCCTCCGGCACCCAGTGGAAGACCTATGCGGAAGGCTACTACACCGCCACGTCCCCGCTCGGCCCTTATACTTATGCTGCCAACAATCCGCTCCTGCGCAAGACCGAAGGGCTCGTGACCGGCACGGCGCACGGCTCCATCGTGCAGGCCCCCGACGGGGAATGGTGGCAGTTCTACACCATCGTGCTGTCCAACCCGCCGGGCGGCCGCCGCATCGGGATGGACCGTGTGCGTTTCGACGAGGACGGGCTGATGTACTGCACGGTCACCGACTCCCCGCAGCCCGCACCCGGGTATCGTGCGGACCCCAGCAAGAAAACATCCATTCCGGTAACAATCAATAAGATGCGCGCGATGAACGCCCTCTCCAAATGCTCTTCCGAGCAGGAGGGCTACCCGGCCGCCTACGCCGTGGACGACTACAGCGGCACGCTCTGGCGGCCTGCCGCGGACGACGCGCAGCCGCAGCTCACCATCGAGCTGTCGCCCGCCACGCGCTTCGACGTGGTGCAGCTGTTCCAGGTGGACGGGATGCGTATCCTGTTCGGCAGCGGCGCCCGCCGCGGATTCGGGATGCGCGCCGCCCTCCCGGTGTACAAGTTCCGGCTGGAGACTTCGCTGGACGGCGAGCACTACACCACGGCGCTCGACTGCACCGCCAACAGCGTCTCTAAGGATACTTTCTACGAGGATTTCGCACCGGTGCGCGCCCGTTTCGTGCGCCTCACCGTCACCGACTGGCCGAAAGAGTCCCCGCTGGGTGTCATCGACTTCACGGTCTTCGGCTATGCCGACGGGCACGAGCCCGCCGCCGTCGCCACCCCGACCTACAGCCAGCTCCCCCTCGACAGCGAATACTCCCGGAGATAATCAGGCCCCGAGGATCAGGTCCTTGAATTCGTGGACGCCGGTGATGGTCTCGGTGAGAAGGGCGGCGTCCACGGCGCCTTCGGCGAAGCCCTGGCGGGAGAAGGCTTCGTGCGTGAGGATGATCTTGTCCACCTCGGAGCGGAATTCGGCGGTGTGGGTACCGGGGACTTCCCCGATGCGCTGGGCGCCGATTTCGGGCTTTTCGCCCAGGCCCTGCTCGATCAGCAGACCGATGCTCTTGGCGGTTCCGCTGGGGGCGTCCAGCTTGTGGATATGGTGGATCTCCTCCACGTGCGGCGTG
>JAEEGJ010004151.1_pt1 | contig 50530 bp, 48 predicted proteins | sample 8958761 | NCBI WGS metagenome assembly JAEEGJ01 (sample SAMN16246546, study PRJNA631951) | gut metagenome | biome: gut microbiome; feature: rumen; material: RS-attached | host: Bos | place: Iran: Karaj | collected 2018-10
CTGCACGGATCGCCGCTTCTGCGATTACCTCATTACCTTTCATCAATACTCTTTTTGCCATGTCTCCACCTTACCTTTCTACCGTGATCACAGAATCCGGGCACTGGGTCGCGCAGAAAGCGCAGCCGACGCACTGGGAAAGATCGGTACAGGAAGCAGGATGATAGCCTTTACTGTTCAGACGCTCTTTGTCGAGCACGAGGATCTTCTTGGGGCAAGCATAAACACAAAGGCCACAGCCCTTACACAGATCTTCTTGAAAAGATACTTTAGCCATATATTCCTCCTGATATTTTATTGCGTAATATGCATTATAGTCTTGCCCCCTATATAAATCAACATGGCAAAAGGCTAGGAAACTGAACGTTTTCAACTCATTCAGCATACATAATGAACAAGCGCTACAAAATATCCAAAAATGCAACGATTTTATCAAATAACAAAAAAAGATCCTCCTTTTCGGGAGGATCTTTCTTTAGTGAAATCCGTAAGGAATTATTTTGCGTCAGCAAGTTTTTCAGCAACTTCTTCTGCCTTGTCGGAATTCTTAAGGAGATCGCGGATCTCAGTAAGAAGAGCGATATCTGCAGGTGTCTCTTCTTCTTTCTTCTCTTCTTCCTGCTTCTTAGCGAGCTTATCCTTTGCCTTATTCATAAGACGGATAACGATGAAGATAACGAAAGCGATGATGATGAACTGGATGATCGCATTGATCAGAACACCATAACCGATAGCAACTTCGCCTTCCATTTCAAGCGTTTCAGCATTCAGTGTGCCTTCTTTTAAAACATATTTCATGTTCGCAAAGTCAACGCCGGATGTGAGCATACCAATGCAAGGCATGATGATGTTATCGACAAGTGCTGTTACGATCTTACCAAAAGCGGCACCGATAACAACTGCGGTTGCCAGGTCGATAACATTTCCTCTCATAAGAAAAGCTTTAAAATCTTTCCACATAAAACAACCCTCCGTTTGTTTTTTACTTTATTCCACTATATTCCTTTCGGAATAATTTGTGAACTATTTTTTCTTGTCTTTCTTCTTCTTTTTCTTTTCTTTCTTATCTTTCTTCTCGCGATCTTCCTTTACTTCTTTCACCTTTTCTTCTTTGACGGAGACAAGGCTCTGAAGACTGGAGATCATCGAAAGGATACTGGCTTCATTGATGTTGTAGAAACACTCACGTCCGATCTTATTCACCGAAACGATCTCTTCAGCGACCAGAAGCTGCATATGATGCGACAGCGTCGGCTGCGAGATCTTAAGATGCTCCAGAATATCTTTCGCACGGAGCTTCTTCCCTTCAGATAAAATCGAAAGGATCTGCATACGGGTGGAATCACTTAATACTTCAAAGCGTGAGTTGATGTTTTCCACAGCTTACCTCCAGATTATGCGATCAGTTGTCCTTTAAGTGCCTCTTCAAAATCAGAAAGATTTGCGCATGCTACCACTTCCGTATTGTCCTCTAAAAGAATATCCTCATCCTCTTTTACCAGAAGTGTCATCGGAACACCGAGTTTACGCAGCAGCAGGAGTTGATACTCCTTACTCGGCTGGCTGGCAAGATATTTGCTAAGCATGCGGAGGATCTGCTTTGCATCTTCCAGATAAATACCGGAAAGACGCATGAGATGATCGATCACATACACACCGAACACATCATCAAATTTCATATTCTTCTTGTCCGGGAAAACAGAAGTAAAAACAGTCATCGAGATCTTGGAGACCAGATTCAGTTTTATGAAGTCTTCCACCGGGATCAGGAAGCTCTTTACATTTGGAGAGAAGATCTCCTGAAGCTGCTCAACTGTGAGCTCGCCCTTAAGATCCTGGATCCGCTCGATACGCGCAAGTACCCGGTCTCTCGGGAGAAACGTCTCCTGTCCTGTCTTGGTAGCTTTGTGAATAAACCAGCTCTCAGGGATAAGATTCATTCTTTTCCAGCGGTAAAGTGTACCATAGGAAATACGTGCCACACGCAGAAGCTGCTTTTTCGAAATCAATTCTTCATTCTCAAACATGGCGTTTCACCTCACATAAGAATAGCTGTGGATGATCAATAAACATCCACAGCTATCATTTTAGTGAAACAATGTTACAACTTCTAAACAGGCAGATAGCAATTGCAATTCCTTTTTATCTCAAAGGAAAAGCACTATACAGCCGTTATGCGATGAAAGGAATGATCTTATCCAGTTCGTCGATCACATCATATGCCGTACCGTTGATCACCGCATCAAAGAGATCCGGAGCAAGGAAATGGCAAACGATAACCAGAGAAAGAGCAATGATAATAAGAAGGATATGCCAGATAAGTGCAGCCTTCGCGAAGTTCTTGCGGCTCTGACACTTCTTGCCGGATGCTGCAAAAATGATGGCAAAGATCAGACCGATAACCGGAATTGCAAAAAGAAGACTCAGCCAGAATGCAGTACCCGTCTTCAGTACTTTCTGGTCAGCATTCTTATCATCTGCAAAATTCTTTAAAGAATTATCATTTGCTGAAACAACCGGTGCAGGTACTGTCTCCGGAGTAAGGGAGATCGGTGACGGTGCCGGGATCGGAGCGATCACCGGTTCAGATACTGCAGGTGCAGGAGCAGGTGTAAATGCCGGAGCCGGTGCCGGTGCAAAGGCCGGTGCCGTCTGCGGATACTCGGGCAGAACTTCTTCTACCGGTGCTACCTCAGGTACAGAAGCCTCAGGAATAACGGAAGAGATCTCAGATGAAACAGCCTCGTCTGCCTGTTTCGGCATAGCGATCGGAGCACCCGGATCAAAGGATGCGCTCGGCATATCCTCTGTGGGAACTTCCTGAACTTCCGGGACCGAAAGCTCTTCGTTAACTTCAGCAATAGCCTCTTCCACCTTCTCCACCGGAGCAGTCAGCGGCGTACCGCAGGATGAACAGAATTTTACTCCATCCGGAAACTCAGACTGACAATTAGGACAAATCATATTTGAAACCCTCCTGATCAAAAACTACAAAATACGCCGGCTCTTTCATATTCCCAAGCGTAAGCCACTATTTATTATATCATGTTTTATTTCTAATGTTTAGAAAATGGATAACTATCACGTTACAGAGGCATCACAGCGATGCAGAATTGTCCAGGCTGAAGCGTATATCTGCGTTCATTTCCATTAAAGAAGTTCTTGGTGGAGGCCAGCGCGATCTCCTCTCCTTCAGCCGAATATCGCTTTACAGAGACATTTTTCATCGAAGTATGCGATTCGATCAGGAACTGCTGCTGTTCCTTGGTCGGATTGGTAACGATAAGATAGATATTCTTATCTGAAACATAGGCAAAGGAGTGAAGGCCGATCGTATAATCCTCATCCTTCTGGTGTGACAGAGGTACCATCCAGACAGTATCGGTCTTTCCGCCTTTTGCTGCACCGGTAAGCACTCCGACCAGCCGCATCATTGTCTTCATGTTTGCTGTCTTGATTTTTCTGTTCGCCATCGTATCATTATCCGGAGCAAAAAGATAATCACTGTCAGCATCACCGCCTGCTCTGCTGATCGGAAGATCGACCGCGATCATCGAGGTATGGTCACCGAGGTCTTTCAGAAGGATCTCCACGATTTCCGCCGCACTCAGGGAATTCTCGTCAAATACGATCTGATTCTCTGATACACGGGAGGATACAATAGAGAATGAGAGATCACCGATCCACTCACCTGTCGTATCCTGAATGTAGGAAGCATTCCTCGGGATAGCATCCACATAGTCCGTATATGCACTGCTGATGAGGGTACTCATATCCTTTACAGAAGCGTCGGAATTCTTGTTCTCTGCATGATTTCCGATATTCAGGGACGAGACATGATAGTCTGCCGATGATGTCATCGTACCGCTTTCATAGTTCATTCCATCAACGAAGAACAGTTTATCCTTAAGGTCAGAATAGTATTTGGAGTTCACGATCAGTGAGATCATAAAATCTACGTATGCTCTTCTCTGAAGATCCGTCTCAAAAAGGGCATCCTGATCAGCGAATTCAATAACGATTTTTTCAAACTGTTTATTCCACGGCACAGCAGTTCCGTTATCTACACGGATCTTTCCATATGTATCCGTGATACCTCCGCTGACATAACCGAGAAGCACATCCATTTCTTCTGATCCAAACGACGAATCGATTACGAGCCACGGTTTTGCGCCCACCTGCTTTACCAGCCGCAGCGTCGACTCCAGAGAGATAACGCCGCTATCTGTGATATCCCCTTTTCTGTCGGCAGTAACGCGTTCATTTCCGATCTGAGAAAGATTCGATGAAATATTACTTCCGAGCCTTCCAAGCGCCAGACTTTCAAGGCGCAGGAACTCCGGATGGCTGTCTGAGATCAGATCTACAACCTCGGGCTTGATCTTCGGAGAAGAATTGGCTTCTCTTTCGAGACGGACAGAGTCGACAAACATATCCCCGCTTCCATAAAATCCGATATTCAGGCGGATCTCCATGTCTTCCGCGGAGATCTTTTCCGACGGCCAGGCAAATGTAAACGTATACTCTTTCCAGTTGCCATTGACACTAGTAAAGGTCGTGCCGATAGGTTCAGAAAGACCGGATATCCAAAACAGCACTTCTTCTTTTTCTATATTCGTCTGTTTCAGCCACAGCCGGACATGATAAAAGACTTTTTCTTTAAGAGGGCTAACTTCATCTCTCGAAATCACCTGGGAGATAAAATGCGCTTCTTTAGCATCCTTGTTCGAGGATGAGACACGAAGTGCTTTTGCACCGGCCGTTTTAGGCGCAGAAGAGACGACCTGAGTCTTTGTTTCCGCTCCAAAAGCACTCCAGGCATTTCCTTCGGAACCGGACACCGACGGGACAGGCGACGTTATCAGGCACATATCTCCATTTTGGATCTCGATATCTCCGATAGAATGATCAAGCGTGACTTTTGTGTACATTGAAGCTGAATATAGAGTGCCGCCTCTGGAAATCAGGATGCTGTCACCCGAGGAATGACAGATCGCATCGATCCCGTTATCTTTCTCGGCAAATATCTGATGCCAGCTGTCCCTACTTCGGGAGAACGCATAGATAAAGCCGTTATCCGTAAGCACCCAGATGTCGCCGCCGGAAAACACGGAGATCTGTTTCGGTTCGATGGAATCCGGAAGAACAGCCTCATATCGGGTGAAACTGAAAAGATCTTTCTCCTCATCGACAGTACCGATAGCAACTTCACCATGACGGCCGATAAGGACGAACTCTCCCTCAGAATATCCGGAAATGACCCATTCATCTCCTTCTTTGGTTTCAAGCTCATCTTTTGTCAGCGGACGGAACATCGTACCATTTACTGTCGTACAGGCATATCCGCCGGATCCGGCCAGCAGTGCTCTGGAATCGTTTGTAGCCGCAGTATAGAAATCATTCTCTGTTCCGGACAGAGGGGAAATGACAGACGAAGTATCGCAGACCATTATCTTTCCGCCGGCGCCACATGCGATCCCGAGTTTTCCAAGGTTCGTCAGTGCATTGACCTCAACATCGCTCTGTCCGCCGGATACATTATCCCAGGTCTTACCGTTTGCCGAGAAATAGAAAATACCTTTCTTAGTAACCGCATAATAATGCGAACCGGTAAGCGACACATCTGCAAAATTATCATCTTCAGGCGGGGTAAGATTATCCGATGCCGCAGCGCTAAGATCAGAAAGGATCTCCCCGTTATTCAGAAGGATCAGCATGCCGTTTTCCGATGAACGGATCTTATTTACATAGAGCCCGCCCTGCTGCTCACTGTCGACAGGACGCCAGATACCGAGCTGCTCGGTCTGAAAGTCAAGAACACCTGCACGTACGACCTGATTCAGCTGGCCTTCTTCATCATAGGAAAGGATACGTAGACTTCCGTCTTTATTTACCCCGGAAAGCTTCGAACCGTCTTCTGCTTCGTTGTGGAGAAATACGGAATCGCCGCGGGCTTCCGCCACGCTAAAGACCGCTTCCGAATAGTAATTCTCAAACGAAGGATCCCACACCAGATTCGTCGAAGGAATATAGGACAGATTCACCGCCAGGCCGGAAGATACTACACCGGAAGGATCGCGCTGCACCGCCACCTTCGGATAGTCAGAAGACATCCGTAAGATACCGAGATTGACAAACAGAATCGATGCGCCGAGAAGGAATACGATAAACACGGTGACAGCCGTCAGGAACGGACGCTTATGCACCCGCCGGTCCCGTCTGAACATCTTACGGATAGAACCGATCATACGCTTTCCTCCCCTTCAGTTATACCTTCGCCCCTGGTTTCACCGTTCTTTACACGGGCATCTTTCTTTTTCTTCCATACGATGTAGATGAACAATACTGTAAAGGGCAGGATCGAAGCGATCTGAATAATGGTAAGCACATTATCCGCTTTTTCCGAAACGTTAAACAGCAGATATATCCCGCTCCCGAAGATATTAAAGATAATATGCGCCAATATCGACATAAGAAGGTTTCGGGTAAGATAGTAAACAGCCCCCAGGATCATTCCGGCCAGAAGTGCATATCCGATCTGAACGATCTGACCATGCATACCGCCAAAATACAGGGAACTGAAAACGATCGCCAGCACAGGGCGCTTGAATTCGAGCATTCCCTCAAGAATGATCCCACGGAAAAGCACTTCCTCAATGACCGGGATCATAAAGCAGGTGGCAATCGCATTCAAATATACATCGAGCCTGGTCACGCTGCGGACTTCCATCATATCATCGTAATCTTCCAGTGCTTTTTTCACAAAAGAAACGGACATATGCGATGCAAGATAGAAATAAATGACGGCTATCCCCAGCATCGTCAGCGCCGAAAGGATACCAAATGTCCAGTCGATGGGATTTCCCGGCGAGCAAGGCGGAATAGAAGCGGCGCTGTTCTTTCGGATAAGGATCCATAATGTGATGGCAACAACACCGATGATCCCCTCCACAAAGTAGATCGTTCCCTCATAATCGAGATAATTCTCTCCACAAAAAGCAGCAATCGGCAATGCTGCCATAAAGATCACCGTAAAATACGCAAGGATACATATAACCGGAACCAAAAGAAACCGGAAAGCGAACTTGCGCCGGTTACTCATACGTGGTCCTCATTCCCGGAAGGCATCGGTGTTCTGACCGTACTCTTTTTCTTCGTCTGCTTAACATTCGCGGCATATCTGCGCATGAACACGGTAAAAGCAGCTTCGAGCTCACTCTCATTCTTGATGGAGTAGAAGTACTGGTCGCCATTCTTCGCATATTCGGTACGCATGATCACCAGTTCCGGATCGGCATGGTTTCCATCATCCGGCTCATAGTTGTACATCACCGCATACTCGATCTTCTCGATCATAAATGTGTCGATCATAGAAAGATAATACTCTTTCCCGTTACTCGCATCGCGAATAACAGCAAGCGCATCACCCTCCTTCGGAGAATGATGCGTGAAAATCGGCTGTCGTATGGATTTGGATTTACTCTTCTTCGTCTGAGAAGTCTTCTTCATCGTCGAGCTCAGCCTCCGCGCAAAGACGGTCATACTCTTCGTAGATCTCGTCTGCTTCCTCTTCATCGAGACTCATCAGGCCCTCTTCACCGTCTTCCATCTTAACGACCTTGGTGATGACCATCTCAGGCTCTTCCTCATCCGTAGTAACCAGAACGCAGTAGGACTGATCCTTATACTCGAAATCATCTACCATTGCAAACTGGTATTCTTCACCACTCTCGGCATCGACCATGGTAATGATCGCTTCATCATCATAGATCTCTTCGATACCTTCGATGTTTTCTTCACAGTTATCACAATCGCCATTATCACAGCTACGTCCACAATCAAACAACATAATACCGTCCTCCGAATTCTTCTAAACCAAATGTGCCACATGAGAGCGGCTTTTTATACATTATATCATGAATATCTTCTTATGCTCGGGAAATATCGAGATATTCCTGTAAAATGATCTCCGCCGCGACCTGGTCCACGACTTTCTTTTTATTTTTCCCGGAAACACCTGTACTCCTCAGAAACTGGGAAGCAATCACCGTGGTATATCTCTCATCCCGGAAAACAGGCTTGATCCCGACCTTTTCTTCCAGAAGCTGCCCGCAAAGCACTGCTTTTTCTTCTGATTCACTGACCGTACCGTCCGTGCGGCTCGGCCGCCCCAGTACGATCTCAGAGATCTCCATCTCTTTCACGATCTGTGCCAGCCGGTCTATCGCATAGTCACTATCGACGCCGTTCCAGTTGATCGTCTCCAGACCGGACGCCATAATACGAAGAGGGTCGGACACAGCCACACCGATCCTTCGCATGCCGAAATCAATGGCCATTACCCGACTCATTCTTCAAATTTCTCCTGATTCAATTATCGTCTGCCAGACGCTCGCAATATTCGCGCACGATAACTTCGAGAAGTTCATCGCGCTCCATACGGCGGATGATGCCGCGTGCACCCTTATAATTCGTAATATAAGTCGGGTCGCCGGACATAAAGTATCCTACCAGCTGATTGATCGGGTTATAGCCCTTCTCCTGCAATGCATCCAAGACCTGCATCATCAAAACTTTAGCATCTTCTGATCTTTCCATATTGAAAGAGAATCTGGCTGTTCCTGAATCCTGCATAGTTGACGCACCTCCTTATCATCTCAAGACTAAGTTGTTCTTATTCTAACACATGAGAAATCAACTTTTCATTATAAATTTGTCATGCTTGTTAATTTTTTTGTGTTTTTTTAACAAAAAACGAGCAGTTTATTCGCGGGAAACACATCCGGCGACCGAAAAGTCCCTTGTTTCGCGGATGTTTACGTCCACGATCTTTCCAGTCTGAAGTGCAGGATCCGCCGACACGATAACGCGGATGTACTCCCGGCAATAGCCTTCCCACGTCCCATCTTCCAACTGACGCTCCAGAAGGACCTGCACATTTTTCCCGACAAACTCCTCTGCACGGGCTCGCTCCATATCATCGGAAATACCTCTCAGCTCAGCCGTCCGAGCCGCTTTTACAGCACCATCGATCTGACCTTCCATATTCCAGGCCTTGGTTCCTTCCCTAGGTGAGAACGGGAAAACATGGATATGCGTAAACCCGATTTCTCTGGCAAAAGCACACGATTCCTGATGTTCGGCATCCGTTTCACCCGGAAAACCGCAGATCATGTCTGTTGTCAGACTTGCATCCGCAAAAGCACTTCTCAGGTCAGCTGCGACTCTCCGGAATACTTCAGTATCATATTTTCTGTTCATTCGCTTTAACACGGAGTCAGATCCGCTTTGCAGCGAAAGATGGAAATGCGGGCAGATCTGTGGGATACCCTTAAGTACATCTATCAGCTCAGGCGTCATACAGGACGGTTCGAGAGAACCGAGCCGGATCCTCTCGACACCATCGATCGCGGCAATCTCCGTAAGAAGTTCCCCCAGCGCCATGCTGTCACGGCCGAGTTCTTTTTCAAAAGAACACAGATGGATGCCGGTAATTACGAATTCGCGATAGCCTTTACCGGCCATATCGCGGATCTCGGAAAGGATCGCTTCCCTGCTTCTGCTCCTTACACGGCCACGGGAATACGGGATGATACAGTATGTACAGAAATTATTGCATCCGTCCTCGATCTTCACGACCGCGCGGGTGTTCTCCTGATAATTGACAGAACCATACTCGAAGAAACGTGTCCCGGCATCGAGATCATCGCAGTTCTTCTCCCCGTCCTGGATCTTCAGTCTTTCTTTAAGAAGCGGGATCAGGGCCGGACGGTCATCCGTTCCGACGACGATATCGGCGCCTTCTTCATCACGGCACATCTGGGTATGACAGCCCATAGCGACAACGACCGCATGCGGTGCGAGACGCTTGGCCCTTCTGATCATCTGCCGGGACTTCCTGTCCGCCTCTCCAGTGACCGCGCAGGTATTGATCACATAGACATCCGCATTTTCACAGGACTGCGTCTCCTCAAATCCTTCTTCAGCAAGAAGTTTCGCAATTGCGGCGGTTTCATAGGAGTTGACCTTACATCCCAAGGTTTGAAAATATACCTGATATGCCATAGATAACCTTTCGTCAAATTGATGAACTTATTATACCCATATTCTCTATTCTTTCAATGATTTCCACATTGACATAGCAGACTCCTGTGATAAACTATTTTCATAGTATTTTCGCCATAGGAGGAAACAGCATGGTTCGTTTTCCAATTCGTTTTCAATCCATCTCCGATGTCAAGGACTTTGTCCAGATCGTCAATTCTTTTCCTTATGATGTCGATCTTTCCTCCGGCCGTTATGTAGTGGATGCCAAGTCCATCATGGGAATCTTCAGCCTCGAGCTTCAGAGTGCTATCAATCTCGAGATCCACAGCAACTCATGCGACGACCTCGTAGAAGCACTTGCTCCGTTCCGCGTAGAAGAGTGATTCCACAAGATTAAATAGTTTTCTATCAAAAAGACCTCATTTCGAGGTCTTTTTTCTATTTCTCTTCGCAGAAAACAAAATCGATATGATGGGTCAGCGGATCGGCGGCCGCGACTTTGATCCGGACCTTCTTTCCAATACGGTACACCGTTCCCCGCGATCCTTTCGCCTCGAGTTTTCGTTCATCGAACTCGAAGTATTCATTCAACGAGGAAAACGGCACCATACCTTCGATCGTATTCTCAAGTTTTACAAAAATACCTCCCGGACAAGCCCCCGAGACAGTACCCGGGAATTCCTCCCCCACATGTGCCATCATATACTCGGCACACTTCAGGTCAACGGACGCTCTTTCCGCATCAACGCTGTTTTTCTCCATTTCCGAGCTGTGATAGGCCACATCAGCCACTTTTCCCTGGAAATACTGCTTCTGGTGTTTCTGATGGAGCCAGCTCTTGATAATACGATGGATATAAAGATCCGGATATCTTCGGATCGGTGACGTGAAATGGCAGTAATACTGCGATGCCAGGCCGAAGTGACCGACGTTCTTCTCCGAATACTTCGCCTTCGCCATGCTCCGAAGAAGAAGCTGGTTCAGGGCAGGAGCATACTCCTTATCCTTGATATCCTCCAGCATTTCACTGAAGAACAGCGGGGTCGCTTTTCCGACGAGTCTTCTGTTTTCACCGAAAAGCCGTGCCACATGCATAAATTCATTGATCTTCAGCTCATCCGGTTCCTCGTGGATACGATATATGAACGGACTTCCCATCTTATTAAACCGTTCCGCGACCGCTTCATTAGCGGCGATCATGAATTCCTCGATCACACTATGGATCGTATTGATCGGATACGGATATACATCGACCGGTTTTCCCTCATCATCAAGTTCCACATGCGTCTCCGGGAACACAAAATCTATATTACCGCGTTTCTGTCTCTTCTCTTTCAAAATATTACGGAGCTCTAGCAGCTGCTGAAACATCGAAACCAGTGGCTTATAGTCTTCGATGACTTTGTCTTCGAAAAGGATCCCGTTGATCTCGTTATATGACGTTCTGGCATCACTCTCGATAATGCTCTCATAGATATCACTGTCAACGATCTCCCCCTGCGGGCCGATCTTCATCTCGCAGGTCATCGTAAATCTCGGGACATTCGGATTCAGGCTGCAAAGGCCGTTAGACAGGCGCGGCGGCAGCATAGGAATAACACGGTCCACAAGATATACTGACGTTCCTCTGGTCTGTGCCTCGATATCCAGGCAGGACCCGTCTGTCACGTACTCGGAAACATCCGCGATATGTACCCAAAGACGATAACACCCCTTATCCAGTTTCTGGATGGAGATCGCATCATCAAGATCTTTCGCCTCTTCACCGTCGATCGTGATCGTCGTCAGATGGCGCAGATCCTTACGTCCATGGAGCAGAGCCTCTTCGATATCCTTCTCCGTAGGAGAAAGCGGCAGGCGGGATGCCTCATCCATAACCGCCGCAGGAAATACCGGAGAAAGTCCATACTGTCGCAGGATAGCAAGCATCTCCACATCATTATTTCCGGGATCGCCGAGCACTTCGACGATACGTCCTTCATACTCCGCTCTCTTGGCAGAAGGATTCAGTATCTCACAGACGACTTTCATACCGAACGGTGCACCGTTCATCTGGTTTTTCCGGATAATAATATGGCCATAAGAGGATGCAGGATAGCCCGGATCCGGAACGACCACTCCACCATCTCTGGTTTCTTTCAGAAGTCCGACGCACTGATTCTCAAGTGCCTGCGGGCCTCTTGGCGGAAGCTGCGAGATCGTGATCTCACGGGCCGCCGGGATCTTCATTTTAGATTTTTCCGTCTTTCCGCTCGGACGGATCTTAATATGTCTTCGATTATGTCTTCCCATCGGTACTCCTTATACTAAAAAAATAAGCTGCTTTCCGGTAACCGGTCAGCAGCTCACTTGTTTTTTGATTTAAATGTGTATTAAAGGCCTCTTGCCAGCACCAGGAAAAGCACTACGGTAAGGATCGCGAAGAGAACCGCTGTAAACAGCGTGATCTTCTTGAGTTTCTCATCCAGAGTTCTGCCCTTCGACTTCTCGTAGAAGGAATTACTTCCGGAACCACCTACAACGCCCATACCCTGGTCATTTCCTTCCTGGGACATAACCAGGATGATCAGTGCGATGCAAACAACGATATCAACACATGTAAGTACTACTGCTAATGTATTCATTATATCAGCCTCCGAGACTGTTCTCAATTCTAATAACCGTTAAATATTAACACAAGAATTTTCAGTACGCAACAGTTATTTTCTATTCTTGATCATCTTATGGATCTCACTTGCAGCAAACGGGATAAGCGCCAGCAGCACGATCGGGATCCAGAGGAACGGAGCAAGAGCGATATTATCAAAGATACCGTTCACTCCCGGAATATAGATGACCGCTAAGAGCAGTGCGATGGAACCGGCCACCGAGATGTTCATGAACTTATTGCTGAACACACCGAGCTTAAATACCGAGATCCTTTCGGAACGGGCACCATATGCACGGAAGAGCTCTGCCAGGATCAATGTGGCAAACGCCATAGTTCTGGCACCTTCGATCGGTGCGATCTCATCCTTGAAGAAGACGGTCAGGCCAAGTACGAAGGAAGTGAATACAGCGGCAAAGATCGCCAGGCTCTGTACAAGGATATTGATCTTCATACTCTTATTGATAATCGACTCCGACTTTCTTCTCGGCGGCTGTTTCATGATGTCCGGTTCACCCTTCTCTCTTCCGAGAGCCAGTGCCGGGAAACTGTCTGTAACCAGATTCAGCCACAGGAGCTGGATCGCGGTAAGCGGTGTTCCGATACCCGTGATCATGGATGCCGGAATCAGCGAGATCAGGAAGATAATCAGGATCTCACCCACATTACAGGAGAGCAGGAATCCGACGAACTTTCTGATATTACTATAGATAACACGTCCTTCTTCGACCGCCGAAACGATCGTAGCGAAGTTATCATCGGTAAGGATCATGTCAGAAGAATTCTTCGCGACATCCGTTCCGGTGATACCCATCGCAACACCGATATCCGCAGACTTCAGTGCCATCGCATCGTTTACGCCGTCACCGGTCATGGATGCGATGTGGTCATTCTTCTTCAGTGCGGTAACGATACGGACTTTGTGATCCGGAGAAACACGGGCATATACGTTTGTGGTCTCACAGACAGTCTGGAAGTCCTCATCCGAGACCTTATCCAGCTCTGCACCGGACAGGCTTCCGGAGTTCTCATCCATCATGCCGAGGTCATTTGCGATCGCAACAGCAGTATCTTTATAGTCACCTGTGATCATGACGGCACGGATACCTGCTTCACGGCAGATCGCCATAGCGTCCTTAACTTCGGTTCTGGCCGGATCGATCATACCGACAAGACCGATGAAGCACATATCCGCTTCATGAGCGAAATCTGCCTCTATCTCCGATTTTCCTTCAAAAGAACGGTACGCAAACGCCAGCACACGAAGTGCTTTTGTCGCATAACCATGGTTCGTCTCAGCGATACGGTTTCTGATCTCATCTGTCATCGGTACGTTCTTCTCTCCGTCGAAGTACTCGACACAGCGGTCAAGAACAATATCCGGAGCACCCTTGGTAAAGGATACGATCGCACCCGGGATGATATTCGGATGATATGTCGTCATCATCTTTCTATCCGAGTCAAAAGGAAGTTCCGCGATACGCGGGTAGAGTTTATTGGTTTCTTCTTTAGGAAGACCGGACTTCGCGCCCAGTGCAACAAGGGCAGCTTCCGTCGGGTCACCGATACAGGAATATCTGCCGTCTTCTCCCTTCGGAGTAACCGCATCACTACAGAGTACACAGGACTGAAGAAGTCTTAACAGTTTTTCATCCGGAGTGATCTTGTTTCCATTCTCATCCTGGATCTGGCCTTCCGGCGCATATCCGATACCGGTAACATCGAAAGATTTCTCACCATCGAAGACCTTGCGGACTGTCATTTCGTTCTGTGTCAGTGTACCGGTCTTATCTGTGCAGATAACATCTACGCAGCCCAGCGTCTCAACAGCGAGCAGACGGCGTACGATCGCGTTCTTGCTGGCCATCTTCGTCATGCCGAGGGCAAGAACGATAGTAACAACGGCAGCAAGGCCTTCAGGAATCGCAGCGACAGCGAGGCTGACTGCTGTCATAAGCGCATCTTCCCAGGGTTCACCCTGTGCGAAAACATCGACTGCGAATACGATAAGGCAGATCGCAACACAGACGATACCGAGGATCTTTCCGAGTTTCGTCAGATTTTTCTGAAGAGGAGTTTCCTCATTATCGATCGAAGAAAGACGGCTGGCGATCTTTCCGAGTTCCGTAGTCGCACCCGTCTCTACAACGATACCGCGGCCGCGGCCATATGTAACAGCCGTACCCATGTACAGCATATTCTTTCTATCACCGATGCCGCAGTCTTCTTCAAGAACGACTGTTGCATCTTTATCAACAGGAACCGACTCACCTGTCAGGGAAGCCTCTTCCACTTTCATGGAGCTTGCCTCTGTCAGACGGATATCTGCAGCAACCAGGTCACCGGCATCGAGAACAACGACATCACCCGGAACCAGTTTATCAGAGTCGATCATCTGCTGCATATTATCACGGATAACCTTTGCCTGCGGCGAGCTCATCTTCTTAAGAGCGGCGATCGCCTCATCCGCCTTACCTTCCTGATATACACCCAGGACCGCGTTAATAATTACGATTGCAAGAATAACTATTACATCGATCCAGCCGGAAAAACCACCCTCTTTGATTGCCATGATCGCCGAAAGCACAGCAGCTCCGATCAGGATCAGTACCATCGCATCGGCGAACTGTCCTAAAAATCTCTTCCACAGCGGGACTTTCTTTTCTTCTCCTAATGAGTTGGGACCATACTTGGCAAGTCGTTTGTCGGCTTCTGTCTTTGTAAGGCCGGCTTTTATGTCGGTCTGAAGTTCTTTGATAACACTTTCGGTTTCCTTTGAAAACGGGTGATTCATTTTCTTACCTCCTGCACAATTATATGTGCGTATCAAAATATAACATATTAAAAAAATATATGAAAGTCAGTTTTCATCAGATTTGTATTTCTATTCCCTGCAAAACAGCAAAATAAGAAAAAAAGAAAAGAGACCGTCTAAGTGACGATCTCTTTTGGTGCCCAGAGTCGGAATCGAACCAACGACACGGGGATTTTCAGTCCCCTGCTCTACCGACTGAGCTATCTGGGCAAATGATAATCGGTCCGATATGGACCGATCATCTGGCGACGCAGAAGGGGCTCGAACCCTCGACCTCCAGCGTGACAGGCTGGCATTCTAACCAAGCTGAACTACTGCGCCATATTGGTGGAAGATACAGGGCTCGAACCTGTGACCCCCTGCTTGTAAGGCAGGTGCTCTCCCAGCTGAGCTAATCTTCCATCTATCCGTTTCCGGAGCGCTTTCTCAAGCGCAAGAAGAAGTATACCGAAACCTCGGTTGCTTGTCAACAACAATTCTGAAAATACGAAGAAGTTTTTTTGCAGGCATAGTATACGCACTGTTTTTCAGGCATTCCGGATCAGAACTTCTGGTCTTTTACGAAGCCTGTAAATGTCACGACCGCCACTTTGTTTCCGAGATCATCGACGATATCCACCTCATAAAAACAGGTACTTCTTCCCGACTTCACGCATGTCGCCGTACTAAACAGGACATCCCCTTTGCAAGGACCGATAAAGGAGATATTACTGGAGATAGAAACGGTCATTCTCCCGCCGAAATTTGCTGCTACGGCGAATGTCAGATCCGCAAGGGTAAAGATGGCACCTCCCATTACTCCCCCTGCCGCATTTCTGTGGACTGGTGTGATCTTCATACTGCACCGGCAGACCTTATCACCGGCTTCTTCGATAATAACGCCGGCCGCCTCGGTCGCAAAACGGTCATTGGCAAAGGTCTTTCTCGCCCATTCGAGATCTCTTCCCTCGATGATCGGATCAATCTGTGACATACTCTTTCTCCTCTCTTTTTCTCCGGCAAAAGCACTGTCAGCCGAAGAATGTCATCACATATTCTACTATAAAAACAGTTCCGCATGCGCCTATGGCTACGGTCAGGAGTTTTTTCTCCAGAAGCGACAGGATCACCGCGCAGGCAAGTCCCAGAATTGCGGAAAGAAGGCAGCCCGTCGAATAAAAGATCGCGGGGATCGTCATCGCGGACAAAACTGCATAAGGAACATAATAAAGGAAAGAACGGATAAACCGGTTCTCTATCTTTTTCCGGCACAGGACCAGCGGCAGCATACGGATCAGATAGGTCACACCCGCCATGACGACCAGATACAGGAAGAAAACATCTGTGCGGATCATGTGGCCACCGCCTTTCCGGCGCCATCCGCCTCGTGATCAGACGGTCCCTTCTTCTCTTCGTCAGGGATCGGCGCGATCCAGGCGAAAAGAAGGCCGGATACCAGCGCGCAGATGATGATCGAGATCCCGGCGGAAATCTCCGAGAGTACAGGAATATAGTAGAATGCTGCAGACATCGCCATCGCCAGAAGGCAGCACAGTGCCACCGCGTGGTTCTTCTTCGCCGGCGGGATAACGATCGCTACAAACATCGCATACAGTGCGATCCCCAGCGCCGATACGACCATCTCCGGAAGGATATCTCCCGCCAGAGCACCGAGCGCCGTTCCGAGGACCCAGCCGAAGACCGGGGATGTGATCAGTCCGAGCATGTATGGAGTCTCGACTTCGTCTTTCTGGCTGATCGCGACCGCGAAGATCTCATCCGTCACGCCGAAAGCGATCGCAAGACGATGCATCAGCTTCACTCGAGGGCTCAGCTTCTGCGAAAGTGAGACAGACATCAGTGAATACCGCAGATTGATGACAAACTGCGTAAGGACCATCTCGACGAGCGGGAGACTTCCAACGATGATCGGAACACCGGCAAGCTGGCCGGCGGAAGTGACATTCGCCAGAGAGACAAGGATCGTCTGCCATATAGAAAGGCCTGCACCTACGGCAAATATGCCGAAGGCAAATGAAACAGACAGGTACCCGAGGCAGATCGGGAACCCGTCTTTTAAACCGCGAAGATATAGCTTTCGGGAGTTCACGAAGTAGCGTCCCTCACTTTACCGAGAAACGGTAGCCACAGAGGAAGCCCTTGACTTCATCCTTATCGATGACTGCCGATGCAAAATTATCGTGATGGATGGCATCCGGGAACATCTGTGTTTCAAGGCAGATCGCTTCGTACGGGTGATAGTGCACGCCGCCCTTGCCGTCTTCGTTCAGGTTACATGCGCAGTAGAGCTGTACGCCCGGGAAGTTGGTAAGTACTTCCATCTTTCTGCCGGACTTCAGAGATTCGACAGATGCGACCAGGGAAACCTTATCCTGTGTCGTCTTCAGTACATAGTTCGAGTCCGCGCCGCGGCTGCAGTTCAGCTGCGGGTTCGAGGAAGTCTGTACCAGTACTTTTTCCGTAGCGCAGGGAGTTCTGAAATCAAACTCGGTGCCGGCTACATCGATATATTTACCATTCGGGACATTATCCATATCCTTTTCGGTCACCTGCTCGGAATCGATCCAGAGAAGCTGCTCGCCGATCCGTCCGGCGGCCTGACCGTCGATATTGAAGTACGAGTGGTTCGTAGGCGCAAAGATCGTCTTCTTATCCGATACCGCGCGGTATGTGATGATAAGAGTTCCGTCGGTTGCCCATGTGTAGAGGACTTTCATATCCATATTTCCCGGCACTCCGCAGACACCGTCCGCAAGAAGGAACGAAAGCAGCACGCCTTCGGTCTCGATCGTCCAGTCATTCTTGATCTTCAGGTCACCGATAAACTCCTGTGCCTCATCACGAGAGATGATCTCACCTGTCCAGAAACTGTTCTGGAAGTTGCCCGGACCGCCGTGGAGGTTGTTCTCGCCTTCATTCTTCGGCAGCTGGTAGTCTACGCCGTCGATGGTAAAAGCACCGCCCTTGATGCGGTTTGCCGTACGGCCGATGATGGAGCCGTGTCCGGACCCGGAGCCCAAATATCCTTCGATCGTGTCAAAACCGAGCATGACATCGTCGAGTTTTCCTTCCTTATCAAATACTTTCAGAGTATGGATCGCCGCACCGTATTCAATAACGGAGAAACTTTCTCCGTTCGGGCGTGTAATAACGAATTCAGCTACGTCTTTACCGTCTTTTGTCGTGTCAAAAAGCACTTTTTCAAAAGCCATTATCAGTCACCTCTTACATAAGATTTTATACCGCTACTATTATTGCTTACTAATTGCTGGAAAGTCAATTCCAAATCTGCTAGAATACCTCTTAATTTATCGGATCCGGGCACCGGAAATGACTTGAAAGGAGGCGGTCAAATGAGCGCAAAATGGCGCAAATTCCTATCGTATTACCGGCCCTATCTCAAAGGGTTTATTGCCGACATGTGCTTCGCACTTATCGGGGCCGCCACTTCCCTGATCATCCCTCTTATCATCCGGTACATCACGGGCACAGTCCTTACAGAAGGCTTTACCAATGCCTCGCAGACGATCTTAAACCTGTTCCTGATCATGCTGGGGCTTCTCGGCATCGAATTCGGCTGTAATTACTTCATCGCCTACGTCGGCCATATGGTCGGCGCCAGGATGGAATATGACCTGAGAAATGAGCTTTTCACGCATTATCAGAAGCTGTCCTTCCGGTTCTACGACGACCAGAAGGTCGGTTCCCTGATGTCGCGCGTGACCAATGACCTTTTCGAGATCACGGAGCTGTATCACCACGGGCCGGAAGACCTTATGATCTCCGCCATCAAGCTGATCGGCTCCCTGGTCATCCTGTGCATGATCAATGTCCCTCTGGCGCTGGTCGCACTGGTTCCGGTCCCGTTCATGATCGTCTTCGCTTCTGTTCTGAATAAGAAAATGAAAAGGACGTTCAAAAAGAACCGCGAAAAGATCGCCGAGATCAACACCCGCATGGAGGACAGCCTCTCGGGCATCCGCGTCGTCAAGTCCTTTACCGGCGAGGATATGGAGATCCATAAGTTCACAGAGGGCAACGACATGTTCCTCAGAAGCAAGAAGGATAACTACCGGTATATGGCGATCTATCACGCCGTCCTCTGGGGAACGACCGGACTGATCACGATCGTCGTCGCCACGGTCGGATCCCTCATGATCGGAAAGGATGCGCTGACACTTCAGGATCTGATCGCATTTCTTCTTTATGTGAACAACTTCACCGAGCCGATCCGAAAGCTCGTCAGCTTTACCGAGCAGTTCCAGAACGGCATGTCCGGATTCGAACGTTTCTACGAGATGATCTGCATCGAGCCGGATATCGAGGACGCTCCTGATGCAGCTGAAATGTCCGGCATAAAGGGAGATATCGATTTTCAGGATGTATCCTTCGCGTATAACAGCGAGTCTTCCAAAGCCGCCAATGTATTCTCTCATCTGAATCTTCACGTCGATTCGGGCGAATATGTCGCGCTGGTCGGTCATTCCGGTGTCGGCAAGACCACGATCTGCAGCCTGATCCCGAGATTCTACGAACCGCAGTCCGGCAGGATCCTGATCGACGGGACCGATATCACCTCTGTCACCCAGAGATCGCTGAGAAAACAGATCGGCATCGTGCAGCAGGATGTTTACCTTTTCGCAGGAACAGTTCTGGAAAATATCCGCTATGGTCGGCCGGATGCAACTTTCGAAGATGTGGTCGATGCCGCCAAGCGTGCCAACGCCCATGATTTCATCATGGAGCTTCCGAACGGCTACGATACGGATATCGGTCAGAGAGGCATCAAGCTCAGCGGCGGACAGAAGCAGCGGCTCTCCATCGCCCGTGTTTTCCTGAAGAACCCGCCGATCCTTATTTTTGATGAAGCGACCTCTTCTCTCGACAACGAGAGTGAGCGCGTCATCCAGGAGTCGCTGGAAGAACTTGCCAAAGACAGAACGACTCTGGTCATCGCGCACCGTCTGTCCACGATCCAGAACGCCAAGAGGATCCTGGTGCTCTCGGAAAACGGCATCGAGGAAGAGGGTACACATGAAGAGCTACTCTCTAAAAACGGAGCCTACTCCCGGCTATATCACACCGTACAGTAGGCTCATCCATCCACAAATTGAAAAACAGGGTCAGTGTGCCAGAGTTATATCGGCGTACTGGCCCTCCACTATTTTCAGCAGATCATCCGGCGCCAGATGGATCTGGGTGCCGAGCATACCGCCGCTTACGATGATCGTATCAAAGAGCTGCGCCGTCTCATCGATCACAGTCGGATACTTTTTCTTCATACCAATCGAGGTCACACCGCCGCGGATATATCCGGTTACGGCCATGATATCCTTGACATGCACCATCTCAAGCGCCTTCTCCCCAACGGCCTTCGCTGCTTTTTTCATATCCACTTCTTCTGCGATCGGGATCACGAAAACGAAGTAATTCTTCGATTTTCCCTGCATGACCAGTGTTTTAAAAGAACTCTCATAGGGCTGTCCGAGCATATCGGCGATATGTACGCCGTCGATAAACTCGTCACATTCATAATAGAACGGCTCATACGGGATCTTGGCCGTATCCAGGATGCGCATGGCATTCGTTTTATTTTCCTTCTTCATACATTCTCCCTGCGTTTTATATCATCCGAAATAGCTCCAAAGCTCCGCGCAAACATCAGCAGCAAGCGGACGCTCATTTGTTCCGGTGAAAGACTGGATATTGCAAAGAACGATAACGACTCTTCCCGTATCGGGATCGACCCGGACATTGGTGTTATAACCCAGCGTCATACCGGAGTGCTCGATATATCCGCCCCAGATATACCAGCCATAACCGTATCCGAATGTTCCGCCGTCAAAGATCTTATTCCAGCTGTCCTCCGTCAGAAGTGCATGCTCCATGACCTTATTCTCCCACTTGAGAAGGCCTTCCGCCGTTCCAGTCATGACGCCGACCGCATAGCTCAGCGTCTCATGCTGATGTGGGAAATCGAAGTGAAAGAGCGTAAAATCCGTTCTTCCGTTGGACGTGAGATGTCTGATATCCGGATAAAGTTCGGTAAGTCCGAGAGGATCAAGTATATTTCTATGAATATAATCTTCATAAGAAAGTCCGCTCAGCTGCTCGATGATCATACCGAGGAAATAGTAATTCGTATTCGAATACTCGAGTTTCGTTCCCGGTGTAAAATTCAGGTCATATTCTGAGATGCGTCTCACCAGGTCATCCTTTTCCAGCGGGGTCGTCGCCACCTCTCCCAGCATGGACTGAAGCGAAAGAAAGCTTGAAATAGAAACATGCTTAAGATCATCCATAGTGAATCCCAGAACACCGCAGTACAGGTAATCCGGAATTCCGGATGTCATGTTCAGGAGCTGATGGATCGTGACATCTTTTGCATACTTATACTCGGGAATATATTTATCGAGTGTATCATCCAGACTTAACTTCCCCTGTTCCACCAACTGCATGATCGCTACCGCGGTAAACTGCTTCGTGATCGAACCGAGCTCAAAGACCGTTTCCATAGTATTTGGGGTCTTACTGTCGCGGTCAGCATATCCCGACGCTTTTGTATAGATGATCTGATCTTTCTCAGCGACGAGAACGACTCCGTCCAGCTTAATAGAGTCGAGGTAACTGTCAGCCTTACCGCTATCAAAAGTCGTAGCGAATGCGGCCGATGATCCGGAAGATGTATTTTGTGTGTCCGAACTGTCAGATACCGAAGTATCTGTGGTGCTCTCTGTCGTACTTTCCGTAGTACTTTCCGTAGTTTCAGATGATTGTTCCGTTTCAGATGTTTCCGAAGCAGATTCCTGCGACCCGGCAGTTGTTTCTTCCGTTTTCGAAGACTCTTCAGAAGAATCCTTTTTCTTACTGCATGAGCATGAGAAAGCGACTGACATCACCAGTATCAGCGCTAATAAGCGGTATAGTTTAGTATTCTGATTACGCATCTGTCTTTTTCCTTTTTTCTTCTGTTGTCTTTTCCCTAATGTAGGTTGATTTTCGCATAGAACAGAAAGTATTTCAATGTCTTTTTTGCGCATAAATGCACTTCTAAAAAAGTCCTTTGTGCTAAAATAGAAATATCAGTTAAGGAGGTCCGCAGAATGATCTTTTTCTTTACATCTTTCGAGTATTCCAACAAAGCAACCTTTTTTGCGATCCTGATGGACCTTATCGCTTACGGTCTTTCGATCGCGGCCATTGTGTTTTTCGTATTGGCCGGGAAACTCGGCTCCTGGAGTGTCCTGACCGGCATTCTTTGCATCGTAGCCGCTATTATCTTCTACTTTGTCCTCGGCCAAAAGGTAGGTTCGGTCATCGCGAAGAATGATTTCCGGAAAAAGATCCGTACCAATCCTATCGTTGCCTATAACTATGTCAATGACGGCAGAGCTTCTTATGATGAGATCGCGAAGATCAACCCGGCCTTTGCCGAGATGTACGTCGTAAATGATTTCGGCAAGCTTACCCGCCGGAAAAAGTAAAGGAGATTGAGTTTTATGCCGGTCATTACGATTTCACGACAGATGGGCAGTTTAGGCGACGAGATCGCTTCCGTCCTTTCCAGCAAACTCGGCTGGGAGCTCATCACGCGAGATCTTCTGATGGAGCGTTTCTTCCCGGATATCCAGCCGGAGCAGCGTTCCCGCCTGGCAGAAAGTGCGAAATTCTATTTATCTGAGTATAAAGACGGAAAAAGCTTCAAAGATGTACTTTATGATTCTCTTCTTTCTATGTCGAAGGAATCTTCCGCCGTCCTTCTCGGATTCGGATCCCAGCTTCTTTTATCGGAAAGTGATGACGCGCTGCATGTACGCATCGTGGCTTCCGATTCCACCCGGCTTTCCCGTATCGAAAAGCACTATCACCTGTCCGGTGAAGCTTCCGATGCTCTTTTAGCATCCGCCGACAGAAAACATAAGCGCTTCGTGTCTCACGTCTTCGGAAAGGACCTTTCTGATCTTTCTCTTTATCATCTGATCTTAAATACAGACCATCTTACCGTGGACGAATGCGTAGCCTCGATCCTGGCTGCATTCCATGAGCACGAGCTTCGTGCCCGGATCAAGACGGAAACAAGATCTGAAGGATCGATGGATCATCAGAGCGAGACTCCCGTCTTTAAAAATCCGTCCGAAGCGGAATTTGCGAAGATCCTGGATATGTACCATATCGACTGGAAGTATGAACCGAAGACCTTCCCAGTAGAATGGGACAGTGAAGGGAACGTCACTCTGGCTTTCAGCCCGGACTTTTATCTGACGCGGTTCGATACGTATCTCGAATTGACGACGATGAACCAGAAATATGTGACAAAGAAGAATAAGAAACTGAAAAAAGTAAAGGAACTCTATCCGGGAACCAATATCAAGATCGTCTATAAAAAGGATTTTCTCGAGCTGGCGGAACGCCTGAAGAGTTTCAGTCCACAGGAAAACAATGAGGAAGCGGGGGATCAGATTGAATAAGATCTCATATAAAAAGATCATTTACACGCAGCAGCAGCTGAGCGAAAGAATAGCGGAACTCGGAAAGCAGATCACAGCTGACTATGAAGGACAGGAGATCGTACTTCTCGGTGTTCTTAAGGGCTCGCTCTTCTTCTGCACAGACCTGGCGCGCGCCATCGATCTTCCTATGCAGATGGACATGATCGCCATCGGCAGCATCCCGGATACCACCAGCAGCACCGGTATCGTCAGGATCACGAAAGATCTGGACATCAACATCACCGGGAAGCATGTGATCGTCGTGGAGGACATCATCCGCACAGGTCTTACTACCGCATATCTGCTCCAGACTCTGGAGGCCAGGCGTCCTGCTTCCGTAGAGGTATGCACGCTCCTTTACAACCCGGAGCGCCAGCTCATCGACCTTCCGGTGAAATACTACGGATTCGAGGTTGACCGGTCCTGGCTGATCGGATACGGTATGGATTCCGGGGAATACGGAAGGAACCTGCCCTTTATCGCAGAGATGGAACACTAAAGAAAACGGAGACCCTGTCGGATCTCCGCGCACGTAAAATGAGGACAAATAAAAGCTCCAGCGAACCAACTTTCCATCCATTTCCTTCGGTCGCCCTTTATTATCTGCGAACCTTCCCAATCCTGCTGAACACCCTCTTCTTGGAGTTACTCAAAGCCTCTTACGAAGCCCCTTTCCAACCAGTCCGACCTGAAATGATGTGTTCTACGCGGCCTCTTTTCCATCACTATTCCGATCCATCCATCCGGCAATGACCCCGTGCCACTGCATCCCTGTCGAACCGGCTATCGTAACTTACTCAGTTATGACCCGTCTCCTGTCATTTCACCTGGGTCCCTTCCTCCGGCCTGCCACCTCAAGCAGCTACCGCCCGGATCTGAAACCATGGTCTTCAACCTGACCTGCGACTTGTGTCCGCCATCGCGTACCGTCAATCGCTGTTCGCTTTCCAACTGCTTCTGCTATGGCTCTGTCGGCTCCGACTTCCTTACCACTCGAACCTCACTGGATCCGATTCCCGGTATCTCCATCTTCGTTTCCTGACCACTTTCTGGTCTTTCGGTTTTTCTCAGCCTCGCCTTGTGCATCTGTAGCTGGCGGCTCTCCGATTAGGACTTGGTGTGAACCCGCATTCCCTGGAGCTAGTTTCAGTATAACATGTATTAATGTGTTGTCAACACTTTTCATCACGAAACGCGCGAAATCTTTCTGCGATTTATGCACCTTGCACAAAACGTTACGTGATTATTACAGCACATTACACAGCAATTACAAGAATGCCGTCATTTCAGGTATTTGAGGATCTTCGGAGAGTTTTCGGAGGAGCAGGATCACCTGTTCCGGGATAGTGCTTTTCCCGAAAAACGCCTAGAACTATTTACATTTTCGTCATATTTTCTTATGACATCACTGTCACTTTTCATCTGATTTTCGTGTGGTAAAATATACCTAACTTTTTTAGGAGGAATCGGCATGAAAAAATGGTGGCAGCATGTGAATAGAGGCATTCTTCTCCTCCTTGCTGTCATTATCGCTGTTGTCTCCTATCTTGTGTCTGATTCTATTCATAACAGTAGGGAGAGAAAAGATGTAAAGGAGATCGCATCTCAGTATATTATTGACTCTTATCCTCTTTTTATTTCTCCATCAGATTTTGATTTCTTTTCCTGGAACAGCATCGATTCCGATACTCTCCTTCCTGCGCTCCATTCGCAGGCCGGCTCCCTTTCCCATTACTTTGCAGATAATGAGCTGGTCCGCAATCAGGCTTTCGATCAGTCTTTCGACTTTTTCCGTTATTATTCTTCTTTAAAGATGCGCCCTGACAAATGCACCAGGATTCCCGAAAGTGTCGAGATCCTTGAACTATATAACGGTTCAGCTTCTGTCGTCGTCCGTTCGACGACTAAAATCGACTTTGTAAACGAAGATGGCACTATCACATATGAAGAACTTGCAACACAGGACGACCTTCAGTTCCTCTATACAGATGGAGAATGGAAACTGGTGCAGACTAAGTCGAATCTAAACATGCAATCCGGCTATGAATTTTGATCCGGCGAAGGAGAATGTAATGACCTCAAGCGAAAGAAAACCTGCTCTACAGATACAGAACGTCACTAAGACATTCGGCAGAAAAACCGCCGTAGACAATGTCTCTTTTGAGCTGTACCCGGGTGAAGTATTCGGTTTTCTCGGCCCTAACGGAGCCGGAAAGACCACGATCATCAAGATGGTCATGGGCTTTTTCCGTCCGGATGAAGGAACGATCATCATAAACGGATATAACCGGAAGACGCACTATGAAGCAGCGATGTCCTCGATCGGCGGCATCGTCGAAAATCCGGAGATGTATAACACGCTGTCTGCCCGTCTGAACCTGAAGATGTACGCACGCCTTCACAAGGGCGTCACTCCCGAAAGGATCAATGAGGTCCTCGAACTTGTAGGTCTCTCCGAACGTGCAGATGAACCGGTGAAGAAGTATTCCCTGGGCATGAAGCAGCGCATCGGTCTGGCGCAGGCGATGCTTCACCATCCGAAGGTCCTTATCCTGGACGAGCCGACAAACGGACTTGATCCCGCCGGCATTCACCAGCTCCGCGATATTCTAAAGAAACTCGCGCACGAAGAAGGAGTCGCTGTTATGGTATCGAGCCATCTTCTTTCCGAGATGCAGCTGATGTGCGATCGGATCGGCATCATCAATCATGGAAAACTTCTCCAGATCTGTTCTATCGATGATCTGATGCACAGAGCGCAGACATCCTCTGTGTACCGCATCAAAACTTCCGATCCTTCTAAAGCAAAAGAGATCCTGTCCGAAGCCTATAAGAACCGTATTTCAAATGTCGGGGCCGATACACTGGATATCGATATAGATGAGACGCAGATCAATGAATGTGTCAGAACGCTTGTATCCGGCGGTTCTGATATTCTCGGTGTGCAGAAACTCGAATCTTCCCTGGAGGATGTCTTCCTGGAGATCACGGGAGGAGGTATCCAGGTTGAGTAAGATATTTGCGCTATATCATAATGAAATGACCAAGCTCTCAAGGAAGCTCTCTGTCTGGATCCTCGTGGCCCTGATGACGGTCACTGCTTTCTTCGCTCCGATCCTTCAAAACAGAGATCTTTCTGAGGAAACGCTGGACGAACCTTACGGAAAAACCGAGATCACGAAAGCCAGAGATACCGAGAAAAACAATCTTGGGGATCCGAACAGATATGTTGAACACACCACTCTCCGATTCACGATGCAGAACGTGACTGCAGAGCTCTTTGCCACAAGGCTCAATATGGATGAGGAGACACTGCGTAGTTATGTTATGCTTTCCTGCTACAACGCTTTGCTGGCAAACTATGATTTCGATGAGTATCCGATCAAAGGTACTTATTTATCAAGCTGTGCATACTTACAGTACACTACAGCTTACTCATCTGTCTGCAGACTGAATACGGAACCATTCGGGAAAAGAGACTCCAAATGGTTTCAGGCGTACACTTCAGCCACCGAATCACTGGATCTCGCCAAAGAAGCTCTCTTCTCCCATGATTTCGCGTCTCTGGAAGCTCTGTCCGAAAAGACAGGCTTTGCTAACAGGAATATCGTCCGCCAACTCGCAACGCTGGATCCGGAAGGTAAAATGACCATGAAAGATGCTGAGCGGATCGCGAACGCCATCATTCTGCGTGATGACTATAAGTCCAACCTTCAGATGGGAGTGTATGAAGAAAACAACTCCTACCGGCCGCTCAACGCAGAGAAAAGAAAACAGCTTGAAGATTCGATAAATATCCTGGATTACCAGATCGAAAACAATGCTCTCCCGCCTGATATGACAGCTCACGCGACCCGGGCAAGACAGTTCGGTCAAAGAGGCGCAAGATTCCTCCTGATCATTATGCTGGTCATTATCGCCGGCTCCAGCATCTCCCAGGAGATGGCGACCGGATCGATCAAGTCGCTGATCATTGCTCCGGTCAAGCGATGGAAGATCTTTACTGCCAAACTTATGGCGCTTATTACATGGACGCTTTTCGGAAGCATCCTGATCACGGCTTTCTCTACGATATCTACCGGCATGTGTTACGGGTTTTCCTCACTTTCGCCCTACTACTACTGTTCCGGCGGAAAAGTAAACGTCATGCCCAATTACATTTTTACCTTTCTTTTCTTTCTGGTGGATAACATCTCTCTTTTCGTATATCTTCTCGGTGCGTTTACGATCTCATGTCTTACGAAAAATACCGGAATTGCCGTCGGCGTTTCCACAGGTTTTGCCGTGACCTCCGGGCTCTCTCCTCTTCTGATAGAGATCTTCGGACGCCAGCGCTGGATCGATTTCCTTCCATCTTCCCATATGGACCTGGTAGGAAAGATCTTTCCGTATTTAAATCTGTGCGGGTACTCGGGATCAGACGAAGCCGGAATTTTCGGAATATCCAGCAATTCCCTGCCACTATCCTTCTCGCTTTGCTATCTGGCAGTTCTTGCTTTCATACTGCTTTTTATCGCTTATGACGGATTCGTCCGCAAAGATATCCAGTAATCACTATGCCCTCTTTGGGATATAGTTGGCTCCCTGTTGAACATCATGAAGGCGGAAAGACGCCTCGATACTATTTCGTACGAGCCTTTTGTTGCCGACCCACAAAGGTGCGATGAGAGTTCTTTTCGCGCCGTCACCGGTCATCCTGTACACCACGATATCCGGCCGCAGTCTTCGGATGATCTTTTCAAGGAGCCCTATGTATTCATCCATCTCCATAAGCGGAAACGGATCTTTCTGATATGCTCCTGCCAGATCTGTGTCCTTCAGGATGTTGAGATTGGCGATCTTGACCCCGTGGACCGGAAGCTCATTTAGATGCCCGATCGTCTGAAGCATCATTTCCTCATCCTCCCCGGGAAGGTCCATGATCACATGCACGATCACACCAAGATGTCCTGATATTCCGGCAAGACGGCGGACTGCCTCATCAAACACAGAGAGAGCATATCCTCTTCTCATCCATTCCGCTGTTTTTTCATGGATCGTCTGAAGCCCCAGTTCCACCCATACATAGGTCTTTTCAGATAGTTCCTCCAGGATGCCGTACATCTTTTCACTGATCGCATCCGGTCTGGTCGCGATCGATATCCCTACTACCTCCGGATCGGAAACAGCCTCTTCGTACTTCTGCTTTAATACATCTTCATCACCGTATGTATTGGAGAAATTCTGAAAATACGCGATATAGCGTCCGGAACTGCACTTCCCCGCCACTTTTTCCTTTGCCTGAAGAAGCTGTTCTTTAATGGGAAGATTTCTGTCCGCGGCAAATTCACCGGATCCGGAACCGCTGCAGAATATGCAGCCGCCATAGCCCAGCGTGCCGTCTCTGTTCGGACATGTGCATCCGGCATCCAGCGCCAGACGGTATATCTTCTGCCCGAAAACGGACCGGTAATATTCATTTGCACTTTTATATCTCACAGGTCCTCCCGAAAACCGCCGTGCGGATGATCTTCCCGGCCATCTTCCGTAAGATCGTTTTTTCCTTCCAGCTGCGTTCCCCTCATGACGATATTATACCCGTATCTTGCACGCAATTCATCGACCGTCTGGTTGACGCGGTCGTCTTTCTGTATCTTCTCCACGTTTTCGAAGATCGTCATCTGGTGATAGTCTTCCTCGTCTGAAAGATGTGTCGTCCGGACTCCGAAACTCCGAAGCGGCGCATGCCAGTCATAACTCTCGTCGAAAAGCTCCATCGCCAGTTTCGCGATTTCTTTTTCATCATTCGTTTCTGCCGGAAGCGCACGCTGCTTCTCGTAAGACTTAAGATCGGTATCTCTTACCCAGATCACAACAGTACCGGCGAAGAAGTGATGTTTCCGGAGCCGGGACGCCACCTGCGCAGATAGCGTACATACCACCTTCCAGACATCATCTCTGTTTTCCATATCACGGGGAGTGGTCGTGCTGTTACCGACCGATTTCATCGGACGCACATACGATGCCGGATTGACCGGATCGTCATCCAGGCCATTCGCACTTCGCCAGAGGTAATGGCCGTTTTTCCCGAGCACCGATACCGCAAACTCCGGCGAAAGCACTGCCAGATCCCCGATAGTACGTACATTCATCTTTGCCAGCGCCTGATTCGTCGCCTTCCCGACAAAAAGAAGATCCGACACCGGCAGCGGCCATACTATCTCCCGGAAGTTCTCTTTCGTGATCACCGTCGTAGCATCCGGTTTTTTATAATCGGATCCGAGTTTGGCAAATGACTTATTAAAGCTGACGCCGACAGAGCAAGAAAGTCCCAGCTCGTCTTTTACTCTCATACGGATCTCATCTGCGATCTCTTTCGGAGTACCCATCGATGACCCGGTAACATCCAGCCAGCACTCATCCAGGCCGAACGGCTCGACCATATCGGTATACTGCAGAAACATCTCCCGGATACGCTCGGAGTAGTAAACATACTGATCAAAGTGCGCCGGTACGACAAGAAGATCCGGGCACTTCTGCCTGGCCTGCCAGATCGCTTCCGCCGTCTTTACACCATACCCTTGTGCCAGCTGGTTCTTCGCGAGGATGATTCCGTGACGTTGCTCGCTGTCGCCACCGACAGCCATAGGAACAGATCTCCACTCCGGGTGGCTCTTCATCTCCACCGAAGCAAAGAAGCAATTCTGATCCACATGCAGAATACTCCGCTCATCCATCTCGCTGCGTCTCTCCTCACCGTCAAACGTTTGTTTGCTTTTTAGATTTTATCACAAAGGTGTCCTGTTTTCCATGCTTTTACAAATTGTCCATCTTTTCTTCGTAATTTTGCTTTCATTTTGTCTTTGAGAATTGTATAATAGCAAAGAACACAAGTTTTTTTGTTGTTGTAAATTTTGGGGATCCCATTCAATTTGGGACATGATTTTCAAAAGGATGGTGCAAAAATGGCAAAACATCGTATTCTACTGGTTGACGACGATACCGACATCTTAGAGATCAACCGCTCATTCCTGACAAACGAGGGCTATGACGTAAGTGTAGCCACCAATATCGCACAGACGCTTCAGAAGGTAGAGACAAACTCTTACGACTGCATCGTTCTCGATATTATGCTTCCGGATGGAAATGCATATGATCTTCCTTCCAAGATCCATGTATATTCAAATGCTCCGATCATTTTCCTTTCGGCAAAGGATCAGCTCGAGGATAAGATCACCGGATTTAAGGCCGGCGGAGATGACTATATGACCAAGCCATATAACCTTCCGGAGCTTTCCGCACGTATCTCGGCGCATATCCGCCGCAATATGACACGTGACGGCTTCCTGATGGAGTTCCCTCCGCTGACGATGAATGTTAAGACCCGTGAAGTTACCCTGAATAACGTTCCGGTTCATCTTACAAACCGCGAATTCGATATTCTCCGCCTCCTGGCAGAGACACCGAACGTGATCGTTCCTTTTGCCCGCATCTACTCTCATGTTTGGGGAGATGACGGTCTTTGCGACAATCACCTCGTTATGGTTAACATCAGTTATCTTAGAAAGAAAATGGAAAAAGCAGATCCGACCGTCCAGTTCGTTAAGACCGAGTGGGGTTCCGGTTATTCTTTCACCTACCCGCCGATCCGTAACACTATGCGCGCCGAGTAATTTTTCCGGAAGCGTAGGCCGTTATGTCGTCAGATCGTAGCAAATCAAAGAAGCACCCTCTTTCTGTCGGCATATCTGCAGTTATCTTAGTTATTATTCTCACTGTCATGTCACTGGCATTTTTAGCAGTAAACCAGCGGCATGGCAGTGATTTTTCTTATACGATCACCGGTGCTGTGAATCTCAATAACTGGACAGAAACGAAAGGAACACCGGTCACGATCAAGAGCGGCTGGGAATTCTATCCGAACCGTCTTCTCACTCCGGAGATGATCCGTATCAGCCGTCTGGAAAACAGCAAGGTCAAATACCCGTATTATAAGGGCGTCACGATATCCTCTAACGGCTGGATGGATCTCGGAGATAAGGCAGAGCTTTATTCTTTCGGCGAAGAAGTCCAGAAGATGGGGCGTTTCGGCGTAGGAACATACCGTATCGAACTTGTCCTGAATAAGTCTGTCGACTATGTAACCCTGAATATCCCGGACATTGCCCAGTCCGCGACGATCTGGGTAAACGGCAAGGCGGTCCGTCACTACGGTACTGTCTCCGATTTAAAAGAACGATACGAACCGGCACAGGTCTGCACGGACATCCAGCTTGTACCTGTCGACGGAAAGATCGAGATCGTGATCGATTGCGCCAACTACTCCTCTCCATATGGAGGTATTCTTTACAGCCCGTGTATCGCCTCCACCACAACGATCGGCATGATCGAGTATTCTGTACGTATGTACCTTACCGTTCTTTGCGCGTTCTGGGTCTTCTTTGCCATCGGAGGAAACTACATCTCCAAGACCTTCAACGGAAGGGCCAAGTTCCACTTCTTCCTTCTAATGTTCCTTTCCGAGATCCTGTATGAAATTTGTTCACCGATGGTTACGATCCTGCCGGGGAACTGGAATAAACTGATCACGATCACCTTTATGATCTTCGCGAACTACTGGTCATTCCTGTTCTTCCTTTCGCTGTATCCCAAGGGGACCAGCAAGCTTTTCGATAAACTTCGTTTCTTCGAGATCTCCATCTTCTCGATGCTGACCTGCTGCTACCTTCTTACTTTCTGGTGTTTCCCGAGTCTTTTATATCTGCCTTCTTCCGTTGTTGCGAACATGGTATTGATACTGGTCACGAATATCTATAACTTTTTCCGGGTATTCTATATGACCAAGCGGTACGAGCACGGGAAACTCCTTTATATCGCCTCCGTTATTCTTTCGGTGGCGATGCATATTTCCTACTTTGTAAGGTACCAGTACTTCGTCTATATCACGCTTCACGCTTTTCTTCTCATCTTCCTTGCGATCGGCTTCACGCTGTACTTCGTCAAGGATTATGTCCACACTTACGAGAAGCTGGAGGATAACAACCGCAATCTGGAGAGTGCCGTGGAAGAAAAGACGAAATACATCACCCGCGTAAATCAGGACCTTCTCCATAATCACGAGAGACTTCTGGAAAATGAAGAAGCCAGAAAGAAAGTCATGTCCAATGTCTCCCATGACCTAAGGACCCCGATCACCGCCATCCGCGGGTATATCGAATTGATGCTCAACGCGAAAGAGCCGCTGTCACGGGAGCAGGAAGTACAGTATCTCTCGAACATGCATACCAGAAGCGTTCAGATGGAGCAGCTGATCTCCGACCTCGTACAGCTGACGCGAATGGAATCAGAGAATGACACGATCGAAAAAATGCCCATCAGCATAAAAGAGATGGTACAGGATCTTTTCCAGCTGTATCATGCCGAGTGTGAGGGCACAAAAAAAGTCATGCATTTCCATGCCCCGGAAGATGATGACCTTCTCATCGACGGTGATCCGAAGAAACTGCTTCGCGTATTCGAGAATATTATAGTAAATGCCATGAAATACACCCGTGACGATGGCGTGATCGACATTACCTGTCACCGCTACGATGATCCGGCCATGCTCGGCGGAAATGCCGTGGAAGTACTGATCAAGGATAACGGAGTCGGCATTCCCGCAAACGAAGTTCCTTACGTGTTCGACCGTTTCTACCGTGCCGAGAATTCCGGTATCAATAAGACCGGATCCGGCCTCGGACTTTCTATCGTAAAGAGCATCATGGATAAGCACGGCGGAAAGATCTGGGCCGAAAGCGAGGAAGGAAAAGGATCCGAATTCCATATCGTCTTTAAGGCTTCTGAATATTCCTTTGACGAAGAACCGGAAGAAGAATAAAAAAGAACTGCGATCCGTACAGATAGCAGTTCTTTTACATTAATATCTATAATACGTTTAAAATGTATTATGCATTCTCTCCGAGAGCAACGTTCAGAGCATCTACAAGAGCGTCACAGTCCAGACCGTGAACCATGCAGGCACCCTCGATGGACTCACCATGAGCCATCGCGCAGCCGAGGCAGTGCAGACCGTTATTCATAAATACAGGAACCAGTTCCTCATGCTCGTTGAGAACTTCAGCAATGATCATATCTTTTGTAATAGCCATATTTTTCTCCTCCATTGGTTTATTCTTTCATATACACAAGTACATTACCACTAGTTGATACAGAATGCAATTTCGTTTTTTTGACCTTTTCATGGTATAGTAAAGATATATTGATCGCCGGGAGGTTCCTATGAAGCTCAACTACAAAAGAACATTTCTATCCGGCCTTGCATTTCTTGCTATTACAGCCTTCTGGCAGATGTACGATAATGTCCTTCCCTTGATCCTCGGTAATACTTTTCATCTGAACGAGAGCGTTACCGGAGCCATTATGGCTTCCGATAATATTCTGGCACTCTTTCTTCTGCCTCTTTTCGGCAAACTTTCAGACGGAACAAAGACGCGCATCGGAAAAAGAATGCCGTATATTCTTTTCGGCACAGGAGTATCGATCATTCTCACCAATCTTCTGCCGGTCTGGGACAACAGTTATGCGAGATCCCCGTCCCAGTTCAAACTCGTCTCGTTTATTATCACGCTCGGGCTTCTTCTTATAGCCATGTCCGTTTTCCGTTCACCTTCCGTAGCCCTGATGCCGGATATTACCCCGAAGCCCCTGCGCTCCCGCGGAAATGCAATCATTAATCTTATGGGTGCGCTTGGCGGCATCCTCTACCTGATCTTCTCTGCTCTGATGTATCCGGAATCGAAGACAAAAGAACTCGACCACGTGAATTATCAGCCGCTCTTCATCTTTATCGCCGCACTGATGTTTCTTGCGATCGGCATCATGCTGCTGATAGTCAAAGAGCCGAAATGGTCGAAAGAAAATGAACTCATCGAGATAGAGCATCCGGAATGGGATCTCACAGAGCATGGAAAAGATGACCATGCACGTCTTCCGGCAGCTGTCAGAAAATCGATGCTCTTCCTTCTCGCTTCCGTGGCACTATGGTATTTTGCCTATAATTCCCTTACCACATGGTTTACCTCTTACTGTTCAAATCTGATGGGAAAGAATCTGGGCTTTGCCTCGACCTGTTTTCTGATCACCAATATCGGAGCCATCATCTTCTTTATCCCGGCAGGTATTCTGGCATCCCGCATCGGAAGAAGAAAGACCATTCTGATCGGGACTCTCAGTTTCAGCCTGTGCTTTGTTTTCGCGTATTTCGTCACTACCCAGGCGGGCAGCAGTGCACTTTTCACCATGTATATCGATTTCTTTATCGTAGGAGCCGCCTGGGCACTGATCAATGTCAACTCGCTTCCCATGTGTGTCGAGATGTGCAGCGGCGCCGACACCGGCAAGTTTACAGGTTACTACTACACAGCCTCAATGAGCGCACAGGTCGTAACTCCTGTACTTGCAGGCGCCCTTCTGAAGAATGTAGACTACCGTATTCTCTTCCCTTATGCTGCATTTTTTGCGTTTTTGAGTTTTATCACTATGCTATTTGTAAAGCATGGTGACAACAGGGCAGTTCCCGCCAAAGGACTGGATGCTTTTGAAGAAATGGATATCTGACACAAATTAGAAAAGTGTCTTGACAAAATTAAATAATATGCTTGTTTGCCTTTTTGGCAGAAAAAACGAAAAAACCCTTGACAATAGGCGCTTACACGTACATAATAACTTTGAAATAAAGCCCTGAAGGAGGCAATGAAAATGAATAAATCAGAACTTATTGATGCAGTTGCAAAGAAGACAAACATGACAAAGAAGCAGGCTGAGGCAGCTATCAACGCTACTCTCGATGCAATCGGTGATGCTCTCGCTGCTAAGAAGCCGGAGAAAGTAGTTCTCGTTGGCTTCGGTACATTCGAGACAAAGAAGCGTGCAGCTCGTAAGGGCAGAAACCCGAGCACAAAGGAAGTTATCTCCATTCCTGCTTCCAAGGCTCCTGTTTTCAAGGCTGGTAAGGGTCTGAAGGACAAGGTCAACAAGAAGTAATTTTTGTTAATTAAGATCTTTTAGAGAGCTGTCTCCAATGAGGCAGCTCTTTTTTTACTTACGCTCTCCCATATTTATCTACCACTTCACTCATCGTTGCATCCAGAAGGAGCCTTAATACTGTGATCACACGTGTATTCTCCTTCAGTCTCGTACTTTTTCTTATCGCATACCGAAGATTCCTCTCAACTTGCGAAGCCGTGATATGAAACTCCGGCTGAGCCAGCGGATACAGGCTTTTAGACGCGCATTTAAGAAGTTTCGGTTCTTTATACAGCCGGAAAAGCAACACACGCAGGATCCTTGTTCCCATAAGGGTCTCCTGAAAGCCATATCTTCTGATTACAGTATCGATCGCCCTGTATGTTACCGCATCCTCATACATAGAATTCTCCGGAGATGCCTCGCGCAGCGGAAGAACTCTCTCTTTCACCTGTCCTAAGATATAATTCTTCCCTCTCCTGCCGTCAATCAGATAATGGATCTTCCCTTCCGTATCACTCAGGCCCACCAGCCCGTGACTTAAAAGCATTGCATTCACACAGTTAAGTATCGCCCGGTCATCACAGGCAATATAAAAACCGTATTCCTTCCTCTGCGTTCTGGGAGAATGTATGCTTTTTTCAACAGTTCCAACTGATTTGTATTGTCTCATATATCTGCCTGCTTTCTTTTCGTTTTCCGTATTAAAGCATGCCTGTGATTTGACAAGCAATATGATATATGAGTAGTTTTGAAAACAATTTATTAAGAAGGATCTGCGTCTTTCTTTTCTTTAGAGTTTTTAGATACTTTGGAATCCTTGGAATCTTTTGTTTCCTTCGATTCCCTACTATCCTTTTCCTCCTCCGTCTCCACTAATTCCAGGGAGTATGCGTACTTAGCATAAGGAGTGTATTTTACGGTGACCTCATCTCCAACCTCGCGTTCAAAAGAGAACGGATTGACATAATAAGTGGTCCCGTCGATCTTCACCTTATCTTTAAAGCTGCTCACCGACTCGATCGTACCACTCTTCATGCGGTAGGAAGAACGGAGAACGGTCGTCGTATCCAGAAGGCGGGGGATGGAAAAAAGAGCAAGCTGCACAAGAAGAACGATCACCAGCACGACAGGAAGAAGGAAAAGAAATCCTTTCTTCCACCGGTTCTGCTGTGTATTCTTAACCGACCAGAGAAAAACGATCAGAAGAAGCAGACTAATAAGCAGATGTCCGCCTAAATTCGCCCAGAAATAACTCAAGATTTCTCCTCCTTCGACCTAGTATCCGGAAACTCCGTAAAGGATGTCTCCGTGACCAGTGCATCCACCTTAAGATCCCACGGATCTTTGGGAAAAGCACTGAAAATGTTTTTCTTTGCTGCAACCCCGAAGCAGACCGGCCGTTTTTCCGGATCCAGCGAACCGAAAAAGCGGTCATAGTAGCCCTTTCCCCGGCCCAGTCTTGTTCCTTCAAGATCAAAGGCCATCCCCGGGATAAACAGAACGTCGATCAAGGAAGGCTCTATTTTTTTCGAACCGGAACAGGGTTCCTGTATAGAAAAACTGCCTGTTTCAAACGAATCGGCCTCCCCCGCCTCATAAAAAGCGATCTCCTCCCCTTCCACGCGCGGGAAACACGTTCTGATGGAGCGGGAAGAAAGCTTTTCCAGAAGCGTATCCAGACAGAGTTCTTCATCGATCGGCATATAAAGCGCGACAACTCCGGCGCTCATAACTTTATCTTGCCACTTTTGCGGCCATTTCTCAATATCCAGGATCGAAAGGCCGTGATCCCGGACAACAGATCTCCGGCGGTCACGAAGAACGCGTCTGAACAATCCTTTTGCCCGATGGGTGTTCTCACTCATGCATTATCTCCTGATGACGCTGCTTCTGACAGCATTCTCTCAAAATCATCTTCAGAGATCACTGTTACCCCGAGGGACTGGGCCTTGGTCAGTTTTGAACCTGCTGCCTCTCCTGCCAGCACAAAGGATGTATTCTTCGAAACAGAGGAAGATACTGTACCACCCTGTGCCAGGATCAGCTCAGATGCTTCATTTCTCGTGTATTTGGAAAGAGTACCTGTAAGAACGAAGATCTTGCCGGCAAATGCCGTTCCCGCAGTATCTCCTGCCTCTTCAGACATATTTACACCATAACTTCTTAGTTTCTCGATCAGCGCGAGATTACTGTCTTTACTAAAGAAATCCGCGACACACTGCGCCGTGACCATACCGAAATCAGGAAGTGCCGCAAGTTCGAGAACCGTGGCATTCTTCAGATTGTCCATACTTCCAAATGCTTTGGCAAGCGATCTTGCTGCAACAACACCGACATTCCGGATACCGAGTGCAGCGATCAGGCGGGAGAGCGGCCGGTGTTTCGACTCTTCGATCGATGCAAGAAGATTGGCAGTAGAAGACTCACCCATACGATCCAGTGCCGACAGCATGTCTTTCTTTTCCGGAAGCGCATAAATATCTGCCACATCATGGATCAGATCTGCATCCAGTAGCAGATTGATCATACCGGGCCCCATACCATCGATATTCATCGTGTCTTTTGAAGCGAAATGCATCATCGCACGGTAGACCTGCGCGGGGCAAAGCTCATTGAGGCAGTAGATATGTGCCTCTCCTTCTTTCCGATAGACCTTTTCACCACAGGCGGGGCATACTTCCGGCATATGGAATGGTTCAGCACCCTCCGGACGAAGGGCTGTATTTACAGATACGATCTCCGGGATGATCTCACCGGCTTTTCTTACGACGACCATATCACCGATACGCACATCCTTTTCACGGATAAAGTCCTCATTATTCAGTGTCGCTTTGCTGACCGTAGTTCCGGCAAGGTGCACCGGTTCCAGAATAGCAACAGGCGTAAGCTTTCCGGTTCTTCCTACGGTTACTTCCACGGAAAGGAGACGCGTCTGTTTTTCTTCCGGCGGATATTTATAGGCGATCGCCCAGCGCGGGATCTTCGCCGTTTCCCCGAGGATCTCACGAAGACTGATCTCATTCACCTTAATTACTGCGCCATCAATACCATAGCTCAGTTCTCCTCTGGACTCGCCGATACTCTCGATCGCATTCCAGATCTCATCATCCGTCTTGCACTCGATAAAGCCCGGGCTGGCCTCAAATCCGAGATCAGAGAGAAAACGCAGTGTATCTGCGTGCGAACGAAACTCTCTTCCCCTTATCGCCTGAATATTAAATACAAAGATCGAAAGCTGGCGTTCCGCCGCGACTTTCGCATTCAGCTGGCGGAGCGATCCGGCTGCAGCATTTCTAGGATTTGCAAAAGTCTTCTCTCCCTGTAGTTCCGCCTGTTCATTTACACGCAGGAAAACCTCGAAAGGCATATATACTTCACCACGGACTTCCAGATACGGGATCGAAGGATCGATCGATTTCGGAAGGTTCTTGATCGTTCTGGCATTCTCTGTTATATCCTCGCCCACGAGTCCGTCCCCACGGGTAGAAGCACGGATCAGCCTTCCATTCTCATATTCAACAGAAACAGAAAGGCCGTCGATCTTTCGCTCCACAACGAAAGAAAGCCCCTCCGTTCCGACGGTATTTCTTACCCGGTTTGTAAACTCAAATACTTCCTCTTTGGAAAAGATATCGCCGAGGCTTTTCATCGGCACAGCGTGCGTTACCTTTGAAAACTTCTCGTTGACTCTTCCGCCGACATGCTTTGTCGGAGAATCCGGAGTCGCATAGATCGGATACTTTGCTTCGAGATCTTCAAGCTCACGAAGCATCGCATCATATTCGAAATCGGAGATGACCGGTGCATCGTTTTCATAATAGAGTTTATTATGTTTTTCCAGTTCCTGTCGGAGGAACTCCATTCTTTCCCATATCTCCATGATGAAAATACCTCGTTATCTTCTGATTTCTCCCTCTTTACGGCCACCGGAAAGGTAGATGACCGGAAGGATCGAAAGAATAAAAAAGAAGCCGCTCCATACCAGAAGATCCACACCCAGAAGGTTTCCGACCTTCGAGAAGATGCCGGTCTGAGGCACTGTAATAAACGGAGACAGCTTATAAAGATCCGTCTTAAGAAGACGGTACAGCGGATTCATGACACATTCATAGCACATACGGACAGGAAGCGCCATGATAAAAGCATCCGCAATATATCTCGTCCACTCCGTCTTTCTAAGAAGAATAAGTACGATCGTTCCGGCAAGAACGACTGCCACGAAGACGGACTCGATCGAGAAAGAACGTGATCTGAACACCCGAACGCAGTATACAATACATGCCAGTACCGAAAGAGAAAGAGCAATCGCTTCCGAACTCTCCATACGTCCCAGGAACAGCATCACACAAGTGATACCGATGATCACAAACAAAACTAAAACAGCAAAAGCAATTGCGGGCAAGTGCATCTTGCCCACAACTGCTTCCGTTGCCTGACTCGTAATATCTGAAATGATGCGAAACGGATATGTAAGGACAGTTCCCCAAAGAAGAAACAACAATATGGAAACAATCAATGCCCGTAAATCGCTTCGCACGGCTTTTGCCTTTCAGAATAAATTAATCTTCGAACTCGTACGGATCGTAATCAGCAAGCAGTTCCTTAAGAACGGCTACTTCCTCAGCCGTCAGAGTGATGCCCTTACCGGCACGCTCATGCTCCGGAGCCCAGTCACGGATATCCAGCTTCGGCTTACCATCATTCCAGCGGATGATGTTGACCTCACGGTTCCAGTTAGATTTACTTGTCGAAAGGATACCGATCTCCTTAACGACTTCAGACTTAATTTCTGCCATTTTTCTACTTCCTTCCTTTGTGCGGGGTCATCCTCCGGCATCCGCCGGACCCGCTCAAACTGTTTCAATCTTCATGATTATAACATATATGCTATTATATATATACTTAAAAGAACAATTCTTTCGAAAGGAAAAAGAACTACCCGCCATGCACTTTCTTCAGGCTGCTGCGACTGTCTGCGCACTTCATATATCCATTCTTTATATCTTTCTTGTTCTGATTGCGCTCGGACTTCTTTTCTTCGCATTTATGGTCCTTTCCGCTGCTATGGTCAAGGTTGACCGTCGCGACATATACCCGACAAATAAAGACCCCAAAGATACAAAAGAGATTCGTATCGGCTTTTTCTCGGATACACATGGAATCGGCTGCCTGCGCTCCCCCAAATGGATCGCAAAGCATTTCATCTCCGGAAAATGCGATATAGTTCTTTTCGGAGGTGACTGTGTACACCATAAAAGCGTGCACGATACAGACACAAGGATGCTTACCGAAATTTCCGCCATCTTAAAAGAAAAGAACATCGATCTGGTCGCCGTGCACGGGAACCACGACTGGGAGCTGAAAAAGGACGACTACGACAAGATGGGCGTCCACCTTTTAGACGACAGCTGGAAAGAACTTTCATCCGAAAGCAGAATCGCAGTCTGTGGCATCGCCGACAGCGAAAGAGGAAACCGTCCTTGGGGCAAAATCAGTGATGAATTCAGTAAATACGACGGATTCCGCCTGGTGCTGGTCCATAACCCCGACTTCATCTATTCTCTTCCCGATGCATCTTCACAAGACGGATCCGCTCTTCCCTTTGATTACATGCTCTCCGGCCATCTTCACGGCGGACAGGTACACCTCCCCGGAAATCTGGAATTCGTCTTTTTCAGAAAAGACCGCATCGCACGCGAAGAAGGCATCTTAGGCGGCGAATACACATTTCGCGGCTACAAAGGCTTCATCAGCAAAGGCACAGGCACCGGCGCCCTCCCCATCCGCTTCATGGCCCGCCCGGAGATCCACATCCTCAAGTTCCATATCTAACAGAAACCACCATACTGATTTCCAATAAGATAGGATCAAAATCGCAGTCTTGGAGCAAATGATCCTATCTGATAATCATGATGATAGGATCAAACTGCAGATTGCGAGCGAATAATCCTATCTTACAAGCGAAGTGATAGGATCAAATCGCGTTTTTTCGACAAATGATCCTATTTGACAAACAAAATAATAGGATCATATCGCGTTTTTTCGACAAATGATCCTATCTGACGAACGAAATGATAGGATCGAATCACAGATTTGCGGCAAAGGATCCTATTTGACAAACAAAATGATAGGATCAAATTGCAATTTAAAAAGCAAATGATCCTATCATTCGGAATTCTTCCTCGTGAAGAAATACCCATAAACCGTGTATGAGCTCCTCATACTAGTAATTTTTGATCCTAGATCAAGTTTTATCGTTCCGTTCTGACAGTTGTCATCATGTAGGAGAAGAAAAGTAACGCGAAGATCAAGGTAAAAGAGAAAGAAAAACACCTTCGCCGTGCCTCCGCAGGGCCTTGGCCCGAGGACAGCACAAGAAGGTGCTTTTTCTTTCATTTTAGTTTAGACGATCTTCGCGTTACTTGATCTTAGCCGGCTTGATCTTCCAGATCCCCTTCGCATACTCGCTGATCGTTCTATCGGAAGAGAACTTACCGGAGTTGCAGATGTTGATCCAGCATTTCTTCGCCCAGGCCATGCGGTTCGCATAGTCCTTATACGCCTGATCTCTGGTCTTTCTGTAGTCGTCAAAGTCACCCAGTACATAGTAGGTGTCGCCCGGCTGCCAGTTGCTGCCATAGATGAGACCATTGAACAGATCCTGGAACATTCCTGTTCCCTCATCGTTGAAGGTACCATCCACGAGACGGTCGAGAACCTTCTTCAGGCCCGGGATATTCTCATACTGCCACTTCGGGTTGTAGTAAGCACGTGTTGCTTCCATATCCTCGACACGGCAGCCGAAGATGTAAACGTTATCGTCGCCTACGGACTGTGCGATCTCAACGTTCGCGCCATCCCATGTACCAAGAGTTACAGCACCGTTCATCATGAACTTCATGTTACCTGTACCGGAAGCCTCAAGACCTGCTGTAGAGATCTGCTCGGAGATATCTGCTGCCGGGAAGAGCTTCTCACCGTTACTTACGTTATAGTTCTCGATAAATACGACCTTCAGACGGCCTTCCATATCCGGATCGTTGTCGATCATCTTAGCGATCTCGTTGATAAACTTGATAATCGCCTTGGCACGGAAGTAACCCGGAGCAGCCTTTGCACCGAAGAATACGGTTACCGGCGGCATATCGAGCTTCGGGTTCTCCTTGATCCTGTCGTAGAGGTTCAGCGCATAGATCGCATTCAGGAGCTGTCTCTTATACTCATGCAGACGCTTGATCTGTACGTCGAAGATGGAATCCGGATTAACCTTGATGCCCTTGGTCTTCTCAAGGTGCTCGCAAAGAGCGACCTTATTCTCTCTCTTGACCTTCAGGAAACGCTCCATGACTTTCTTATCGTTCGCATACTTCTCGAGCTTCTTCAGCTGATCGAGGTCGGTGACCCAGTCCTCATTGCCAAGAAGATCCGTAATAAGAGCTGCCAGGCCCTGGTCGCAGACACGGAGCCATCTTCTCGGAGTTACGCCGTTTGTCTTGTTGCTGAACTTCTCCGGATAGATCTCATACCACTCTTTAAGTGTATCTCTCTTAAGGATCTCAGTATGAAGAGCTGCAACGCCGTTTACAGAATAGGAACCGTAGATCGCCATCCAGGCCATCTGTACTTTTCCATCGGAAAGGATCGACAGACGGTCAACAAGCTCGGAATACATGCCCATCTCGAAGAACTGGGCTCTCTGCTGGTTGTTGATGCCCTCGACGATCTCGAAGATACGCGGGAACAGGAAGCGGAAGATATTGCAGTCCCACTTCTCCAGAGCCTCAGCCATGATGGTGTGGTTCGTATAAGCAAATGTATGACGTACGATCTCCCATGCATCTTCCCACTTCACGCCGTTCTCGTCGACGAGGATACGCATGAGCTCCGGAATACCGATAACCGGGTGGGTATCGTTGAGCTGGATGCTGTTGAGCTCGGCAAACTTAGAGAAATCATTACCGTGAACAGCCTTGTAGTTTCTTACGATATCCTGCAGAGAAGCGGATACGAAGAAATACTGCTGACGAACACGGAGCACTTTACCATCGTAAGATGTATCATTCGGGTAAAGCACTCGGAAAATATCGTTTACGCGGTTTCTCTCGATAACTGCGTCATCGAAACGCTGGGAGTTAAAGAGATTGAAGTCGAATTCCTGAGCCGGTTCGCACTTCCAAAGGCGCAGACGGTTTACGTTATGTGTATTGTAGCCGGTGATCGGCATATCGCACGGGATCGCCCATACGTCGAAGTCATTGAAATGAACGCGGATCTTATCCTCGTATCTCGGGATAACGAACGGATAGCCGTTCTCCATCCAGGAATCCGGATGCTCTCTCTGGAAACCGTTCTCAAATGTCTGACGGAACAGACCGTAACGGTAGAGGATACCGTAACCTGTTACCGGGAGATCCAGTGTCGCACAGGAGTCGAGGAAGCATGCAGCCAGACGGCCAAGACCGCCGTTACCGAGAGCTGCGTCGGTTTCTTCCTCAAGAAGATCGGTCAGGTTGATGCCGAAAGCCTTCATAGCTTCCACAGCCTGCTCATAGATACCCAGGTTTACAAGGTTATTCAGCATGGAACGTCCTACCAGGAACTCTGCGGACAGATAGTGTGCCTGACGAACCTTAGCATATTTCTCGCGTGTCTTCTCCCAGTCATCCGCCATGATCTCGACGATGGAACGGGAAAGTGCGAGCCAGTAGTCTCTCATCGTTCCCTTATCTGCACTCTTACCGGAGCAGGACTTCACCTGGAACGCGATCATATCATGGAGCTGCTGTGCTGTGATACTGCGGGTATTGGTCTTCGGATCAACCGTAATATCGCGGCGCACTGCGGCTTTTACCTCAGTTTTCTTTGCCGGAGCCTTTTTTACTTCAGCCGGTTTCTTGACTGGGGCTGCTTTCTTTGCCGGAGCGGCTTTCTTTGCTGCCGGAGCTGCCTTCTTGGCGGCTACGGTCTTCTTTGCCGCAGGCGCAGCTTTCTTTGCAGTTGCCGGCTTCTTGGAAGCTGTCTTCGATGTTACTTTCTTCTGTGTTTCTTTCTTCTGTGCACGTTCACTCATAACGATGCACCTCCTTTTCCCCATTGGCTTTATAAAACCACATTTGCTATTTTATCAGACTTCACAATTTCTGCAAATCAATGTATTCTTATATATAGGATTTTTCGGGAGGCAGTATATGACCGTTACTTCGCAAACCATTGTATTGACGCTGATTGCAGCACTCATGGCTGTTCCGGCATTTTTTATGTTCAATAAGATGCCTGAGGCCTGGCTTCAGGATTACGATTTTGATCCTAAAGCCGAGAATGTCAGATGGGCAAAGCGTCTGAAACCCTATCACATCGGGATCTTCGCCGTTATTTTTGCGATCGTGGTCTTTCTTAGCAGTGCGATATACCCGGAATTTCTCTGTTCCACACACTATCTTAGGGTAATCGGCCTGTTTGCTGCTCTTCCGGGCTTTACCGTGATCATCATGTCAGACAAACTGAACCGTATCATTCCTGATCATGTGATCGTTTTCAATATCGCTCTTTCCGTCTTCTATTTCATCAGTGATTTTGCCGACGGCAATCTCTGGATCAGCGACGGGAAAGCCTGGTATTATTTCATTCTCAACAGAGTTCTCGCTGCGGTCGTCGGAAGCGGTGCCCTTCTTCTCATCGGTCTGCTTTCCTCTGCGATCGCGAAAACAGAGGCGATGGGCATGGGAGACGTCAAGCTTCTGTTCCTCTGCGGTCTTCTTTCCGGTCTCAAAGGACTGATCTTCGTCGTATTCATCTCTTTCGTTACTGCCGGTATCGTAGCAGTTCCGATGATCATCAGGAAGCGTATGCGTATCGCTAAAGAAGAAAAAGAGATCCGGGAGAGTCCGGATCCTGCGAAAGCCAGAAAGATCCTTGCCAAGAAGAAGCGCGAGATGCACTTTGCCGATGACCCGGACTATCTGGCCTTCGGACCGTTCCTGGTACTCGGCACAGTGGTTTTCCTGCTGTATGAACCGTTCTTCCTGGAACTGTTTGATAAATACTTCGGTACAGTCGCGGGGTGACTCTAATGGCGCATCAGCAAAAAGGCGGCTTCCCGGGATTCACCTCTATTCTGAAAAACAACATCCTTCCTTTCCTGCTTCCGTCGAAATACCCGAATATCGGCATCGTCCTGGCAGGCGGATTCGGTCTTTCTTTCCTTCTGCAGATGATCTGGCAGGAGATCCCCGATGAGAAGCTCTTTTTCTCGAAGACTTCGCTGATCGGTTTTTCCCTGATCACGCTTTTCCGGCTTATGGCACTACTTCTGGTATATGTGCTGGTCACGCAACACTACAAGATCCAAGAACATCACACCCTGGGAAGAAATCCCGGACTCGGCGGTCTTTTCATCGCCTTCATTACCGGTGTCCCCGCCATGCTTATCTCTATCGGCATTCATAACCTGTTTATCTATTTTGAACTGAAAAGCGGAAATCCGATCCCTCCTCAGCTTTACTACTACATCTCTTCGGAGAGCTCTGTTTACGGCATTCTTCTAATAATGATAATGACGGTCATCTTCCCGATCATTATTGAGGAACTCTTTTTCCGGGGACTGGTCTTCGCTGTTCTTCCGGACAAGTGGTGGATCCGGATCCTCGTTCCGGCCGTCCTTTCCTCGCTGTTTGCCGTGAACCGTCTGGAGTTTCTGTCACTTCTGGTGATCGGCCTCTGCTGCTCTTTCGTGCGCTATTTTACAGACAATATGCTCTGTTCATGTCTGACCAGAGCCGGATTCTTCTGCACGAAGATCCTGATGGCGTCCATCCTTCCGACGCAGGATCCTTCCGAGGTGCAGAACGCGATCGATTTTGACCGGATGACGATCTACGCATCCATAATCGGAATCATCCTGGGAATCGTCATGATCCTTGTCCTGATACGTCAGCTGCGTCTGCTCCGTTATCTTCAGAAAAACGAAGACATGCGCTGCGAATCCGAGGAAGGAAAGCCGCTTTCTATTCCTCTGGCGGAGCATTTCCACATCGATTTCATTATCGGTGTCTGCTGTCTTCTGCTTTGCTGGATCATGTCCTAAAAGGACCGGTATCCCGTCGTTTTGCGGGAAAAGCTCTTACGGTTTCGTCTGTGCGGGCTGGTCACCGCTCTTAAAGATCCCCTCATCCTTATCGCCGTCACGGCTTAAGAATGTATATGCCGGAAGCGGCTCTGCCACCTTCAGAAGATACGTCATCTCCGCGTGCGGCGTGGAATCAATAGGATCTCCATTCTCATCGAAGATCTCCTCTGCCTTGATCGGCTCCGGATATCCGTCCGGTGTCAGGATGTGCAGTGTATCTCCCTTAAAGATCTTATTTCTCTGGGATACGATTGCGCAGCCCTTCTCTTCGTCATATCCCATGACCACACCGACCACGAATGCCGGTCTGTGATAGGTCTTATCCGGGAAGATCTGGGCGTTTTCGCCCGGACGGTCATAGTAGAAACCGGTAGCGAATTCACGGTGAACTGTTCTATTCAGCATCTCCTGCCATCTCGGATCCTCTTTATAGTTTTCGGGATCCCTCATGTAGAGATCTACCGCCTCACGATATGCCTTCGTTACGGATGCCGCATAAAAAGCACCCTTAATGCGGCCTTCGAGCTTAAAACTGGTGATCCCTGCGGAGATCAGTTCCGGAATGTGGCTGATCATGCACATATCTTTGGAGTTAAAGATATACGTGCCTCGCTCGTCCTCCTGAATCGGAAGCGGAGCCTCGAGGCGCTTCTCCTCGACGACATAGTATCCCCAGCGGCATGGCTGGGCACAAGAGCCGGAATTGGCGGAACGGCCGGTAAAATAATTTGAAAGAAGACATCTTCCGGAATAGGAAACACACATCGCTCCATGTACGAAGCACTCCAGTTCCAGATCGGAAGGGAGCTTGCTGCGAAGCTTGATGATCTCGTCAAGTGTCAGTTCACGTGCCAGCACGATACGCTTTGCGCCCTGCTCGTACCAGAACATACAGCCCTCGCTGTTGGTAACGCTCGCCTGCGTACTGATATGGATCTCCATATCCGGGGTAAGTGCTTTTACCTTACGGAAAATACCGGCATCCGAGATGATCAGGGCATCCATGCCGATCTCCGACAGGAAGAGGATCTCATCGTCGAGACGGGAGATGTCATCCTCATGTGCCATGACATTGACGGTACAGTAGCACTTCACGCCATGGGCATGCGCATACTCTACGCCTTCCTTCATCTCTTCATGAGTGAAATTATCGCTGAAAGTACGAAGTCCGAAAGACTTTCCGGACATATAGACCGCGTCCGCGCCATACGCAACAGCGGTCTTCAGTTTTTCCAGATTTCCCGCCGGTGCTAGAACTTCCGGCGCACGAGGATCTCTTGTCATTTCATATCTCCCGGATATTTAGCGGAAAGGGCGGAATATCAGCCCTCATCGCCTGTCGGCCCTTCGTCATCGATGACCGCATTATCGTTCCAATTGTCCTTATACTTCTCAACATTGGCTTCATGCTCTTCCTTCGTAACCGCAAAAGCCGTTCTTCCGTCGCCCTTCGCGCAGAAGTACATGAAGTTACAGTTCGGCTCCGGATAAAGCGCTGCCTGGATCGCATCAAGACTCGGCATGCAGATCGGTCCCGGCGGAAGGCCTCTGTATTTGTAGGTATTATACGGGCTGTCCCACTCAAGATCGGTTCCCGAGGCCGCCCATACATGGCTCATACCCTCGAGTTCACGCAGATAGTTGATCGATGCATCCGATCCCAGGAACTGCATATCCGGATCTTCCGACTTCAGACGGTTATGGAATACCGCCGAGATATAGAGCATATCTGTCTTATCCGTCGTTTCTTTCTGGATCAGAGATGCCAGAGTGATCACTTCATCCACCGTCATACCAAGCTTCTCTGCACGCTCATAGAACTCGTCGTACAGCTTGGAGTTCATGTTACGAAGGAAAGTCGCGATGATCTCCTCTTCGCTGGCATTCATATCGAAATCATAGGTATCCGGGAACAGATATCCGCTTAAGATATAGTCACGGTTCTCATTTGCTGCGATCGCAGATACGAAAGGATAATCGACGAAGAGGTTCGGGCTGTTCATACACTCGTCGAGATGCTTCTCGTCAAAGGCCAGGCCCTTTTCCTTCAGTTTCAGCTTCATCTCACGATAGGTGATACCTTCCGGGAAAGTGATACGAACGACTTCCGGCTCCTGACAGAGAAGATACATCATCTCATCGTAGGTCAAATCCGGTGTAAGGAAATGCGTACCGGCCAGATAACCGCCGTCAAAGCCGTTAAACTTACTCATGATGGAGAACGTCATGGTGTTCTTGATCAGTCCGGCTTTCTTCAGCTTATCGGCGATATCACTCGTCGTATCACCGGAACGGATCACGATCATGACCGCACCGGGCGTATCCTGATTGATGACCAGTTCTTTTGTAGCGATATTCTTCTCGAGCGTCTTAAAACGTGAATTCTGTGAAAGGACGTAGTTATAGCCCAGGAACACACCGACGACTCCGCACACGATCAGCGCGGTAACTACGATCAGTACACGCAATGCAATCGATACTTTTCTCGAAAACATGACGTTATATCTCCTTCCGACGGATGCCTGCCCTTATTCCTCGGCAAAAGCACCTGCCTTATCAGCTGTTCTTCTTCGCGGCACGGTCCTTCGCACGAAGCTCGGTAGAGAGGATCTTCTTACGAAGACGGATATTCTTCGGTGTTACTTCACAGAGCTCATCATCACCTACGAACTCGAGGCACTGCTCGAGACTGTAGTTCAGAGGCGGTGTCAGACGAAGCGCATCGTCAGAACCTGCCGCACGCATATTCGTAACGTGCTTCTTCTTGCAGACATTGACCGTGATATCCTCATTCTTCGGGTTGATACCGACGATCATGCCCTCATAGACCGGAGTTCCGGCACCGATGAAGAGCTGTCCTCTCTCCTGTGCATTATAAAGACCGTAAGTCATTGCCTCGCCGCTCTCGAACGCTACCAGTACACCGTGGGAGCGTGTCTCGATCTCGCCGGCAAACGGCTCAAAGCCACTGATTACGCTGTTCATTATACCATTGCCCTTGGTGTCGGTCAAAAACTCGGTACGATAGCCGAGGATACCTCTGGACGGTACTTTGAACTCAAGACGTGTATATCCTTTCTCCGGCGGGAACATGTTGACCATCTCCGCTTTTCTGGCGCCGAGCTTCTCGATAACAGCTCCGACGTAATCCTCAGGTACATCGATCAGAAGCATCTCGACCGGCTCACAGAGAACGCCATCGACTTCCTTCAGGATGACCTGCGGACGGGATACCTGGAACTCGTAGCCTTCACGGCGCATGGTCTCGATAAGGATGGAAAGGTGGAGCTCTCCTCTTCCCTTAACTACGAAGGCTTCGGTTGTATCTGTTTCCTCAAGTCTCATGGAAACGTTGGTCTCCATCTCCTTGAAGAGTCTGTCACGAAGGTGACGGGAGGTAA
>JAEEGJ010004152.1_pt1 | contig 50523 bp, 52 predicted proteins | sample 8958761 | NCBI WGS metagenome assembly JAEEGJ01 (sample SAMN16246546, study PRJNA631951) | gut metagenome | biome: gut microbiome; feature: rumen; material: RS-attached | host: Bos | place: Iran: Karaj | collected 2018-10
ATTATCCTTCTTTACGCCATTAGGCGCATCATAAGGAAGACAGTGAGTGTTTTTAGACTTATCATACTCAGTAATCGAACCTTCATCCCTAAGGCTTCTCAAACTGCGTGCCCACTCTGTTCCGTTATCTTTACAAAGCTCTTCGAGTTCTTTGCGAGGAATAACCCGACCAGTATTTGCAAGAAAAAACTTCAACAATTTAGGCTTTGCACCTTCATTCCTTGCCATTTGTGATCACCCCATTTGACTAGTCTATATTTCCTTTCGCATTCAGCCAAAGAAAAACACCGCATTCATCGTAATACATGTACTATGTGGATTTTAGCACACGAAAACATCTACCAGTCGCGGGAGAATCACAACGAAACACATTGTTTACATTGTCTATCCGATTACTTCTTTTATCTGCTCGGCAATAGCTTGAATAACGTTAACAGTGACACTATTACCAAACTGCTTATATAAGTGCGTGTCCGACAACTCCAATTCAAAACTGTCAGGAAATCCCTGGAGACGAGCCCACTCTCTTGGGGTCATCTTTCTAATATCTTCATCATTAATTTTTCCGCTTATGTGAGTTTCCGGAATCTTGCTGTGTTCACGATGATCAACAATAAGATTCCTCTCTCGACCCATACCGCCGCACACTATAGTGCCTGCAATATCATCAAGATCTCTGATCTCATATCCAAAACCATTTCCTTTAGCTTCATGCCTTGCTTTATGCTTTCTTAAAGTTTCAACATAAACATCAGAAAGATAATACTTAGCAGGAACCGGAGCAGGATCCATAATATCTCTAATACATTTCTTCTTTCCCTGTGCTTTTGGGAAAACAAACTCTCCAACATTAAGGTCATCTCGGAATGCCACTATATAGATTCTTTCTCTATTCTGTGGGACTCCGAAATCCTTACTGTTAAGAACCTTCCAAAATACATGATAACCAATATCCTGAAATGCCTTACGAATGACACGGAAAGTATTTCCCTTATCATGCATAACAAGTCCTTTAACATTTTCACAGAATATAACCTTGGGCTTATGGTATTCACATATTCTTACAACATCTAAGAAAAGGTTACCTCTATTTCTTCCCTTAAAATCATCATTAAATCCTCCATGCCTTCCAGCAATAGAGAACGCCTGACAAGGAAATCCCGCTAGACATATATCAAACGAAGGAATCTCTTTCTCTTTAATAACAGTAATATCCCCGGCTATTTCAAATTCATCCTTGAAATTTGCTCTGTATGTTTTCTGCGCATATTCATCCCATTCGCTTACAAAGACGGTCTCTATATCCTTACCAAAGGCATTATCAAACCCTAAACGAATTCCACCTATACCTGCGAACAAATCAATTGATCTGTACTTAGTCATTACTGTTAACCTCTTTTTCAATCAGATCAGCACAATCTGATGCATTTTTCTTAATATCCTTACCCCAAAATCGCAGAACTTTCCAGCCATGAGATTTAAGATAATCATTAACTTCCTCATCCCGAGCTATATTACGCTCGATCTTCGATATCCAAAACTCTTTATTGCTTTTGATATCGTTCTTCCTGTTCTCCCAATCACATCCGTGCCAGAATTCGCTGTCACAGAACACTGCTACCTTCTTTCCTATAAAGGCTATATCCGGATGACCAAATACAGACTTTGCATTCTTCCTGTATCTTAATCCTCTAGCCCAGAGTTCTTGGCGTAGAAGCAACTCTATCTCGGAATCCTTGCTCTTTATAGCCTGCATATTCTTATGGCGCTGTTCCGGAGAAAGTCTGTCCATAGCCGCTCTGTTAAGATTTTACTCAACAACCTTTCTAATAATTGGACACTTTGAAAACATTGAATCAAACCGTCAAATTATTGTAAACCTTCACTAATTATATAATAAAAAGATAAGGGGTACATGGCCCCTTATCTCTCTTTTACCTTATGAATCCACCACAGATACTAACTAATTATCGTTCTCTGCGAACAGTTCAGCATTACTGCTCAAATATAGTTGCATTTACTCTGTTATAACCAAGAAAAATCACCCTGATCATGCACTGCTATTAAGCAACACATGATCAGGGGGTTCCCATCATCTCAGATAACCTTTGTTCTTCTTTTTAGGCGGTACCAGCTGAGGCTTTTGCGCCTCGCGCTCGATTACTATCTTTTTCTTCTCCGACAGAGTCTTTATAACAGACTTGGGCTTAAGGAACTCCTTGAAGGCTTGCAGGAGTCCCTTGGACTCAATAAAGTCTGTAAGCTGTCTTATCTTGTTCTTGAGACCTGCTATCTCAGCCCTAAGTTCCTTGATCAAGCCCTGTTGCTCTCGTAATCGAGCGCTGCAGTCTCGATATAGGATATCGGTAGCTTCGGTTACCCGGTATGTTAGGACAAGTTCTTCGAATGTCGTTCGAGGAATCTTTACCATAGGTTCTTTGTCGAGAAGCGACTTCACTTCTTTGGCACTTCTCTCTATCTTGGCAGCTTCCTCTTCAGCCTTCTCTCCGGCTTTTACCATTCGACTCATATCGCTCATAATACGAGTACGGTTTTCCTCTGCTTCCTTGATCTGATTCTCGATCTCTTTCAGCGTCTCTTTCTGTTCATCGATCTCTTCTATGTTGGATCCGATTTGGTCAAGCGATGTTTCAAGTAATGTCTCGGCGGCTTCCTTCTCGGATCGTAAAATCTCGATCTCGGCTTCCGCCGCCTCTTTCTCGCGCATAGCTTTCTTGTACTCCGGGATAGAATAATCATCACGCTTTATTCCCAGTACTTCTGTTTCGAGTCCCCGGGCTCTACAAAGATCTGCGATATACTCACGCTCCCGTTGCTGCCAATGCATCGTCTCGGTATCGTTCTTACTTACCGCCTTTGCTATCCCCATCTCCTGTAATCCTTTAGTCAGGCTGTTCCTTGTAGATAAGCCTGTCTTATATCCGTGTGCTACGGGAATATAGTCAAGGTGCAAGTGCGGGGTTGCCTCGTCCATGTGAAGAACTGCATTGAACAGTATCAGATTAGGATTTCGCTCTTGGAACGTCCTTGCATATTCATCAAGCACTTCTTTAGCAAGTGATGCTGCATCTGTGATGTTACCGTCTTCATCGAGGACAGCCGTATCACTCATTCTGCCGATCTGTACCAGAGTTTCATAAAAGACCTTCTCATTGTTCTTAGATTCCTTGACCTTAGCCATATAGTTATCTATCTTACGGTCGTTTCTCTTCTGCTTCGCGTTATACTCTGCGACTGCATCTCCAAAGATTTCTTCGTATGCCTGCTCTATCGGGATCTTTACATAAGTGATGTTCAACGGCGTTCTTGAAGCATCAACATTCTCTGCAGTAAAGGTTCTGTTGTTGTGGTTAATGATTCCTCTGCCTTTAACAAATGATATTGTTCGGGACATAAAATACCTCCTTCGTCAGTAATATATCGGAATGAAAAAACGACGGTCAGTCTTGTTACTTCTTCCAGAAGTAACGCCTTATTACTTTTGACACTGCGTATCAAAAATAAGGCGCTCTTCCAGAGGGGGTCCTGCGGACAGCCGTAACTTACGACGCGACAGTCGGGTTATCGCCGAACAGGCAATCCATGATCTCCAGTATCGTCTTCAACCGTTCCGCGTCTGTCGGTTCAAGTGATGTCAGGTCAGGGTTCTTGTCGATCTTTTCCGACAGATCCCGCAATGTGTCGCGTATCGCAGAGAATGACCGGATGTTGCCTTTGACGAGTATCTTCTGATAAAGGCAACTCTCTATAAAGAAAGTTGCCTTCTTCAAACCTGTCATTGCGATACGAGCCTCTATCAGATCCTTTTCCTTCTGAGTCATACGGAAGTTAAGAAATATGTCTCTATGCCTTCGGTGTTCATCAACCTTCTTTTTCCTTCTTCGTCTCTTCGGAGTATCCACCTTGCCATATATCTTGCCCATATCAATCCTCCTCAGAAGTCAGAAAAGTATCATTAAGCCTATCCGCCATCATGCGCTGAACTGACGGATACAGATGCGAGTACCTCTCTGTGATAGTCACAGTCTCATGCCCGAGGCGTTCTGCAATCTGTATCGGGGAATAACCGAGTTCTATAAGCAGCGCACAACTCGAGTGTCTCAGGTCGTGTATCCTGATACGCTTTACGCCCGCTTCCTTCGCTCCGCGATCCATCTCGTGATGGAGATAACTTTTGCTGACGGGAAAAATTCTGCTGGTGTTATCAAGTCCATATATTGAGTCAAAGTAATCCGCCATCTCGTCACACAGGAACTGCGGAAGTTCGATAGTTCTGTTACTCTTCTCGGTCTTCGGAGAAGTGGTCATCGCCTCACCATTCACTACCTGATAAGTCTTGTTGATACGAAGGGTTCGTTTCTCGAGATCAAAGTCTCCCTTTGTAAGAGCAAGGAGCTCACCGCATCTGATTCCCGTCCAATAAAGAATCTGGAATGCGTAATAGGAAATCGGTTTACGCTTCATTGTCTCGATGAACTTCATATATTCATCCTTAGTCCAAAAGAGCATTTCCGGTCCATGCTGCTTTCCCATCTTCTTAAATGCCTTACAAGGATTCTTCGGAAGATCGTAGTACCTGACCGCGTGATTGAATATCGCGGTCAACTGATTGTTGATCGATCTGAGATACGTCGCCGAATACCCTTTTCCATCGTCATCCCTCAATGTCAGAATCTCGTTCTGCCACTGAAGGATATGGGTGTTATTGATCTCTGCCAGCGACACATTTACAAAGAAAGGTCTGATGTGCTTATCTATGATCTGTACCTTATTTGCATAAGTGCTCTTCTTAATCTGCGGCTTCATATCTCTTAAATAAATATCAACAAACGAATCGAATGACATATTGATATCTTTAGTCTGCTTTGCAAGGAAAGAATGCTCATACTCAACAGCATCGTGTCTGGTAGTAAATCCTCTCTTCTCGTGACGAATGCGATCTCCGCGCCAGTCTTTGTAATAACAGACAACTCGCCAAGATTTACCCTTATACACACTACCGGTATCTTTTAATACTGCCATGATCACACCGCCTTTCTGAATCTTGCTATAGCATCAGCGGTGGCTTTAGTGATCTTACGACCACCAAACCGTTCCTGATCACTGTCTATAAGTTTTTGTACTTCGGTCGGCAATGTGAGATAAGCGTCATACCCTTTAATGCCTTCTCCTAACAAAGCATCAGTATCAACAAGCATATGATCGCCCCATGAGTTGAGCAGGTTTCTCCAATTCCTTATCGGCTCACCATTTATCAACCCCTTGAGATCCACATAGTAGTAAGAAATAAACGCTTCTGCTTCAGACTTCGGCATGTCTACTCCTCTATTATGAGAAGCCTCTATTACATCTGCTACAGATGGCGCTCCCTGACATGTCTTGACAGGAGAAATATCACTATCATTATCAGAATCATTATCATCTTCATACTCACAGTCATAATCATAGTCATAGACATTATCACCATCCGATTGCAATCCATCCGTATGCAAATGCATATCGGATGGATTCCATCTCTTTTGGGCGGCTGCTTTGTTCTTCTCACACCTGACCTTATATGCTTCGAGATCTTCCCTCATAACGGGCTCTATCGCATTAAAGGCAGTTCTTACCTTACTGTTGGTAATAACAACTTCCTTGCCTTCAGCAAGATCGAATACGGCATAGAGAAGTTCCTTTATGAGCTCCGGTTCCTCCAGTAACTCAAAGAGGCTTCTCCATGACGTATATAAAACGAATGATTTCTTAGCTTTCATAATACCTCCTCGTATCTATTCGTTTGATAAATACGCAGAAAGGCACTATAATTAGGTTGCTAAACACAATGCGTGCCTTGGTGCGTATTTGCCTCTCTTCGGAGAGGCTTCTGTTTTTTGTACGGTTCTTAATCCTCTCCATCGCCGGCATATCCTCTCTGAAGGCAAGCCTCTTCATACCAGAAACGATTTACCCTCCCCGAGACAACCAGCGCCGTGGGATTCTTTTTCTTAAGTTCGGCATTGAGATCTTTAATGATCTGGTATGCCTTTGATCTTGAGATTCCCCAGTCTCTCTGGATCTGAGCTACTCCGATAAACATTGTTGTACTGTTATCTTTCATTGCTTTTTCTCCTATTCATTAGATTTGTTTACCCCTGTAAGAGGACAGACTTCCCCTGGGGGGTGTTTTTTGTTTTTGTTTGATTTGGTCTTTCTACGTCTACAGGAGGAACTTTGCTGGAGTTCCAACATTGGAGTTTCACCACCGGGTCTTTCCCCCGGCCCCGCCCATTGGGTGCGACGGCTCACCGGGTTGCTGTCCCGGCTTCAACGCTCTGCCTGTGGCTGCGTGATGCATCAGATTCCCCATATCCTTCGTCGCCCGACGGGTAGCAATCCCGCCTTTGCTCCTGACGGCTTATCGCTCTCTCCCTTTCGAGAGGTCTCGGCGCCCGTGGAGTTTGGCTACGAATACAGGGGGATACCTGTAGATCGGTCTTATGCAGTTGTCAAGGTTCACGGTACCAGTACGATTGCGGGTCGCACCTTTCATGTCCTTGCATTTGCCCTGCAAGTACATTTTTGTACTGTACCACCACTAATATACAACATCCCGTTTTGTTTAGCAAGTACATTTTTGTACTATTTTGTATTTTTGTTCTTACAATTCCGTGAGGCTTATGGTACAATGAGCTTGCAAAGGAGTACGTGACCTTATGACAATTGGACAAAAAATACGTTTTTACAGAGATCTTCGCGGTTATACACAGGCTGAATTAGGCAGCAAAGTCCACCTGCAGGCAGACAGGATCAGGCAGTACGAGACTAATGTCCGTACCCCTAAGATGGACAAGCTAAAAGAAATCGCTGATGCCTTGGACGTTGATGTTGCTGCTCTTTCTGATATAAATATCCAATCAGAAGAGGATATAATGCATATCCTTTTTGAACTCGAGGATAATTTCTCTATAAATATCGAGAAACAGGACGGCAAGACAGTCATCGTTATCAATAATGAAGATAATCGTAATTCTGCCCTCAATACATATTTGAACTATTGGCACGATAAGAAGCAGGCTTTTGATCCAGAAGGCGGCAATGAGGCTAGAGCCAAGGAATACATAAGCTGGCGAGGAAGATTCGGCAGCAATGAAAGAGCTTTTGAAGAAAGCATCATCCAGAGGCTGGAAGCTGCATATAAAACAGAGGTCGAAAAACTGACTAAAGCAAAGTCAGAACACTGTGTTACTACATCTGACCTTACACGATTATTATGCAGGATCTCCCCTGACGTAATCTTGGGTACAACGACCAAAAGAGTTCCTTATACTAAAGACATATCTTACGGGTTCGTTTTTGATGCAAACAAGCTCCTGAAGCCGGAATACTATTCAAAAGACTTTGCCCTGTTCTTATATGAACTAGGTTATTTCAAGAAGTTAGGGTGCAACTGGTACTCCGCTATCGAATATACCGGTTCAGAGATAAAGATCATTTATTACATACCTATCAACAGCTTCAATGTAGTCACTTCAATGGTTGATGACTGGCTAAACTACGCCGCTAAGAGCGATTCTTATTCAGTCTTTGCAAAAGAAGAGTTTGAACAGCGGTTCGAGTCTGATCTTCAGTCATACTCAAACAATATAAAAGAAGAGATCAAGTTTTATGGAAAGTAATACGACTATCGTATGGGGCGGAACGCTGGCAATTCTCCTAGCTAGGCTAAAAAGGAAACTCTATGAGGTGATTCACATTAAGCAAGATGAGTCGAAGCGGATCAAAAGACTTGGTGTCTATTACATTTGTATTGATGATCTCCCGCTATAAAACAACCCAGAATTATTGAAGCCTGCGAGTCATTTTTCGCAGGCTTCTTAGTAGATTATATTCAGGATTTACTGTTCCATTATACAATACGAGCGGGATCACGATCCGGCTCAAGAGCATATGGCATATCCCAATGCAAGCGTTATCGGAGCCAATACCAACGAAACCAAAACAATCCACCAGCGCCATTCTTTAACCATCTTGCGCCCGAAAACAATATATACTATCGTCAGTATCAGATATACTAACATCCCGCCAAGCAACACGGAACCTACAGGTGCAAGAGCTTCCGCTAAGGCTTCTTCGGTCTGGATGGGTTCACCACCGGGACCTGGAAGTTGAAGCATAGCAAGAAAACAGATAGCAACAGCCAGGACCAATGACCAGATGATCTGAACAATAAAGTATGTGATCTTTTTCATATACATATCTCCTTAGTCAAGCAGATACTCCTGCATTATCTTCTTTCATTGAACTCCTGATCTGGCTTAAAGACTCCGGTGTTATTCCAAGATATGTTGCTATATAACGGAGCGGAACGCGTTCCGCGAGCTTTGGGTATCTTTTCCTGAATTCAACATATCGCTCTGTCGCAGTCTCGACCAGAAAGCCGTTCTCTCTGTATATCTTTTAGCATAAACATATAAAATCATCTTTTCAAATGATTAAGTTATCTATACTTCCGATCTTGTCGCCCACGATATTCCCTGAGAGAACAGGACGAGCATGATCGACAACAATGTAAAAGCGACTACGACCTCCACCATAGACTCACCGGAATTATCTTTGATAATGCAGATCTTCTTACTTAAACGCTTCATTGTATCTGCCTCGTATAAGATCCTGTCGTATTGGTGTAGTAAGCCGAATAAACATATTCGGAATTACCCGCCTTCGCTCTTACGGTCACTCTGTAACCATTCTCACCTTCAGGAGCGATAGTCGCCTCAATGGGATCATTATAGCTACCGCTCGGATTAAAGGTCGTACTTGAAGTATAGGATGCAAGATTTATGGAGCCGTCCCGGATCAGCGCATCGATCGAATCCCCCATCGAGGTCGCCATAACATACGCGCGATCCTGAGTATACTGCTTATCCGCCGATGCCCACAAAGAACTCGTGGTTATACGAAGGATGATTACTCCGGTTAAGATTATGATCGCAATGATAGAGACGAGCACGAGACTCGTACCCTCATTTCCGCGAAGTATATCGGTCAATCTTCGACTTGAATGATACTCCAAAAATGGTGCATCGTTCAACAACAGTTTCCGGAGCTTGTCGGGGCTGCTACCGCTGTGAGCAGCTTCGTCCCTGAAACTGAACATCAGAGCACTCTGCCCGTCGAGTCGACGGAACCTTCCGCTTCGGTTATCATTTAATTATACAACACCACAAGACAAAAACTGAAACAGTGAGATGCAATACATTCAGAATAATGAGGGTCTTCAAAAGAGCTTTGTTATCCTTTTTCAGCTTGCACCTGCTATCCATAAATAACATAGAAACAAAGTTTATAATCACATTGACTAACATAAGTGCAATGATGATCATTTCGTTTTTATAATGCCGCTTGGGAACGCCTATAAAATCGGAAGGATAATCAGCTCCGTGTTGACTGACATCAAATTGGAAAAACTCTCTTTCTCCGTTTCCGTAATCAACAGAAACCATCGAACCATAATGAATCTCGGCTCTAAAGTCGTTATCTATACTCCTTGCATACTCCACTTCACCAGCATCATAACTCAGACTCGTTAAAGGAACACTATCCGCATATGTCCTGTTTCCATGGCCAAAATCCTTCAAGATAGTGCAGGTGTCTCCAGTGATGTTAATTATCTTTACTTCTTCCGGCTGATACTCCCTCTGTGTAATCGCTAGATTAACAACTGTCACAGGCTTCCAATGACCGATGTTATGCCAATCGACACCTTCATACTCCATAAGAACCGCCGGAATCTCATATTGAGTTCTGTAAACCAATCCGTAAGGCTCCATGTAATGAGGATTCATAAATGACAGCGTCAGTGCCGCTGTCATCATCAACATTCCGAGAAAGAATAATACTTTACACACATTCTTCATAATTGCAACCTTCATGATAGAGTCTATCACCGACGGTAACGGTTTAAAAGTTACTGCCAATGCAAGTTGAATGCTATTAATTCTACTTACAGTATAGGTTGCACCCTACAGACCTTTGTCGCTTGAATGATACTCCAAAAACGGTGCATCGTTCAACAAAATAAGGGCTTTCAAGGTTCTATCTCAAAAACACTCCTATTCATTCTACTGATTATTATCTAAACTAAGAGATCACTCCCTCAGACAAGATAATTATATCATCTGCGAGAATCCTCTTTGTAGAACTTCCGGCTTAATGATTGAAAAGTGGAAGTTTGCGTGTTAGCATAAATTGAACGCGTTTAATAATTAGAGGCAGTATGAAAAAGAATCCGAGGACAATTCTTTACCTTATCCTGATAGCACTATGTATAACCGGCGCCATCACAGGATCATTTTTTGATTTGCAGATCTCAGAAAAACTCTATATAGGTGACAGCCTTCCGGCTAAGCTGATCAGTCTTTTTACGGTCTTTGTTTTTTGCGGTTCATGTTTTTTCTTTTTGGGAGTTCTGTTCAGACAGCTTTGGGAAAGATACTTAAAGGTCACGCGAAGAGTAATTACCGCCGCCATTTTTACCTACCTGTTCTGTTCGACTGCCGCGCTTTGCGGAGCGAAGATATTAAACGATCCGCTATTTGCAGGGAAACTCACTGAAATACAGGGAACTTTGTGGGGCAGCCTTATAACAGGATCGATTATTTACATTGCCTTTTTTATGTTGGGAATCGTTATCAACGGGAAAAAAGCTGATCCTGACAAGATAAAAACTCTGATCAAATTAATACTGGTCTTCACAATAGGATTCTTCATTGCGCATTACCTCAATTGCATGATAGAACGCCCGTCTTATTCATTGCTCATATCAGAAGGAAACCCGGCCGGGTTCATGAAATGGTATCAGATCCCGAAGGGCAGCAAGCTTCTGATGTCACTAACCGATCTGATATCCTCGCATCAGGGTTCTTTTGTAAGCAGTCATGTATTGTACGCAGTTTTATTCATCGTTATTTTTCCAGCATATTCGCTAGCAATCCCATCCTTAAAGAAGTACGGAAAGCATTTGATGGTTATTGCAGGGATACTGTCAGTATCAGTGATCATTTGCCGGATGATCTCAGGAAATAATTATCTGACCGACATCTCGTTTGCTGCATTCTACAGTCTGAAATTTTGTATGTCTTATGAAGGATTCAAGAAACCTATTGTTACTAATCATTTATTTTAAGCACATGTATAAATGTTGCATTAGTTCATCTGGCTGCTGATTTTCCCTTCCGTTCAAATGATTTCAGAAAAAAATCTCAGAACAATTTCTCATTAGCATGCGCATATATGATCCGTTTGGGAGATTTTCTCAGCAACGTATCCCAGTCAGCCTTAAGTTTCTTGTTATCCTCATATGCTTCAAGGTATTCGAGAGGTTCCAGATCACCCACGATGAAAGTGCCGTCATCAAGAAGGACCGAGATACTATCTTCGCTGTGACTCGGGGTAGATATAATCTCTCCTTCGATCCCGAGCTCCTTTAGAAATCTACGTGAATCCTCGAAAAGGAGAACCTGAGCCCGGCTCTCATCTATCGTCTTATAACCAAGGTATGGTTCTTTCTCGAATATTCCGTCTGAATAGTGCACAAAATCTGTTTGTGATTCCATAATGATGAGTCTGACGCCTTGGCTCATGAGTTCACTTACAAGACCTATATGATCCGGATGATAATGCGTGGCCAAAACATAGGTGATATCAGATACTTTTATGCCAAGGTCCTTGATTGCCTTATAAAATGCAGGCATAGTACCCGCATAGTCTGTATCAATCAAAATGCTGCCTCTGTCTCCCCGGAGAAGAATTGTATTTGTATTTCCGTATCTTATCTTGGTTAACATAATAACCTCACACTTCATATAACAAGAAGATATCGCACTCATAATATTCCCTGATCTTTTCTTGATCAGATTCGGACAGCTGAGTCTTCGGGAAACGTGCGATCAGCGAACTGAGATAATAGTAACTTGGAGCATTACGATACGAGAACCCTTCTCTGCCGTATCTGCCCTGTATCGTGTCGTAGAATTGCTGTATCTGATCCGTGCTGTTGAGCTCTGCGGCCTTAAGTACTACGGATATATCTTCCTTGCATGAATTATCTATTATCGCCTTCATTGTGTTTACGGCAATAAACAACCATTCATCCAATGTGTCCGGCCGAATGATGTGTGACTTAAGTTTTGACAAAATACTGTAATACATAATCTCAACCTTTATACGATGAATTGTTGTTCATTTTGCTCAGAGTTTCATATTGCTGTGGCCCTCTTTTCCGGCAGGAAAAGAAGGACCGCAGATATTACGAACATAATGACCAGCATGACCTCAAATACCGAAGATATGTTGTCGAATACCGGATTGTGATTCCATTCAACATAGGGTACTGTGTTGGCGATGATGTCATAAACAAAATGCAGGATCATTGGGATGACGATATTGCCGGACCTGACGAATATGACCGCAAACGCGAAGCCGATGGCCGCCGTCTGAAGAAATCTGTATGTGTCCCATCCTGTCACGCAGTGGAGCAGGCCGAAGAGGACGGTGCTTGTCATAACGAACAATATCTTCATACCAACAGTGTTTCGGGTGTGTTTCAGTCCCTCGAGAAGGAGAAATCTGTAATTCATTTCCTCATAGAATCCTGTGGTCGCCTGCTGCAGGATTATCCTTGACGCCAGTATCCCCGCTGTGAGCCCGGTCACCTTTCCAAAGCCTGAAGCCACGGTGAGAACATAGTACAGGAAGAACAGCAGGAATCCGCATCCCGCCACAAGTGCCCTCTTGCAATTCCTGAATGAGAGTATATCCGACGCTTTTCTGCCGAAAAGCCGGGTCGACACGATTAGTATCGCAATACCGAATATGATCCTGAGCACCGAGCTAATGAGATACCACATAATGCCTTCAGTGAACTCAATGAATATGAGCGACAGCCCGATAAACACCCCCGCGAACAGCAGGTGCCAGACAAAGCCGCTATATCGCTTATCTGTAAAAATCTTGAGCATTACATTATCATCCTTTATCAGTAATACTGTTTATTTTCTCTACCAATGATTCTCTCCCTCAGACAAGTAAATTATATCATTCGGGTAAAGGACTCTTGATAACACCGACCAGACTTCTCAAAAATGCTAATACCTTTTTTGGTTGGCTTTTTGTTGGCTTATAAAACTGAAACGCCCTATTCACGGGCGTTCCCAGCGTTTGTATATTATTCGTACTCTACGGTTCCCGTCGGCTTCGGCGTATAGTCGTAAAGCACTCTGTTAATTCCCGGAACTTCGTGCGTAATACGATCAGTAATCCTGCACATCAGATCATACTCGATCGGCTCAACCGTGCACTCTACAACGTCGATAGTGTTGATCGCTCTCACGATGCACAGCCACTCGAATGCTCTCTTGCCGTCCTTGATACCTGTGGACTTGAAGTCAGGCACAACTGTGAAGTACTGCCATACCTTACCTGCGAGGCCCGCCTTCTCGAACTCTTCTCTGAGGATAGCATCGGACTCACGTACAGCCTCAAGTCTGTCACGTGTGATCGCGCCGGGACATCTTACACCGAGGCCGGGGCCCGGGAACGGCTGACGGAATACCATACCGTCAGGAAGGCCCAGAGCCTTACCAACAACTCTTACCTCATCCTTATAAAGAAGCTTAACAGGCTCAACGAGCTCGAAATTCAACTCCGGAGGCAGACCGCCAACATTGTGGTGGGCCTTGATGCCCTGCTCACTCTCGAGGATATCGGGATAGATCGTACCCTGTCCGAGATAGCGGATGCCCTGCAGCTTAGAAGCCTCCTCAGCGAAAACCTTAATAAACTCTTCACCGATAATATGTCTCTTCTGCTCAGGATCCGTAACGCCCTCGAGAAGTCCGAGGAAACGGTCAACTGCATCTACATAGATAAGATTAGCCTTCATCTCATCGCGGAAGACCTTGCATACCATCTCGGGCTCACCCTTACGGAGAAGTCCGTGGTTAACGTGTACACATACAAGGTTCTGTCCGATAGCCTTGATAAGGAGAGCGGCTACAACAGAGGAGTCAACTCCGCCTGACAGCGCGAGCAAAACTTTGCTGTCTTTTACCTGATCCCTGATGCTCTGTACCTGCTCATCGATGAATGCCTGGGCAAGAGCTTCTGTAGTGATTCTTTCCATTGATTCGGGTCTAACATTACCGTCTGCCATAGGTGCCTCCTGCGATAAAAAATATGTATTAATTTTAACACAGGATATAATAGAAGAATGATTACATTCGACACAGACCTTTGGACTTATTTAAAGACACAAAAAGCCCGCCCGATCGTCCTGTATGGTACGGGCGACGGCGCAGACAAGATCATTAAAGTGCTCGAGGAACACGGCTTGAAAGTAAGCGGTATCTTCGCAAGCCCGGGCTTCGTACGCGACAGGAAATTCCACGACATTCAGGTGGAATCCTTCGAGGACTGCTACGAGCGTTACGGCAAGGACATGATCGTATTGATGTGCTTCGGCTCATCGCGCGACGACGTGCTCGACTACGTCGACGAGATCTCCTCCAAGTGCGAGTTCTATGCTCCCGATGTGCCGGTTTACGGAGAGAACCTTTTCGACAATGAGTTCTGCGAGAAGCATAAGGGCGAGATGGAGATCGTAAGAGGAATGCTTAAGGACGAACTCTCGCGCAAGACTTACGACTGCATTATCTCCGCGCGCCTCACGGGAAATATGGCCTACTTGAGGCTGTGTGAGGTCTCACAAGAGGAAGCCGACTCCATCCTTCCCCAGGAACGTGACGGACTTTTCGTCGACCTTGGTGCCTACGACGGCGACACGGTTATGCGTTACGCCTCGAGAATGAGCGGCCTTACGGGAACGGTCGCAGTTGAGCCCGACAAGCGAAATATGCGTAAGCTTCAGGAGAACACGCGTCTTATCAACAACATCGAGTATGTGCAGGCATTTATATCTGATACGGAAGGCACTGCGGACGTTGAGAAGAACATCGGGCGCGGAACAAGCCTCGACAAGGAAGGCGACAATGAAGTTCAGACTGTAACGATCGACGGTCTGGTCAAAGGCAGGAAGGCCGCATTCATTAAGTTCGATGTCGAAGGTGCCGAAGCTGCAGCCATCGCGGGCGGCGCCGAAACGATCAAGACAAGCAAGCCCTTAATGAACATAGCCTGCTACCACCGAAGCGAAGACATCTTCGAGCTTCCGCTTAAGGTGCTCAAGCTTAATCCGGAGTATAAGGTCTACATGAGGCACACGCCGTCGATACCAGCGTGGGACACTGTCTTTTACTTCTGCTGAAAGTCTTTACTGATTATTCTTCTCGTGTTCCGCCCTTGCGCGGTCAATAACGGCTTTACGGGCCTCGGGCGAAAGTACCGAGGCCTTTCCTTCGACCGTAACTCTTATCGCGGAACCGCAGTATGCACAGAAGCTGATCGAATTCTTACGGCATGCAAGACGCGCACCGCAGCTCTGGCATGAGACGGCAACTGACTCAGCGGCAATCTTCTCCGCAAGTCTTCTGTTCTCGAGAGCCTTGGCTTCTGCAGCCGCGCGGTGTCTTTGCTCCTCAGCTTCTTTACGTGCAGCCTCAGCGCGTGCCTGTGACGCAAGCAATTCGTCACGAGCCTCTACTGAACGTGCTACCTGTAATCCGATGCTGATAAGATCTCCAATATCTAATCCAAATCCCATTTTCTATCCCTCTTTTCTTATTCTGAAATATATCGTAAATTATGCGAATTCGGTTTTCAATATTTCCATCGTAAATTTTATGTGACCTACGCGTGACTACCTCCGTCTTATGGGTGAACACCACTATGGAGGATAGAAAAATGAAACACACATCTAAGAGAATAATTGCATTAGCACTTACAGCATTTATGCTTATGTCAGCCGTTGCCTGCTCAAGAGGCAAGACCGCATCTGAAACTGTTCATGCACACAACGCTGAGGTTCAGGGCGTAGTTGCAGAAATAGACGCAGCAGAAGGCAACAACTCAAGCCGCAGCATGGACAGCGGATTCTATACTGAGGATATTGCAGGAGCAGATTATGAATATTCACAGAGCGCTGCTGAGCCCACTACGGCAAATGCCGGCGGTTCATCTACAGGTTCTGTATCCGTATCTGATCCGGTCGTTACTGACCGCATGCTCATCAGATACGTAACAGTATCCTGCGAGACATTGAACTTCACGGATATGGTATCCAGCATCGAGTCTCAGGTAGGAGCACTCGGCGGTTACATCGAGAGCAAGAGCTACTACGGCACAGGCAACGCAGGCGACTTAAGACACGCTTCTTATACAATCCGCGTTTCTTCTGCAGCACTCGATCAGCTCGTTAACCAGATCGGCAATTGCGCTATCATCACAAACACTAATGAGAGCACAGAAGACGTTACATTAAGCTACACGGACATGCAGGCAAGAGTTGAGTCTCTGCGCATCGAGCAGGAGACATTGAATGAGCTCCTCGCACAGGCAGATTCACTTGAGACTATCCTCATCCTGCAGGACGAGCTTACAAACATCAGATATCAGATCGAGAGCTACGAGAGCCAGATGCGCGTTCTCGAGAACCTCTCCACATACAGTACACTTACACTCAACATCGACGAAGTCCTTGAAGAGACACCTGTAGAAGAGGCACACGTTAAGACTTACTCCGAGCGCTTCTCTGAGGCTTTCCACGACGGTCTCGACTCAGCGAAAAAGAGCTGCGAAGACTTAGGTCTGTACATCGCCGAGAATTGCATCAGCCTCGCTATCAGACTCGTTTTCTTCATCATCGCAGTAATCGTCATCACTGTTGTTGTTAAGAAGATCAGAAAGAAGAATAAGGCAAAGAGAGAGGCCATCACTTCTATCGTTGGTTCTTCCTCTTCTTCCACAGCTGCTTCCGCTTCCACAACACCCATCGCAAAGGAAGATGCAAAAAACGCAGAACCCGATAACAAGTGATCACTTCCCCAAAATATATACACACTTCTGAAGGCAGTGCCCGTCTCATATGAGGCGGGCGTTGTCTTTTGGCGGGAATTGCCTGTAAAATAGACTCTATGGAAAATCAGTTCGAGAGACTTGAGCTGCTGCTCGGTGCGCATGCTATAGATAAATTAAGTTCCGCGACCGTCGCGATCTTCGGTGTCGGCGGCGTTGGCGGCTATGTGGCTGAAGCACTCGCGAGATCAGGCGTCGGCTCGTTCGTCCTGGTTGATAACGATGTGGTATCTGTAACTAATCTGAACCGTCAGATAATCGCCCTTCATTCCACGATCGGATTAAATAAGGTCGATGTAATGGCTGACAGAATCCACGATATCAATCCGTCAGCCGTTGTAACGGTCAAGAAGTGCTTCTTCCTGCCTGATACTGCTGATCAATTTGATTTCTCATCTTATGATTACGTCGCTGACTGTGTTGATACGGTAGCCGCCAAGACTGAGATCATCGCCCGTGCCAAGGCTGCGGGGGTACCGGTCATCTCATCAATGGGCGCGGGCGGCAAGCTTCACCCTGAGATGTTCGAAGTGGCTGATATCAGCAAAACATCAGTCTGTCCGCTCGCCAAAGCCATGCGCCGCGAGCTTAAAAAGCGCGAGATTAACAATGTTAAAGTTGTCTATTCGAAGGAAGAACCTATTAAAAATATAGTCGGCGGCGAAGCTGACCCGGCAGGACGCCATGTCCCCGGCTCATCAGCCTTCACCCCCTCAGTCGCAGGCCTCATCATGGCCTCCGAGATTGTAAAAGACCTATCCCACTGACCCTACATGACTAAGCAGGAAGTATATGAACTTTTAAAGGCTAAAAATATAGAGTTTGAGGCGGTTGAACACCCGCCTGTGTTTCACATGGGTGAAGATCACGGGGTAGAGCTGCCGCACCCGGAGGCTGACGCGAAGAACCTTTTCGTGAGGGATGATAAGAAGCAGAACTACTATCTGATCACGGTTAGAGGCGATAAGAAGGTTGACTTGAAGGCGTTCAGAAGGGAGCATGAGCTCAGGCCGCTGTCGTTCGGAAGCCCTGAAGCACTGAAGGAGAAGCTGGACCTTATCCCCGGATCGGTGTGTCCTTTTGGATTGTTAAGCAATGAGGCGTGCGACGTTAAGTTTTATCTGGATGCCGATTTCCTTAAGGAGCCTTATCTAATCGGGTGTCACCCCAATGATAATACCGCGACAGTCTTTGTTAAGGCGGAAGATATGATCAACTTGATCAGGGAGCATGGAACGAACGTAGAAGTCGTTGAGTTGCCGGTCAGATGATTTATTTGCCACAAAAAAGTCCACCGGGGAGCCGGTGGACTGAAAGATCAACGTAATTACTATTATCTTAATCTCTCCATTACGTCATTGAAGATCGCATTGGCGTTAGATTCGACGGAATCGCCCTGAACCTTAGCGTAATAGTGCTTTCTGAATACGATGTCGAACAGACCGTGAAGTGATGTGTATTCAACATCCATGAAGTTACCGTGAAGAATGATGTAATCGGGATCGCCTGAAAGGCTTACCAGCGTCTCGGATGTCTCAACGATATTCTTCTCGATTCCGACAAGCTCGCTTGTCGCGAACAATGTGGGCTCACCGCTGACGATTACGATAACTGTATGAAGTCCGTCGAGCTTATTTCTCAGTGCATAGCACAGCTGCTTTCTGTCTTCAGCGGAACCACCCTCTACAACGATAAGCTTAGTTGTTGACGGAAGAGTATTCTCGGGATCATCTATGAAAGTCTGGAGCTTCGCAGCATTGGAAGGGTCCCAATACTTGTTAGCACGTTCAATGAAATAACTCAGCGCCTCTCTGCCTTTACCTAGCATAACACGACCTCCGAATAAAGATACTTAACTATAATACCACAATTATTCCGTTCGTAGTGCAGTAACGGGATCGCTTTTGGCAGCCTTTTGGGAAGGTATGAGACCGCCGATAATAGTAAGAATGATCGACAGCAAAACAAGAGACACGCTCTCAACAGGAGTCAGATAAGCCTTAAGGATCGCAATGCCCGTAACATGGCGGATTATCATGTTGCCGGGAATCAGCAAAAGAAGCGACACTGTAACGCCCAGAAAACCCGCAAGGAAGCCCGTTATAAGGGTCTCCGCATTGAACACCTGGCTGATATTACGCTTTGATGCACCCATCGCACGAAGTATTCCGATCTCCTTACGGCGCTCAAGTACTGAGATATATGTAATTACACCGATCATGATCGAAGATACGATCAGTGAGATCGATACGAATGCCACCAATACATAACTGATCGCATCGACGATCTTGGTAACGGAGCTCATGAGCGTTCCAACGATATCCGTATATGATATCTTCTCGTTCTCATCAGCCTGCGCGTTATATTCATCGATAATACCCGTAATATGCTCCTTCGCCTCGAAGTCGTTAGGATAGATCGTAATCGAACTTAAGTTATCAACATCCACATATCCGAAAGCCGAGAGATTATTAGCCGCAGACGACATCTCCGTGCTCATGAGCTGCGTGAACATCGCCTGCATCTGAGTCTCATCAAAGTTCATCTCGAATGCGGCTGCAAAAGCATCTTGATCAACAGAGATCGCATCGCCCATATTGGACATCGAATCCCGCATAGCTTCGCCTATCTGCTCTGATATCGCCTCTCCTACACTTGCCATTACGTTGTTCATCGCAGCATTCAAAGACGCATTCAATCGGTCCGTATAAGGTGCCATTCCCTGCGCGAGTTGCTCCTGAAGTTCATCCATATTAATTGCTTCAGCAAGACCGTTACGAATAGTCTCACGTGTCGACTCGGAGTTCATGTATTCGTCGTAAGAACCTCTGACCGATGCAGCATCCGGAAGATTATTTACCGCAGCATATTCTGCATAACCTGCCATTACATTATCCGTATAAGCCTGCATCGCCTCAGGAGGCACAGAGCCGTCGGGATTACGCTGAGCCGCAAGTATCATAGCCTGGGAAGCGAGCATCTGCTGACCTTCTTCAGAATTGAAATACTGGTTAAGTGCATCAGGATAAGTCGAATAATCAGTCGTCGGATCCGAAGCTGCATACTCCGCATAACCCTGCGCGACCTCAGTCATCAAGGAAACCAATGCCTCCTGATCGACCTGCAGATCGATCGAATCAACAACAGACCTGATATCATCCTCTGTAAGCTCAGGAATCGCGCCCTGGAAAGCACCGACCAGATCTATACCGGACAGATCTATATCAGAGAAAGAACTTGCATCCAGCTGGAACGATTCTTCATCAAAGATAAACGCATCAGCAATTGCATCCTCGTTGATCGTAAACAGCGATCCCATATCGATACCGTTCTCTTCCGCATCGAACCTCTCGCCTGTCAGCACATTGATATCCATATCAGCGAGCTGATCCTGAACGATCTGTGAATCCGCTGCATCCTCCATCAATTCCGTGATCAGATCCGCGCGGTAATACACACCGTCAGACAGCATATAGATATCGGCATCCGGTGCAGGCTGAACGATACCTACGACAGTCAGATCCCTCGAATCGTTACTTACGACATCATAGATATAATCACGATCTTCAGTCCTGTCTGCATAGAACCCGAGAGCCTCATCATATTCATAGTACTGATAGGCGCCGATAACATGGAAATCAAAGCCTAAGAAGTCGTCGTACTCCCACTGTCTTGACTCTGAATCACCCTCGAAGGTGCCGCCCTCTACAAACTCATTTACCATCTGCGTCAGCTCTTCAGGATCACGCAGATTAAACGTATAGATGATATAGTCCGACACAGCACCGTTCTGATTAAGAACAAGCACCGCCTCGCTACTACTCTCGGGCCATCTGCCCGCGAGCACCTCATACTGTCCCTCATAAAGAGACGGCTCACTAGGCAGCACATGGAAAACATCCATCGAATACATCGAGGACGACATCATCGATGAGATATAGCCGTCCGTCCCCAAACCCAGCGCATCAAAGTCGTGGTTAGGATTAACTCCCCTCGCCGTATGCTCCTCTTCATTCAAAGTGAATATCTGCGGCGTCAGGTTATAGCTGTACTCCACGGCACGCGCGTAATCATGTACATCACTGTTGTTCTCGAAGTAGTCTCTAAGCGACGCCAGATCGTTACTTCCGAACATAGCGAAAATATTATTTACGGCAGACACCTCAAGAACCGTTCCTTCATGCTCCGCCGTCATCTGATCTCTTGTAGACAGCATCGACGTCAGCGAGAAACTCGTTGAGGTTATCTGCAGCGGGTACTCAGACAGAGTCTGCTCTTCTGTATCCTTTATGTATTTGTTCGCGCCGTTAGAAAGCGCGAGTATCAATGCGATACCGATAATTCCGATAGAACCTGCGAACGACACAAGTATCGTCCTCGCCTTCTTGGTAAGCAGGTTATTAAAGGACAGTCCCAAAGCCGTAAAGAAAGACATTACAGCCTTGCCAAGATTCTTATGTACAGGCTGAACCGCACTCGTGTCAGGATCAAAAGGATTCGAATCCGAGATGATCTTTCCATCCTTAAGTCTGACTATACGGTTGGCATATTCTTCTGCAAGTTCCGGATTATGCGTGACCATAACAACGAGACGGTCTTGGGCAACTTCCTTGAGAAGATCCATGACCTGAACACTGGTAACTGTATCAAGAGCACCCGTCGGCTCATCAGCAAGCAGGATATCCGGATTATTAACAAGCGCTCTGGCGATAGCGACACGCTGCATCTGACCGCCCGACAGCTGATTGGGCTTCTTATGCGCCTGCTCGGCAAGACCGACCTTATCAAGCGCCTCGAGAGCACGCTGCTTTCTTTCCTTGCGGCCTACACCTGATATAGTCAGTGCAAGCTCGACATTCGCAAGCAGTGTCTGATGCGGTATGAGGTTATAGCTTTGGAATACAAAACCTATCGTGTGATTACGATACGAATCCCAGTCACGGTCCTTATAACGCTTAGTGGATACACCGTTGATGATAAGGTCTCCCGAATCATAACGGTCGAGACCTCCGACGATATTGAGAAGTGTCGTTTTACCGGAACCGGACGGTCCTAAGATCGCAACGAACTCATTGTCTCTTAAATTCAAAGAGACATCATCGAGAGCTTTCTGTACGAGCGTTCCCGTCTTATATTCCTTATGTATATTCTTTATTTGAAGCATAATCTGCGGTCATTATACAACCGAGATTAGCAACAAATTATTAAGGAATTTCAAAGAATAAATTTCCTTCCGATCTTGATCGCAAGCTTCATATACCAAGGTTCAAGCTTCTTATCAGCTTCCTTCAAAGTCTTTATGATAGGAATGCTCTGAGGGCAATGTTTCTCACACTTTCCGCACTGTACACATAGCGAAGGCAGACCGGGTTTATCCTGAAGCGCGATAGACTGTATAAACTCCGTACGTCCGCTGCTCACGCCTTCTGAATATATATGGTTATAACACCTGAATACGCCCGGAATATCTACACCCTTGGGGCACGGCATACAGTAACGGCATCCTGTGCAGTTAACCTTTGTAGTCTTCCTTATCTCTTCCTTGATGCCCTCGATGAGTCTGTACTCCTCATCCGTAAACGCCCCTGCCTGCACTTCAGAGGCAATCTTTACGTTCTCGAGCACCATTTCTTCCGAGTTCATGCCCGACAGCACACATGTAACTTCAGGCTGGTTCCAAAGCCACTCGAAAGCAAGACGCGGAGCATTGCGCCCCTTGGGGTCCTTAGCAAGCAGCTTTTGCGCACCGGAAGGAAGATTCGCGAGCTTTCCTCCGCGCAGAGGCTCCATGATAACCACAGGGATACCTTTCTCGGCAGCAGCCTTAAGTCCCACTACACCCGCCTGTGTATTCTCGTCCATGTAGTTATACTGGATCTGACAGAAGTCCCAGTCGTAGTCATTAAGAATCCCGAGGAAGCCCTCTGTGTCGCCGTGATACGAGAAACCCACATTACGGATCTCGCCGCTTGCCTTCTTGCCCTCGAGCCACTCTCTGGCACCAACAGCCTTAAGCTTGTTCCACGCAGATACATCCGTTAAGTGGTGCATCAGATAGTAGTCGACATAATCCGTGCGAAGCCTCTTCTTCTCTTCTTCAAAAAACTTATCCAAAGCCTTCGGATTGCTTCCTACAAGATACTGCGGAAGCTTGGTCGCGATCTTTACTTTGTCGCGCACACCGTTCTCCTCAAGGATCTGTCCTAATGCCACTTCACTTCCGGGGTAGATATAAGCTGTATCGAAATAGTTAACGCCGTTCTCTATCGCGAGCATGATCTCACGCGAAGCCTTGGGCATATCGATCTTGCCTGCTTTAGTTGTAAAGCGCATGCAGCCGTAGCCCAGGATAGAGATGTCGTCTCCGTGTTTGTCTTTGCGGTAATTCATAGCTACAAAAAGCGCCCCGAAGGGCGCTCGGTTATTACTTCTTGATGAGAAGTGACTTACCTGTCATCTCAGCAGGCTGAGGCAGGCCCATGATCTCGAGAAGTGTAGGTGCGATGTCGCACAGCTTGCCGCCCTCACGGAGTGTGTATGCATCATCGTAGTTAACGAGGATGAAAGGAACGGGGTTAGTTGTGTGAGCTGTGTGAGGTTCCTTTGTCTCGTAGTTGATCATCTGCTCGGCATTACCGTGGTCAGCGCAGATGAAGAGGACGCCGTCCATCTTCTTAACTGCATCAACTGCAGCGCCTACGCACTGGTCGATTCTCTCAACAGCCTTAACAGCTGCCTCGATAACACCTGTGTGGCCTACCATGTCAGGGTTAGCGAAGTTGATGATGATTACGTCATACTCGCCGGATGTGATAGCTGCATCGAGCTTCTCGGAAACCTCAGGTGCGCTCATCTCGGGCTTAAGATCGTATGTAGCAACCTTGGGTGAATTAACAAGTGTTCTGTCCTCGCCCTGGTTAGGCTCTTCGATACCGCCGTTGAAGAAGAATGTAACGTGTGCATACTTCTCTGTCTCAGCAAGACGGAGCTGCTTCAGACCATTCTTAGCAAGATACTCACCGAGTGTGTTTGTGATCTCTTCCTTCTTGAATGCAACGAACTTGTTGGGGATTGTCTCATCGTAGTCCTTGAAGCATACATATGTAAGAGGCATGAAGCCGTTTGCTCTCTTAAGGAACTTGATGCACTTAGGATCTGCTGCATCACCCTCTGCTGCTGCGATATCCTCATCGGAGAAGCAGAATGCCTTTGTGATCTCACGTGCACGGTCAGGACGGAAGTTGAAGAAGATAACGGAGTCGTTAGGCTTAACAACAGAGAGGGGCTTGCCGTCAGCATCTGTGATGACTGTAGGAAGTACGAACTCATCTGTTACGCCGTTGTCGTAAGACTTCTGCATAGCTGCAACAGGATCTGTGTCCTTAACGCCCTCGCCCAATACGAGTGCATCGTATGCCTTCTGGATTCTGTCCCAGTTGTTATCTCTGTCCATAGCGTAGTAACGGCCGGACATGGAAGCTACCTTACCGCAGCCGATCTCATTCATCTTGTCGATAAGAGCCTGGAGATAATCCTTACCGGATGCCGGAGGAGTATCACGGCCATCGTAGAAAGGATGAACATAAACGTTCTCGAGACCGTTCTTCTTGCACATCTCGATCAAAGCATAGAGATGTGTGTTGTGGCTGTGAACGCCGCCGTCTGAAAGAAGACCCCAGATGTGAAGATCTGAATTGTTCTTCTTGCAGTTCTCGATAGCGCGGAGGAGCTCTTCGTTCTTAAAGAAAACGCCATCCTCGATATACTTTGTGATCAATGTGAGGTCCTGGTAGATGATTCGGCCGGAACCGATATTCATGTGACCTACCTCGGAGTTACCCATCTGTCCGTCGGGAAGTCCTACAGCAAGACCGGAAGCATATCCGAGCTGATAAGGGCACTCATCCATCAGCTTATCCATAACGGGTGTGTTAGCCATCTTGATGGCATTACCCTCTTCCTTCTCTGTGATGCCGTAGCCGTCGAGAACCATCATTACTACAGGTTTCTGTCTCATATTTATATCTCCTGTCTTAAAATATACAAAAATTCACCAACACCGATTTTATATTGTCGGCGTCTGTCATTCAACATTATTATTTATACAAAGCGATTGGATTCTTCGTCGTATGTATAGTCAATATTTCCAAGTTTGGCCTTAATATCCTCGGCATTTACGCCGTAAGCCGCCGCTAATTCGTCGAGCGAGCTGTAATTATCGCGAAGCTGAGTGTTGATAAAGCTTAGGAGCATAACAGGGTCGTTAGGCATATTCATTTTGATTCCACGTCCTTTTTCTTGATGTTGAGCAGGACCACTGCTGCAAGTACGAGTATAACACCGGCGATGTTGGCCGCGCCGAGAGTCTCGCCGAAGAAGAGCACACCCACGAGTGACGCCACCACAGGCTCAATCGAAGCAAGCACCGAAGCCTTGCCGTTCTCGAGTCCCGTAAGGCTGTACGTGTACAGAAGGTACGGCACGAAACACGTGACTATGCCCGCGATGATGCAGAAAGCAACGTTGCCCCCAGAAGCGAAAACGTTTTCGACAAGGTCATGCGGGTGCCATATGATCACGGCACCTACACCGGCAAGCAGGCACGAGTAGAAGTTTATGGTGTTACTCGTGTATCCCCTTTGCAGCGCGAATCTCGAGAAGATAGTGTACAGCGCGTAGCCTACACCGGAACCTATTCCGAAAAGCAACCCTTTACCCGTAATGCTGATGCCGCCCATAAGGCCGGAGACAAGGCAGCAGCCCGCGAAAGCCGTTATGACAGCGACGATCTTGATCGGCGTGAGTTTCTCTTTAAAGAGCAACGCCGACAGTAAAGTGACCACGATAGGCGCGATATAAAGAAGGATCGCGGCAGCCGAGAGGCTCATCATGGAGATTGCCGTAAAGTAGCAGAACGTGAAGAAAAGAAAGCTAAGAAGTCCTGAACCTATGAAGCACCAGAAGTCTTTGGGCTTAACTTTGAATGACGAAGGGTCCTTAAGAAGCATAACTAGCGCGAAGCAAACGACAGCAACGGCGCATCTTACGATGATCGCACCGTCGGAACCGATTCCCATCTGTGCGAGATTTCTTGTGAAGAATCCCATTGTTCCCCAGCATATGCCGGCGCCGAGGACCGCCGCTATGTGTCTTTTCATACCGGCATATTATAACAGGAAAATGCCCCCGCCTTACGGCAGGGGCATCTTTAAGTGGTTAGTTTGTATCAGAGATTAATCTGTGACTACTGTGCAGTATGCATCGCAGATGATACCGTTGCCCTCTACATCATGGAGTCTGAATACATAGTCGCCATCCTCGAGTCTTGAAGGCTCATAAGAGAATGTGAATGTATCTGTAGCACCTGTGCTGTTGAAACCTGTGATCGTATCAACATACTCACCGTCAAGGAATACATCACAATCAACACCGGATCCTACATCGTAGTAACCCCATGTGATTACATAGAAGTCTACAGCACCTCTGTTGGAAGGATATGTGGAATCTTCGAACCACTCGCCGTTACCGTCTGTGAAGTGGAATACATAGAAATCATCACCCTCATTGCCATAGGACATTGACTCACCGAACTCAGGTACTGAAGCAGGAACAACCGGAGCACCCTCTGTGATGATGATGATCTCAACCTCGATAAGTACAGAAGAGGAAGAACCCTCATCGTATACTGTAACAGCATAAGATCCGGAAGGACCGTTAGGATCAACAACAGGGATCATGATGTTGATCATATCATCAAAGTCTTCAGGTATTACATACTGACCTGTGATAGCACCATCGGCGCCATTAACAGAAACCTCATAATTAAATGTATCACCTGTGTCATAGTAATCCCATGTCTGTACATCGACATAGATCATATCGTCTGTAACTGAGTACTCGTAGTCGAAGAGGTCATCACCTTCAGTAACAATAACATCTGTTACATCATAATCACCGGAAGGAACTGCTCCGCCACCGCCGTAAGCAGCCATGTACATGTCGTAATCGCTCTGAGAGATTCTGCCCTGCTCGAGGAGGAGATCAAGAGCATCAACCATCAAATCTTCTGCGTTAGCCACGTCAGGGAATTCGAAGTCATAGAAGAAACCCTGATCGTCAGGATCGACGTAGAGATTACCGTCATCATCAGCTGTAACTGTTACGTTTGCATTGTAAGGAACAGTAAGATCTGTCTGTGCTACAGAATCATTTACAACTCCGAGGATCTGAACCATCAGAGTATTAACGTCGAATGTGTTGTTGATCAAAGACTCGATATAATCGGCAAAGATCGGAACCATTACTTCGTTATCCTGAACAGCTGTTGTGATAGCAGTCTCAGCATCAGGAGCTGTACCTGTCAGATTAACAACGATAGCATCCTCAGTTACGCTGGAGATGGATGACTCATAATCTACGTTTGCAAAGAAGCTTGAGAACAGGTCGCTGTAGACAGTATTGTCAGAACCCATAGCCTCTTCGATCTCATCGAAATTATCAAAGATGTCTGCGCCTTCAGGGCTCATGGCAAGAACACCCTGAACATCGCCCTGAGCAAGGTAGGACATGAATGTGTCTACTGCTTCAAGAGCTGCTGCTTCAGAAAGTCCTGCAAACTCGAGATCCTCACCGATGCTCAAGAAGAAATTGTACAGATCCTCTGTAGAATCACCCTCGATGAGCCAGTCCTCTCCATCCTTGGAGAACTCGAAGCTTACTTCTTCCTCGACTGTATCATCGATACCCTCGATAGCATCGAGAAATTCATCGAATGAATAACCCTCGTCTGCGATGGAATCGAGATCAGGCATTGTGAATACGATGTCAGCCGAACCTGAATCCTTCTTGACCTCGATGTTCTCTACTGTGAATTCAGTAGATGCCAGAACAACACTCAGGAGATCTTCCTGCTGAACGGGGAATGCATTCTCCTGGAAATAATCTTCCTCATCAACTACCAAAGCTGCAGACTTGTTAAGCTTGCCGTCTTTGATGTAGTCAATGTAACTTGTAGCAACTTCCTCGATAGCTGCCTTATCCTTACCGCCCAGAAGTGAGCAGCCGGCAAAAGATACAGCCAGAACAGAAGTCGCAGTGACCAAACTTACGAACTTTTTTGTGTTCATGGGAATCCCCTTTCCTAATAAAATATTCGTCTTATTATAAACGTTTTTTGACAAAAATCACACACGCATATAATCTTTATGTATCTGTAGAGGGGGATAAGGGTATGAAAGTTTTATCAAAGATAGCCAGAACTATACTTACTGTAGCTTTAACGGGCTCGATAATTCTTGCAAACGGCGCAAGTGTGTTCGCAAGCCCGGCAAGCGTTCCGATGAGCTCCCTCAATGGTCTTTCGGGTGTCGAGATGGCTACATTCGACAGCTTAAGATCACAGATAATAAACACCGCTTCAGGCGCCAATCTTTCTACCGTTTATGAAGTACCTCTGTCTTCACTCGGACTCGGCTCATATTCCTGGACAGCTGCTGATCTTAATGTCAGCTCCCTGCTGTCAGGAGGGCAGATAAGTTCTGAAGCAAAGAACGCAGTGCTCAACAAGGTCGCAGGCGACTACAACCTCGTCATCTCAACACTTCTCGAAGACTGTCCCTACGAACTGTTCTGGTATGACAAGAACGGAGTCAGCATCAACTGCTCTGTGTACTACCACTACGAACCTTCTGTAGGCAACTATGTCATATCTGTAGAGAGCAACGTGTATTACTATTTCGGCGTGGCAGGTGACTATGCTGCAGGTTCATACCAGGTCAGCCCCAATGCCATCGCAAGAGCGCAGGCTGCGGCTAACAATGCGCGTGCCATAGTCGCACGTTATGCAGGGCTGTCTGACTACGATAAGCTCGTTCACTACAGAGATGAGATATGTGCACTCGTAAGCTACGATTACTCTTCTTCGGGACGCGCTTACGGCGATCCGTGGCAGCTCATAAGCGTCTTCGACGGCGACCCCAATACCAACGTTGTATGCGAGGGATACTCTAAGGCTTTCAAGTACCTTTGTGACCTGACGACATTCAACAACAGTTCCATCGCATGCTATACGGTAGGCGGCAATATAAATGACCCGTATGAGTCAGGACCGCACATGATCAACGTCATTAGAATGGATGACGGCTCTAACTACATAGTCGATCTTACGAATGCTGATGAAGGCTCATACGGAAGCGCGAGTCCGTTCCTTTCCGGCGCCAACGGAAGTGTTCAGGGCGGATACAGCTACATCATCAACAACGGTAATGCTTACTTCACTTATGACTCCAAGTTCGTCCGTCTGTTTAACGCAGGCGCACTGACGATCCACGGCACGGACTATGCTCCTGTCGCAGGCGGATATAACGTTAATATCCCGTCTGACCCGTCGGGCGCACAGAGCTTCATCGAGAGGCTTTACACAGTTGCATTAGGAAGAGCGAGCGACCCCACAGGTGCACAGTACTGGCTCCAGAAAGTCATGAGCGGATCATCAACGGGAGGCGACCTTGCAAGAGGCTTCCTGTTCTCGCAGGAGTTCCTCGGAAAGAACACAACCAACGAAGAATTTGTTACTGTGCTTTACCACACATTCTTCGATAGAGAACCTGATGCACCCGGACTTCAGTACTGGGTCAATAACCTCCAGAACGGCATGAGCCGACAGGATGTAATTAATGGTTTCATTAATTCGATTGAGTGGTATCATTTATGCACCTCTTACGGAATAAGATCAGGGAGTGCTGCAGCACCTAATTAATTTATGAACATCAGATCACTTATAGGCGATCGTAAATTCTATTCCATGGTACTTGCCATCGCGGTACCAATGATCATTCAGAATGGTCTGACGAACTTCGTCAGCCTGCTTGATAATGTCATGATCGGCGGCGTGGGAACGAACGCGATATCAGGTGTCGCGATCGCCAATCAGCTTATATTCGTATTCTGGCTTCTCATGTTCGGCGCGACATGCGGTGTCGGCATCTTTACTGCGCAGTTCTTCGGCAAGGGCGATACACAGGGTGTGCGCGATACATTCAGATTCAAGCTTATCGCGAACACAGTACTCGCAGTAGCAGCAGGCATCATCTACTATCTGATGGCACCTACAATGGTGTCATGGTTCTTAGAAGGTGACGGCACACCTGAAGATGCTGCCGAGACTCTCGAGATCGGCGTCACCTACATCAACATCATCATCGCAAGCCTCGTGCCAATTGGATTAAGTTATGCTTATGCCGGCACATTAAGAGACACGGGTAACACCAGGGTTCCGATGGTCGCGACCATCATCGCCATCTTCGTTAACCTCATAGGAAATGCCATTCTCATTTACGGTCTGTTCGGACTCCCTGCAATGGGTGCAAGCGGTGCAGCTGTAGCTACCGTAGTCTCACGTTATGTAGAGCTTCTTGTTCTCATGATCTACACGGGCTCACACTCCTTTGCAAACCCGTTCATTATCGGAGCTTTCCGAAGCTTCCGCATACCGCTTAAGCTTGTATCGCAGTTTATCCTGAAGTCGCTGCCGCTGATGGCAAACGAGACACTTTGGGCTTTCGGCATGACGGTACTGAATCAGTGCTACTCGGTAAGAAGCCTTGCAGCAGTCGCAGCGGTTAATATCGAGAGTACTCTTTGGAACCTGCTTACCGTCGCTTTCGTCGCGACAGGTGAATGTATAGGTATCGTAGTCGGGCAAAGACTCGGCGCGGGACAGATCGAGACCGCCAAGGATTATGCACGGAAGATGCGTGCTCTTACCGTTTTCTTCGCTGCTGTCTGCGGCGTGATAATGATGATCCTGTCGCCGTTCTTCCCTCTGGCTTATAAGACCACGGACGAAGTCAGGTCTCTTGCGACCATACTGATATTCATATCGGGAATCGTCATGCCTCTTATGGCTTTCACTCACGCGTCGTACTTCATCATAAGATCCGGCGGAAATACCCTGATCACGTTCATCTTCGACTGCGGATATACATGGGTCATCGTCGTGCCTTTGGCGTACTGCCTCAGCCGTTATACCTCAGCAAGTGTGCCTGTCATGATGTTCTCGGTGCAGTGGGCGGAGCTTATCAAGTGCGCTGTCGGCGAATATATGGTTAGAAGCGGCATATGGGCGAAGAACATCGTCAACAATGAGGTACAATAAGAAAAAACGGAGGTTATCCCATGAACGAAGTATATGAATTTCTTAAGGAAGCACAGACATATTACCTTGCAACTGTTGAGGGCGATCAGCCCAGAGTAAGACCGTTCGGCACGGTAGACATCTTCGAGGATAAGCTCTACATCCAGACAGGTAAGATCAAGGCCGTATCCAAGCAGATCGAGGCTAACCCGAAGGTTGAGGTATGTGCATTTAAGGATGGTAAGTGGCTGCGTGTCTCAGGTGAACTCGTAAGAGACGACAGAGTCGAGGCAAAGGCTCACATGCTCGATAACTACCCGAGTCTCAAGGGCATGTATTCCGCTGAAGACGACAATACTGAAGTTCTGTACTTCAAGAATGCGACAGCTACATTCTCTTCTTTCACAGAAGCACCCAGAACTGTAAATATCTGATAAGCAAAAACTGCGGTCAGTGACCGCAGTTCCCGTTAGAGTAATTACCTGAAACAGCGGTCGGTTTGCAATTCCGCTGTAAGGTTCTTTTATTGTGGATGAATAATCATCAAAGGAATTTTACTCTCATATGCATATTTTAGTCAATCAGTATTTTTTCAGCCTGAATTCTAGACCCACTTTACAAGAGGGTAATCATGTGTTAAATTACCGCCATAACGCAAACCGTTGATGCGGAGATAAAGATAATAAACGCCTTTACAGAGAGCCTGTGGCGCTGAGAGTCAGGTAGGAAACGGATTATCAAATGGACCGTTGAGGGCGCAGTCAAATGCTGCGACGGCAGGCACCGTTAACAGCCGGGGATATGATGGTATCCTGCTTAAAGCGTACGGTAAACCGTAAATCAAGGTGGCACCGCGGATAATGTAATTATTCGTCCTTGACAGAAGTAATTCTGTTGAGGGCGTTTTCTTTTGCCCTCAGCGAAAAAAGGAGGACAACAACAATGCAGATCAGACCTACTCTTGAAGAGGCAATGAAGATCGCAGCCGAAGGTAAGTATGATGTACTTCCCGTAAGCCTCGAGATCTTATCCGACTTCACGACACCGATCGAAGCACTGAAGATTCTGAAGAATGCTTCAGACCACGTTTACATGCTCGAGTCGGCACAGGCAAACGAGACATGGGGCCGCTATACATTCTTAGGTTACAAACCCAGGGATCTCATCACATGCAAGGACGGCATCCTTGAGATCGGCGACGAGAAGATCGAGACAAAGGATCCTTCCGCTGAACTTAGAAGAATCATGGCAGGCTACAAGAGCCCGAGGTTCGACTACCTCCCTCCTTTCGCAGGCGGTCTCGTAGGATATTTCTCATATGATTACCTGACATACAGCGAGCCCACGGCTAAGTGCAACGTCGAAGACGAAGAGGGCTTCAAGGATGTTGACCTGATGCTCTTCGACAAGGTAATCGCATTCGATAACTTGAAGCAGAAGATTATCGTCATCGAGAACATGAAGCTTAACGAGGGCGAAGACGGCTACAGAAGAGCTGTTGAGACTCTTAAGGGACTCGTAGATCTTCTCCACAACGGAAAGAAGCTCGAGGAAGAAAGCGGCAAGCTTACGGGCGAGGTTACTCCCCTTTTCGAGAAGGACGCTTTCTGCGACATGGTCGAGCGTGGCAAGCACCACATCAAGGAAGGCGACATATTCCAGATCGTTCTTTCCAACAGACTTTCCGCACCCTTCGAGGGCAGCCTTCTTAACACATACAGAGTATTAAGAACGATCAACCCTTCACCTTACATGTTCTATTTCTCAGGAACGGATGTTGAGGTTGCAGGCGCTTCTCCGGAGACACTCGTAAAGCTTCAGGACGGCATCCTTCACACATTCCCTCTTGCAGGCACAAGACCGCGCGGCAAGACACCCGAAGAGGACAAGGCACTTGAGGCAGAGCTTCTTGCTGACGAGAAGGAACTTGCAGAGCACAACATGCTCGTAGACTTAGGTCGAAATGACTTAGGCAAGATCAACAAGTTTGGTTCCGTTGAGGTAGAGAAGCTTCACTCCATCGAGAGATTCTCACACGTCATGCACATCGGCTCCACGGTAAGAGGAGAGATCACGGACGACCACGATGCATTCGATGCCATCGAGGCAGTTCTTCCTGCAGGTACACTTTCAGGTGCGCCTAAGATCAGAGCCTGCCAGCTTATAGGTGAACTCGAGAACAACAAGCGCGGCATCTACGGCGGCGCGATCGGATATATTGATTTCGCAGGCAACATGGATACATGTATCGCGATCAGACTCGTATTCAAGAAGAACGGCAAGGTCTTCGTAAGATCCGGCGCCGGCATCGTAGCCGACTCCGATCCCGAGAAGGAATATCAGGAGTGCCTCAACAAAGCAAGAGCATCACTCAAGGCACTCGAGCTCGCACAGGAGGATGAATTATGATCCTGCTTATAGATAATTACGACAGTTTTTCTTATAACCTTTATCAGCTCATCGGTGCGATCGAACCAGACATCAAGGTAATCAGAAACGATGAGATGACAGTCGATCAGATCAGGGCATTGAACCCCGACCGCATCATCCTCTCACCCGGTCCCGGAAGGCCTGAGGATGCGGGTGTCATCATCGATGTGGTAAAGGAGCTTGGCAAGGACTTCCCTATCCTCGGTGTGTGCCTTGGCCACCAGGCTATCTGCGCTGCATTCGGCGCGACCATCACATACGCCAAGGAGCTCATGCACGGCAAGCAGTCCGTGGTAAGATTCGACGGAAGATGTAAGCTTTTCGACGGGATACCGCTGGGCAAGGTGGCAAGATACCACTCTCTCGCGGCTGACCCCGAGACAATCCCCGACGAGCTCATGGTCACGGCTTTAACGGAAGACGGCGAAGTCATGGCAGTGCAGCACAAGGAATACAAGATCTACGGCGTGCAGTTCCACCCGGAATCGATAATGACACCCGACGGCAAAAAGATGTTAACCAATTTCATTAAGGAGGCATAAGACAATGATCAAGGAAGCAATCGTAAAAATCGTAAACAAGGAAGATCTCACATATGACGAGGCATTCGCCGTAATGAACGAGATCATGAACGGAGAGACAACACCTACACAGAACGCGGCTTTCCTCGCAGCCCTGTCCACTAAGAGCGCTAAGGCTGAAACAAGAGACGAGATCGCAGGCTGCGCTGCTGCCATGAGAGACCACGCTACACCCGTTGAGACAGGCATGGATATCTTCGAGATCGTAGGTACAGGAGGAGACAATGCACAGAGCTTTAACATCTCCACAACTTCCGCGATCGTTGCTGCCGCAGCAGGCATGAAGGTAGCAAAGCACGGTAACCGCGCAGCTTCTTCCAAGTGCGGTACTGCAGACTGTCTCGAGGCTTTGGGCGTTAACATCAACCAGAGTCCCGCACGCTGCATCGAGATGCTTAACGAAGCAGGCATGTGCTTCTTCTTCGCACAGAAGTACCACACATCAATGAAGTACGTTGGACCCATCCGTAAGGAACTCGGTGTAAGAACAGTATTTAATATCCTTGGCCCCCTCACAAACCCCGGCAAGCCTACAATGCAGCTTCTCGGTGTTTATGATGAGTACCTCGTAGAGCCTCTGTCACAGGTTCTCGTAAGCCTAGGCGTTAAGAGAGGCATGGTCGTCTACGGCATGGATAAACTCGACGAGATCTCCATGAGCGCACCTACAAAGGTCAGCGAGATCCGCGACGGCTGGTACAAGACATACACTATCGCACCTGAGGACTTCGGTCTTTCACGCTGCACAAAGGATGACCTTAAGGGCGGCGATCCTTCAGAGAATGCACAGATTACTATCGACATCCTGAAGGGCGCGAAGGGACCTAAGAGAGACGCAGTTCTCATGAACGCAGGCGCATCACTTTACATCGGCGGCAAGGCAGAGACATTTGCAGACGGTGTTAAGCTTGCAGGCGAGATTCTCGATTCCGGCAAGGCTTTCGAGACACTGCAGAAGATGATCGAAGTCAGCAACCGTCCCGAGGCAGAAGCATGACGATCTTAGACCAGTTAGCAGATCACGCACGCGAGCGCGTTGCAGAAGCCAAAGCCATCCGTCCCCTCGAGGACGTCAAGGCTGCCGCTTTGGCTTTGCCCAAGGGCGACTTCCCTTTCGAGAAGGCTCTTCGCAAGCCGGGACTGTCGTTCATATGCGAGTGCAAGAAGGCCTCTCCGTCCAAGGGCATTATCGCAGAGGATTTTCCGTACCTCGAGATTGCCAAAGAGTACGAGGCTGCGGGCGCTGACTGCATCTCGGTACTCACCGAACCCAAGTGGTTCTTGGGAAGCGATAAGTATCTTCAGGAGATCACATCTTCTGTAAGCACACCCTGCATCAGAAAGGACTTCACCGTAGACGAATACATGATCTACGAGGCGAAGCTTCTCGGCGCATCCGCGGTGCTTCTTATCTGCTCGATCTTAAGCGCAGATAAGATCCGCGAATACATCGGAATCTGCGATGAATTGGGTCTCTCTGTTCTCGTTGAGACACACGATGCGGACGAAGTTAAGATGGCGCTTGATGCAGGTGCGAGAATCATCGGAGTTAATAACAGAAATCTCAAGGATTTCTCCGTCGATACAGGCAACAGCATGAGGCTTAAGGAGCTTGTCGGAGATGATATTATCTTCGTATCCGAAAGCGGAGTTAAGGATGCATCCGATGTCGCTGAACTTAAGAAGGCGGGCGTCGATGCCGTGCTCGTTGGAGAGGCGCTTATGAGAGCGTCTGACAAGAAGGCAACGCTTGAATCATTCAGGAGTGCATGATGACCAAGATCAAGTTCTGCGGACTGACACGCGAGTGTGATATTAAAGCGGTTAATGAGCTAATGCCTGAATACATAGGCTTCGTGTTCTGGCCAAGAAGCAAGCGTGTCGTTACGCGTGAGCTGGCTTCAGAACTCAAGGCTATGCTCGACCCTTCGATCAAGGCTGTCGGTGTGTTCGTAGATGAAGACATAGAAGTTGTTAAGTCTCTTCTTAATGATGATATAATCGACATCGCGCAGCTTCACGGAAACGAAGACGAGACTTACATAAACGACCTGAAGAACAGTACAGGTAAGAGTGTCATCAAAGCATTCAAAATAAGAAGCGAAGATGATGCGAAGAAGGCTCAGACAAGTCCCGCAGATTGGGTACTGCTCGACTCAGGAATGGGCACGGGGAAGACATTTAACTGGGAGATCATAAAGGGCGTAAACAGACCGTATTTTCTCGCAGGTGGACTTGCTCCCGACAACGCTGCAGAAGCAATAAGAGATCTTCATCCTTATGCTCTCGATGTGAGCTCAGGGATAGAAACAGAAGGCATTAAGGATACTAAGAAGATGACAGACTTTTACGAGGCTGTCAGAAAGGAAGATGAACATGACTAATCCCAACGGACGCTTCGGCATACACGGCGGACAGTATATCCCCGAGACGCTGATGAATGCAGTCATCGAACTCGAGGAGGCATACAACAAGTATAAGAATGACCCGGAGTTTCAGGCAGAACTCTCCGAGCTTTTTAACGAGTATGCAGGAAGACCTTCCCGTCTGTATTATGCAGAGAAAATGACGAAGGACTTGGGCGGCGCGAAGATCTATCTTAAAAGAGAGGATCTTAACCACACAGGCGCACATAAAGTTAATAACGTATTAGGACAGGCACTGCTTGCGAAGAAGATGGGCAAGACACGTCTCATCGCAGAGACAGGTGCAGGACAGCACGGTGTTGCTACGGCAACTGCAGCTGCGCTTTTCGGCATGGAGTGCGTAGTCTTCATGGGTGAAGAGGATACGATCAGACAGGCTCTGAACGTATACCGCATGCGACTTCTCGGTGCTGAAGTTATCCCCGTTAAGTCCGGTACGCGTACACTCAAGGATGCCGTATCCGAGGCAATGCGTGAGTGGACTTCACGTATCTCCGATACGCATTACTGCTTAGGCTCCGTCATGGGACCTCACCCCTTCCCTACTATCGTCCGCGACTTCCAGGCTGTTATCAGTAAGGAGATCAAGGAGCAGATGCTCGAGAAGGAAGGCAGACTTCCTGATGCAGTTATCGCATGCGTAGGCGGCGGCTCCAATGCCATCGGTTCCTTCTATAACTTTATCGAAGACAAGGATGTAAGACTCATCGGCTGCGAGGCTGCAGGAAGAGGTATCGACACCTTCGAGACTGCGGCTACGGTTAACACAGGAAGAGTCGGAATCTTCCACGGAATGAAGTCTTATTTCTGCCAGGACGAGTACGGTCAGATTGCACCTGTATATTCGATCTCGGCAGGTCTCGACTACCCCGGCGTAGGACCCGAGCATGCCTACCTGCATGACATCGGACGCGCGGAGTATGTACCTGTTACTGACGAAGAGGCTGTATGCGCTTTCGAGTATCTTGCGAAGACAGAGGGCATCATCCCCGCGATCGAGTCCGCACACGCTGTGGCATACGCAAGAAAGCTCGCACCTACTATGAGCAAAGACCAGACAATCGTCATCACGATCTCAGGACGCGGTGACAAGGACTGTGCGGCTATCGCCCGCTACAGAGGGGAGGATATCCATGAGTAAGATCGCAGAAGCTTTTAAGAACGGTAAAGCGTTCATTCCTTTTATCACTTGCGGAGACCCTGATCTCGAGACAACAGCCGCTGTTGTACGTGCATCAGTTGATGCAGGCGCATCATTGATCGAGCTCGGCATCCCGTTCTCCGATCCGACCGCAGAAGGACCTGTAATCCAGGGCGCGAATCTGCGTGCACTTGAAGGCGGAGTCACGACTGATAAGGTCTTTGACCTCGTGCGTGAACTTAGAACCGACGTCACGGTCCCCATGGTATTCATGACATATGCGAATGTTGTTTTCTCTTACGGAGCAGAGAAGTTCATCTCCACCTGTAACGAGATCGGCATCGACGGCCTGATCCTTCCTGACCTCCCTTTCGAGGAGAAGGAAGAGTTCCTTGATCTGTGCCATAAGTATGATGTAGACCTGATCTCACTGATCGCACCCACTTCCGAGAACCGCATCGCCATGATCGCGAAGGAAGCTGAGGGCTTTATCTACCTCGTTTCTTCTCTCGGCGTTACGGGCGTACGCTCTGAGATCAAGACTGACCTCGCATCCATCGTCGACGTCATCCGCGCGAACACATCTACACCGGTTGCTATCGGCTTCGGTATCTCCACTCCCGAGCAGGCAGCGAAGATGTCTTCCATCTCCGACGGTGCTATCGTAGGTTCCGCTATCATCAAGATCCTCGCACAGCACGGCAAGGAAGCGGCTCCTTACGTCGGCGAATACGTTAAGTCTATGGTGGACGCCGTAAAGTAATCCCTTCGCGAAAAGCACTTGCAACATACCCTTTGTGAATTGACATTTTATATTTGACCAAATATAATGTGACTAAATACAATTCACAAAGGAGGCCGCAACTATGGGCTTTTACGATCTTTCAGTAACAAAGGCAAACGGCGAAGAGCAGTCAATGAGAGACTTCGAGGGCAAGGTCGTCCTCATAGTCAACACAGCCACAGGCTGCGGATTCACGCCCCACTACAAGGACATCGAGGACATGTACGAGAAGTTCCACGACAGGGGCTTCGAGGTCATCGATGTTCCCTGCAATCAGTTCGCGGGTCAGACCCCCGGCACGGACGACGAGATCCACGAATTCTGTACATTGAAGTACAACACACAGTTTCCGCAGATGAAGAAGTCTGACGTCAACGGCGAGACTGCCATTCCGCTGTTCAAGTACCTCAAGGAGCAGAAGGGCTTCGAAGGCTTCGGCAAGGGACCCAAGGCGATCACCATGAGTGCCATGCTCGCGACCATCGATAAGGACTATAAGAATAACCCTGAGATTAAGTGGAACTTCACCAAGTTCATCGTAGACAGAAGCGGCAACGTAGTCGCCAGGTTCGAGCCTACGATAAAGATGGATAAGGTCGCAGCTTTCGTCGAAGGTCTTCTGTGAGGAACATATGGCACAGGAATTCGAACAGCTTTTACTTAAGAATCAGATATGCTTTCCGATGTATGCTTGCGGCAGAAAGATCGTCGCAGCGTACACCCCTTACCTCAAGCCTCTGGGACTTACATACACGCAGTACATCGTCTTCATGGTGCTGTGGGAGAAAGAGAGCGTAACCGTAGGTCAATTAGGAAGCACGCTTCATCTTGATGCGGGAACATTGACTCCCCTCTTGAAGCACCTTGAGCAGGACGGCTACATCACCCGCGCCCGCTCGAAGGAAGACGAGAGAGTCACCATCATCAGCATCACAAACAAGGGTAATGAACTTAAGGATAAGTGCAAGGATATCCCCCTCGCACTCGCCTCCAAGGGCTCTGCTTTAAGCGAGAAAGAAGCGAAGGAATTATACAGATTACTGTACAAATATCTTGAATCGGACACATGTAGTTAACAGGAAGTTTCTACAAGGACGAGAGGATAGACTGGGAGAATGCTTTATAATCTATAGAGACTAATCGGAGAGGGGATAATTTATGCACACAAACAGAATCTTAAGTGTTATTACAGCTTCAGCCCTGATCGCGGGCGCTTTGGGAAGCTGCAGCCTGCTTTCTGATCTTGAGAAACCTCACGCATATGAGGCTCTCACGGAATACATGGAAGCGATTCATGATGCCGATTACGAATATGCGAGCAAGAGTGTGGAAGACGAGCAGGATGCTTTCTTTACTGCCGTGATGAATGATACCGAGGCCGAACTGATCGCGGCCATTCTGGGTGCATCTGAATATGATATCGGCGATATAGATATGGGAGACGGTACTGTCTCTGCTGAGGTTACGATCACTCTTCCCGATATCGAATCCATTGCAGACGAAGGTTATTCTTACGAAGAGTTCCTGGCGGCCATTCCGGACCTCGAGGCTACGGTGGATGAGACATTTGATTACGAGCTTAACAAAGTGGATGAAGCATGGCTCATCGAACCTGATTCCACAGAAGATTACTATAACCATCTCATAGATCTCATCGCAGATCTGGATTTCTCTGTACTTACTGAAGAGAATGCGATAGAGCTTGTTGATACGTTCATGACCGATCTTTCCGAAGGCAATATCGATGACGCAGCAGCCATGCTCAGCGACCAGGACAGCCAGCTTGCTTATTATGCGCAGATGGCAGGTGCGATGAGCGGCTTCGGGGATGTATTGACAGGATATTTCTCCAGAGTCGATTATGTCGCTGAGGCTACTGAGATTACTGACGATTATATTATCGTGACTGCTACAGGAACCGGACCGGACATGCAGGCAATTCTCAATAGCGTGCTTGATAACGAAGACGTCATGGTTCCTCTTTATGCCGATTATATCGAGTCCATGATCAACGGTAATTCACTTAACTACATGGCAATCGCCTCCGAGCTTGTCGGAGCACTGGCAGAAGAAACAGCTCAGGCCGAAGTCGGCCCCATGGAAACAGTATTCAAGGTTACAGCCGATGAGAACGGAAATCTGCTCCTCGAACCTGTAAGCGGCCTGGGACTCGACCTCGAGATACCCGACCTGACCGAGCGCACAGAATATATCGTCCCCGCTGTAACGCGTCTTCTCAGCGAAGGACGCATCACTTTCGATCAGCTGGCAAACATCGAGCAGTTGACGGGAACAGATATTTATTGAGATGTGATTTGACCTCTTCACAAAAATATAACGCCGTTATATAATGACTGAGGTAAATCTACCAGAGAAGGAGAGATAACATGGCAATTACAAAGGATATGCTTATAACAGACATTCTCGAGCAGGACATGGAGATCGCACAGATCCTCATGCAGAAGGGTATGCACTGCATCGGCTGCATGGCTGCAAGCGGTGAAAGCCTCGAGCAGGCTATGTACGTTCACGGCTTCACACCCGAGGATGTAGATTCAACTGTTGCTGAGGTAAACGAGTTCCTCGCAGCTAAGGCTTAATCTTAAGTAAACAACGATACTTAAAAGGCAGTTCGTAATGAACTGCCTTTTTCGTTTATATCAATTGTCTTCGTATACCACTATGTTCTTGCCGTGCTGCTTGCCGTAATACATACGCTCATCGGCAACCTTGATCACGTCCTCAGGCTCCTTATAGATCTCATTGTTCTGAGCAACTCCAATCGTGATCGTTACATACAGAACCTTGTTAAAGAACAGCGTCGGCGTTACCTCAACACTCTTTCTTAAGCGCTCCATCATCTCACGGGCTTCATCGAGATCAAGATCCTTCATGAGGATTACTATCTCTTCTCCACCCCATCTGCAGACCTCACAGCCGTTCATCTCTTTACGGATAAGAAGCGTGATGTGCTTGAGAACTTCGTCGCCTGCCTCGTGACCGTATGAATCGTTTATATGCTTGAAGTTATCGATGTCGCAGAAAGAGACGCAGAACTTGCTTGAGCTCTTGTCCTTCATCAGCTCATCAACTATCGGCAGGAAACCTCTTCTGTTAAGAAGACTCGTAAGAGCATCCTCATGTGCATCAGTTGCCAGCTGCCTGTTCTTCTGCTCAAGCGTCGTAACCTCATGCTCACTCATGTATATGTACATAGCGTTGTAGAAGATGGTCGAGAATACCATCGCGAAAGCAGAATAGATTACTAGGAACAGTCTGGCGGCCGGAGCCAAATTGTAGACAGGCTCTGCATTTCCAAATCTGATATACAACGCTATAAAGACAGCAAAATTCAGCACAAGCATAATTGCCACGCTAATACGCTTTGATCCCTTAAAAAGATAACTTCCGAAGTAAATGATAATAGGAACGATAGAGAACAGGAAACAGTATGTTCCACACTTCAGGCCGACATAATATGTGGCGATAACCGTGTATATCGTAACCTCGAGGATAATGCTTACATAAGCCGGCATGATTAGTCTGAAGTTGCAAAGGATAATACAGAATATATACACGACAACACTCAGGATGTTAAAGAAGAACAAAGGCATAACCCCTGTTACGCCCATAAATATCATCAACCCTGCGTGCACAAGACACATAACTCCGACTGTAAACGCGAAGCTATTCTCGATCAGGAATTCGAATACCTTACTGAAAGTATCCTGTCTAGGTTGAACGGCCGTGTTGTTCATATTTCTAATTATACACAGCAAAATTGACATATTTGGAAACATATGTTAAATTCCCGTGTAATTCCCATGGGGGAGTAGCGAGCGCTTAATGCGTAGCAAGTCAACATCCTGACCTAACCCGTCTGGCTTGTTTTAAATCGCGAGACTCATGTATAGCTTAACGAACTATACATGATGTTATTTTTTGATGATTATGACCCAAGTGTAGTTCGGCTGTGCTTGGGTCTTTTGTTTGGAAAGATTCAGGGAATTCAAGAAAAATAATGCCGGGAGGAGAGAAAAATGGCAGAAAATTTCTTGGAGATCAAAGACTTACGGAAGAGCTTCGGTACAGGCGAAGCAAGACAGGACGTCCTTCGGGGCATGGACTTCACCGTCGGCAAGGGTGAGTTCTGCGTACTGTTAGGACCGTCGGGATCTGGCAAGTCGACCCTTCTTAACATCATCGGGGGAATCGACACACCGGATTCGGGCTACGTCAGCATCGCAGGAGACAAGCTCGAAGACATGGACGAGAAGCAGCTTACGACTTATCGAAGGAAGCATCTCGGTTATGTCTTCCAGATGTACAACCTGATCCCCAACCTGAATGTTAAAGAGAACATCGAGGTCGGCGCATATCTTTCGGACAACCCGCTCGATGTTGAAGAAGTATTGACCACCCTGGGACTTCAGGACCACAAGTACAAGTATCCCAATCAGCTCTCGGGCGGACAGCAGCAGAGAGTATCCATCGGAAGAGCCGTAGTTAAGAATCCCGATATCCTGATGTGCGATGAGCCTACAGGTGCGTTGGACTATAAGACAAGTAAGGAGATCCTCGCGCTTATCGAAGACTGTAATCAGAAGTACGGCACGACGATCATCATGGTTACGCACAACGAAGCCATCAAGTACATGGCAGATCACGTAGTCAAATTAAGAGACGGTGTCGTCCGTCACAACGACATCAACGACAAGAAGATACCCGCTTCCGAGCTCGAGTGGTAAGGGGGTGTCATCATGAGAAATCCCCTTGTAAAAAGAATCCCCAAAGAACTCGCGGCGGATTGGCATAAGTATGCAGTAATTATCATTTTCATGGTACTCATGATCGGCGTCATCTCCGGCATGTACGTAGGCCACGACAGCATGCTCTACTCTATCGAAAAGGGCCGCACGGACTTGAACCTCGAAGACGGCTCTTTCGAGCTCTCGCATGAAGCTTCACCCGAGTTGCTGGCAGCCTTAAGCACGGGCGAGAAGGCTGATGTGCGCCAGTATTTCATTGATGAAGGAATGGAAGAGGCAGACGCTGAGGTAGCCGATGCTATCGAGGAAGAACTGAACGAGCAGGTCGCGTCCGGTATCGAAGAAGCAGTACGCGAGCAGTGTGAAGCTTACGGCATCACTGACGAAGAGATGATACAGGAGCAGATCGACGCTGCTATGGAAGAAGGCTTCGAGGATGCACTTGAAGAAGCACGTAACTCGGATGAGTTCGCCGAGGCTGTCGAGGAGGCGTACGCAGAGGCTCACGATGCAGTTATCGAGGCTGTAGATGAAGAGTGGGACGATATCGCGGAAGAGTATAACCTCAACGATGAAGGCTTCACTCCCGTTCCCGTAACGATCTGTGCGAACTTCTATCACAACGAGCCCGAGGACCACAATAACGACGGTGAAGAAGACGGCACAGTAAGGATCTTCAGAAGCGACTCTACAGTCGATATGGCGTCCTTCATCGAGGGACGTGCACCTGAGACTTCTTCGGAGATCGCGATCGACAGAATGCACGCAGATAACGTCGGCGTTACAATCGGCGACACGATCACTGTAGGCGGTCACGAGTATGAGATCACAGGTCTTCTTTCCTACTGCAATTACCTTACATTGCACGAGTCCAACACGGACCTGATGTTCGACGCATTCGGCTTTGACGTCGCGATGTTAACGCCCGAAGCTTTCGATGCACTTACATCAAGAACCCACTACAGCTACGCTTTCTACTATGAGACAAAGCCCGCTGACAAGGTTGAGGCTGCAGACTTCTCAGAAAGCTTCTTGAAGAGCCTGATCACTCAGACTCTCGTAGATGACAATGAGATTGAAGATTACCTTCCTGAGTACTTGAGACAGGCAAGTAACTTTGCCCCTTCCGATATCGAAGGTGACTCCACAGGAACGAGCATCCTGTGCTACATCCTGATCGCCGTTATCGCATTCATCTTCGCGATCACGATCAGCAACACGATCGATAAGGAAGCTTCCGTTATCGGTACTCTTCGTGCATCGGGTTACAGCAAAGACGAGCTTGTGGTGCACTATATGACGATGCCGCTTATTGTTACTTTCGTGGGTGCCATCGTTGGTAACATTCTCGGCTATACCGCTTTCAGAGATGTGGCAGTAAATCTGTACTTCCAGAGCTACAGCCTGCCTACGCCGAAGCTGACGTGGAGTTCCATTGCGCTTGTAAAGACGACGGTAATCCCGCTGCTTCTGATGTTCTGCATCAACCTTTTCGTTATCGTTAAGAAGCTGCAGTTAAGCCCGCTCAAGTTCCTTCGCCACGATCTGACGAAGAGCAAACGTTCCAAGGCAAGAAGGATCCCCGCGTGGTCTTTCATGAAGCGCTTCAGAATAAGGATACTGTTCCAGAACATGCCTAACTACGCAGTTCTCATCTTCGGTGTAATCCTCATCGAGCTTATGATGTGTTTCGCATTCGGTCTGCCGGATTCGCTTGACAATTACGGCGAGAAGGCGCCCGAGATGGTATTCGCGGATTACCAGTATATGCTGATGGGTTATAAGGACTCTGACGGCAATATCATAACGACTTCAGAGGAGACAGCGGAAGAATTCTCATCAACAACACTATTGTATCCCAAGAACCACAACGATTCGGTAAGATCCGGTATGGGAAGCGGCGGAGACGAGAGCGTGACTGTATACGGTATAGTTGATGACAGCGCATACGTCAGCATCCCCGCAGATATGGATGAATATCACCTCTATGTCTCAAGTGCATTCGCGACTAAGTTCGGGCTTAAAGCCGGCGATGTGATCACACTTAACGAAGAGTACGAGAACAAGTCTTATGAGTTCATCGTAGACGGCATCGTCGATTACGACGGCGGCATCGCGGTATTCATGAACAACGGCAACTTCAATTCAGTCTTCGGCAACAAGGCGGATGAGTTCTCGGGCTTCTTCTCCCGTAACGAGATCACCGATATCGATGATGAGAATATCGCAGTCGTCATCACCGTCGAAGATATAACGAAAGTAACAACTCAGCTGAATCACTCGATGGGCGGCATCATAGATGTCTTCAAGTATGTCCTGATCGTACTCGCAGCAGCGCTGATCTATCTTCTCGCGAAGATCATCATCGAGCGTAACGAGCACTCGATCTCGATGGTTAAGATCTTAGGATTCAGAAATTCTGAGATCGGCTCACTGTATATCATTCCGACAGCCATCGTGGTTACCTTCGTGGCTTTGATAAGCTTCGTCGTCGGTTACTTCCTGATGATCTGGATCTTCAAGGTATTCGTGCTTCAGATGGACGGTTACTTCGCCTTCTATATGTCGCCTCTGTCGATGGTTCTGTCCGTTGTATATCTGCTTATCGGATATGCGTTCGTATCAATCATAGACTTCTTCAGGATAAAAAAGATCCCGATGGATGTAGCCCTCAAGAACGTGGAATAAGAATTAGCCCGGCGGCCGACAACCGCCGGGCTTTTTATTATCTGCCGGCATCTGATAGAATTGATGTCATGGATAGATTGGTTAAACTTGGTTGGTACGCTCTGCTCGCGGCGATGGCGGGCGATATAATCATCTCGTTGGTATTGCCTTTTTTCTACAAAGACTACAGCTGCACGAAGATGTCTATCAGCGCTCTCGGCAATCCGAGCAGCCCTGTAAGAATCCCTTTCAACATCTGGATGCTCATCGAAGGAATCTTTTTCCTGATCGCGATCCCTTCCATCTTCAAACTCTATCATCCCATATCCGCAGGACTTACTTATACGACGGTAATCTTCACTGCATTATTTGCAATTGGCGCATGCATCTTTACATGCTTCTTCAGCGTTAACGAATCCAAGGACATCGTAACTACAGCATCGAAGATCCACGGCGCGGGATCAGTCATCGGATTCATGCTGTTCCTGCTCGTGCCACTTCTTATCGCGATCCTGTCATTCAAGAATCACGAAGGCTCTATAGGCATCACGAGTGTGGTGTGCTTTGTGCTGGCGCTGGTGTTTTTCGCGCTGTTTGTAATGTCTGATAAGGAAGAATTCGCGGGCACTGCCGTCAACAACGAAGGTCTGTGGCAGCGCTTGAATCTCGTCTTCATGTACCTGCCTCTTGCAGCAGTTGCCTTAAAGCAGATTACTTAAGGCTACTCACCCAAGCGCCACGTCGAGCGCCATCATTATCGTGAAACCTATCGCGAAACAAATCGTTCCTATATTCGAGTGCTCACCTTCACTCATCTCCGGGATCAGCTCCTCCACTACAACGTAGATCATCGCGCCTGCAGCGAAGCTCAGAAAATACGGCATTACCGGCACGAAAATACTTGCTGCGAGTATAACCGCGAGAGCACCCACAGGCTCCACCGCGCCCGACAGCACACCATACAGGAACGTCTTACCCTTGGACATGCCTTCCGCACGAAGAGGCATAGACACGATCGCACCCTCGGGGAAATTCTGTATCGCGATACCTGCAGAAAGCGCGATGGCACCCGCGAGAGTTATACCTGAGTTGCCGTACATCCAGCCTGCATATATAACGCCTACTGCCATGCCCTCAGGGATATTGTGAATAGTAACTGCGAGTATGAGTTTGGTCGTCTTCTTAAGTCCGCTTCTCATACCCTCTTCACTGTTGTCCATGTGTGTATGCGGAACGAGTTTATCGAGAACGAGCAGGAAGAGCATTCCGATCATGAAGCCTATGCCTGCGGGAGCGAATCCCCATCTGCCCATATCACTGCTCTGTTCGATCGCGGGGAGCAGCAAACTGAAGAATGATGCAGACACCATAACGCCTGAAGCGAAGCCCTGCAGAGCCTTCTCGGTCTTAGTGCTTATCGCATTCTTAAGAAAGAATACGCAAGCGGCACCGAGCGAGGTGCCTATGAACGGTATGAGTATTCCTTGTATAACTGCAAAATCCATTTTCGTCTCCCCCAAATGATTATAACACCGCAGTTAGTCTTATCTAACTTGCACGATTAAACAAATCTTAAATCATCCGACGCGCTTATACTGTTATACTCTAACTAATCTGAGATTGGGATGGATTCTGTTATGAATTTAAAGAAAGTAATCACCGTACTGATGATACCGGCATTGGCATTAAGTTTCACAGCTTGCCGTGCGAGAGAGCGTTATCTTAATGCCGAGGAGAGCAGGATAGCTGAAACGCCGCTGATATGCCGCGAGGCCTTCGGACACTATTACTTCTCACCAGGATGGACAGAGATCGGATCGGGTCATTCGCATACCCATAGTTATTGCCTTGAAACAGATGTTGATAACCCGGACCGTCCTTACAGCGTGACAGTAACTCACGAGACTAATGAGTATTCGCATGAAGAAGGCTACTCGTTCGCCAACATCGAGTATCCCATCCTCACGGAGGAATACGGAGAAGATGCGGTTACAATGACAGGCATGGGCGGAATCAATGACACCGGATTCGCTTCGTTTGAGATTCAGACAGAAGATACTCATATCTATCAGTGGTACATATTGGGCGACTATGAGCAGGTGCTGTTCGAATTAACGGTCGAAGATGAGGACTATGCTCAGGAAAACTACATATACGAAGATGTGGATAACACAACAGTTACTTTCCATTTTGACTGATAAGGGAGAGATATATGATCTACGATAAGATTAAACACTGCGATCTGGTTTATAACGAGCTTCAGACAGTCGGGGCGTACAATCAGGCTTTTACCCGGGAATACTATGCCAAATACAGCGAACAGGTTCGCGAGGCCAATAACGGCAAGCCTGTCGTAAGCGTCAATAACTTCAAAGAATTCGGAATAGGAGCCCTCGGCCTGATCCTTGCTCTCCTGGCAGGCCTGGTACTATCATTACTTTTGCCCTGCGGCAAACATCTGATATTCCACACGGGTGCAGCTTTTCTGTGTGCGTACGTCGGACTGATCCTGATTACAAGCAGCAAGTCTTTCGAACCCAACAACTGGTATAAGGACAGAACTGAGGGAAAGGTCTTAGGATCCATCCTCATAGCGGAAGCAGCCGCCCTCCTCATAATGTGGTTTAATCTTCCCTTCGCCACTGACTGGGAGTGCTCCTTCTTCATGGCCGGTACGTTCATGATCGTCATGGGCATCTACAGAATAGTCAGTATTGTTATGTACCTTACAAGGGACAGCAGGATCTATACGAGAACAACAGAAGCCGAGTGCATAGGTTATGTAAGAAAAAGATCGATCTCAAATGATGCCAATAATCACACCCGTGTCCGCTGGTATCATTCCCCCGTCTTCAGATATATGATCGACGGCCGTGAGATGATCGCATTCTACGATTCTCTTTCTTCAGGTGCTGATTCAAATATACCGTTGGGACCTGTTACGATCAGCGTCAACAAGAATGATCCGGGCTCAATAATGAATCCGTCTTTAAGAGGAACATTTAGCTCTATCGTATTAATCGCGGTCTTCCTTCTTATCGGCGCTTTCTTCGTCTACGGAGTCCTTCACGGCGGCGTACACGGCTCCAGCATAGGTATTTGATCAGGCTTTAGATCTCTTTTTGTATCCGCAGTCACAGTAAGGGCCGCCGGATGCGAGTGTATATTCGCGCACGAACGTTGACGCGCCCCCCATGTCGCTCATGACATAATCGAGGTGGCACATCGCGGGCACGAGATCGAAGAAGCCGTATTCTCTCATGAGAGTGCAGATGCCGCAGGTATAGAATCTCGCCTCATATCCGCTGCCGTCTTCATACGGGATATAATCCATGTTCCATGAATACTGATTACGGTCACCGGCGCGCATCGCCGCTGTTGCTTTCTGTGCTTCGATATCCTTGGGAGTAAACTTGGATCTCCCAGCCTTCCTGCAGAACATCCTCGTAAAAGGATTCGTCATCGCCTTCTCGTAGAATATGGTCAGGTCCTCCACAGAAGGGCGCCTGCTCATGTTCTTCAGGAACGCGACAAGAAGCGCGCAGTTAACGATGTTCGTGACGAATCTGTCGCCCTTCTCGAACTCCGGGAGCTTACTTATTATCGCCTTGTAATCAGGCCCCGCAGCTTTCGCTATGGTCTTTGCTTCTTCTGCCGTGAACCCCAAGTAAGACACAAGTCCTTTCCGAAAAGGCTTCTTATACATCATCCACATAGCAACGGGCATTCCTGCGTACTTCATGCTTTTTCCACACCTTTCAATCCGAGGATCATATCGCCTCTGAGCATGTATTATAGCACCGAGTGTTAGCATTTGCTAACTTTCTTATAACGCCGTTATATTTTCCTTGACATGCACCGCGCGGGTTGGTATATTCCTATCGGTTAGCATATGCTAACCGCGAAAGAGGAAAAGCAAAATGTTTGAAGAGATGATGGTCAGAAATTGTGCGCCCACGCTGGCGGGAATCAAGGTCGGAAGTCTCTTCAACTGCACCTGTTTATCGGGGCGCGATGTATTCGACAGGATCAGATCACTTAACAACAGACTTCTGTCTCACGGTATAAGAATCATTCCACTGTCGGCTTCTGACAATTCGACACTCGTTTACGTCTACAGGCCCGATAAGCTCGATGAGTATCTCGCACAGGACGATGTAAGAGCGATGCTCGAGGAATTGGATTATCCGGCAGACAATGCAGACCTGTGCGTTAGAGAGCTCGTTGACCGCCTATATGAACAGGACGTCTTCCCTCACGAGATCGGACTCTTCTTAGGCTACCCCGCGCAGGACGTAAAAGGCTTCATGGAGCACCACGCCAAAGACTGCAAGTGCACGGGATGCTGGAAGGTCTACGGAGACGAGAATGAAGCGAAGAAGCTTTTCGCACGGTATAAGAAGTGCACTGACATCTACTGCCGACTCTACGGGAGAGGACGCAGTCTTGAGAGGTTAACAATGACGGCTTGACCGCCAATAAGAAAGGAAACGATATATGAAGGCAGCAGTAGTTTACTGGAGCGGCACGGGCAACACCGAGGCCATGGCAAATGCAATA
>JAEEGJ010004153.1_pt1 | contig 50496 bp, 44 predicted proteins | sample 8958761 | NCBI WGS metagenome assembly JAEEGJ01 (sample SAMN16246546, study PRJNA631951) | gut metagenome | biome: gut microbiome; feature: rumen; material: RS-attached | host: Bos | place: Iran: Karaj | collected 2018-10
TAGCGCATTCTGGCAGAAGGGAAGAAAAAGGGACTCGCCCTGCACTGGCAGATCCTCATCGGCATCGGCCTGGGTGTGATTGCAGGCATCGTGCTCTGCAAGATCACGCCCTACGACAACTGGTACAAATACATCAAATGGGCGGGCGACATCTTCCTGCGCGGCCTGCGGATGATCGTCATCCCGCTGGTGTTCAGCTCCATCGTACTGGGCGTGGCCGGAATGGGCAACTCCGCGGCACTGGGCCGCATCGCCGGCAAGACACTCCTCTACTACATCGTCACGACGGCCCTTGCCGCCACCATCGGCCTGACGCTGGTCAACATCGTCAAGCCCGGTGTGGGCGCCAACCTCAACCTGGCGGAAGAAGTCACGGCGGTCGGTTCGGGCCAGGTATCGTTCATCGACCAGATCGTCTCGATCGTCCCTTCGAACATCTTCGAGTCGATGGCAAAGGGCGACCTGCTGCCGATCATTTTCTTCGCCATCCTCTTCGGACTGTTCATGAACAAGGTCGATGAGAAATACTCCGGGTTCCTGAACAATCTGTTCACATCCATCTACGAAGTAATCATGAAGATCACGATGTTCATCATCCGGCTGGCGCCCTACGGGGTGTTCGCCATCGTGACGAACGTCGTGGGCAAGCAGGCCGACGATCCGCAGGCCCTGCTGTCGATGGCCGGGTCGCTCGGCATCTTCGTGCTGGTGGTCTGGGGCGGTCTGCTGATCCAGGGCGGTGTGATTCTGCCGCTGCTGGTGAGGCTGGTCGGCCGGCAGAATCCCTGGCGGCATATCTCCAAGATGTCCACGGCCCTGCTGACGGCGTTTTCCACCTGCTCGTCGGGTGCGGCGCTGCCGATCAATATCCGCGATTCGCAGGAGAAATGCGGCGTGTCGAACAAGATCGCCAGTTTCGTCCTGCCGCTGGGCAGCACCATCAATATGAACGGCACCGCGCTCTATGAATGCGTGACGGCCATCTTCATCGCCCAAGCCTACGGCATCGACCTGTCGCTGGCCCAGCAGATCATGATCGTCTTCACGGCTCTGCTGGCCGCCATCGGCGCGGCCGGCATCCCGATGGCCGGAATGGTGATGCTGGCGATCGTCCTGTCGGCTGTCGGTCTGCCGCTCGAAGGCATCGGCCTGGTGCTGGCCGTCGAGCAGCTCTGCGACATGCCCCGCACCTGCATCAACACCTACGGCGACTCCTGCGGCGCCGTGATCATCGCCCACAGCGAAGGCGAGGAGCTGACGATCTGACGGCTTCCGACAGTGGTTTGGCCGTCGGCCGGCGAGCGACGGATTGACGGCCGATGGGCTGACGGGCCGACGGCCGACGGGCTGACGGCCGACGCAGCTTCCGGCAAAGAAAAACGGCCGATTTCTTTGCCAAACGGCAATTTGAGACAATCCGGCAAAGATTTCCCTGGAATTCCTTTGCCGGATTTATTTATTGCCGGTTTTACTTGCATTCCGCTCTCCGACGCAGTATCTTTGTTCTATCCATAGCCACGGTGGCGTTGGAGATTATGTGTTTGAGAAAGTATGGCTAAGGAGCATTCTTACTACGAGAAGGAAGATCGTTGCAGGCGGGTTTTCGAATTCATTTTGAGAAAGTACGGCGGCGTCTGGCATCTGTGTACGCCCGGGGAAGGACAATCGGTCATCTTCAGCGACGAGCATAAAGAAGACTATGCTTTCGCAATGACGCTCGTTGCGATGTGCGCCTACGACTGTCAGAATGTGCAGATCATCACCTTCGAGCTGATGAGCAACCACGTGCACTTCATCATTTGCGGCCGGGAAGAAGATGTGCTGGCTTTCTTCGCCTTGTTCAAAAAAAGACTTCACCGCTATCTGGCCACATCCAAACGCCTGGTCAACCTCGACCATTTCGATTGCAGGAAGCCGATTCCGATCGGGAGTCTTGAATCCCTGCGCAACCAGATCTGTTATACGAACCGGAACAACTTCGTCATCGACCCCAACCAGACCCCGTTCACCTATCCATTCGGAGCAAACAGCTATTATTTCCAGCCAATCGTAAAAGAGCGTAAACAGGGATGCTTCGGCGACTTGAACATTTTAAAGAAACAGAAGTTCGTTCACTCTAAAGCCGCCGACTATCCGGCAGCTTATACCATAGTCGACGGCTATTTTTCACCGATGAATTACTGTCGCTTCGATATTGGGGAAGGCGTATTCCGGGATGCCCGTCACTACTATTACAAATTGTCGAAAGAAGTCGAGTCTTACCGGGAGATTGCCGCCATGATCGGCGACAGTCTGTTTTATACCGATGACGAATTAATCGATGTCATTCGTCGGGTTTGTCGGGAAAAATACGACAATCAACGTGCAATCCTTCTCGGACAAAAGCAAAAGATGGAACTCGCCCGAACGCTGCACTTCGACTACAACGCCGACAATGCGAAAATCGCCCGATTGCTGAAGATCCCCGTTCAAACACTCGATATCCTTTACCCCATGCGTAAGAAATAAACGACCATACCTTTGGTCTTCATTATTTCCGGCAAAGAAAAACGGCCGATTCCTTTGCCAAACGGCAATTTGAGACAATCCGGCAAAGATTTCCCTGGAATTCCTTTGCCGGATTGTGTAGCAGGATTGTTTGAAAGGTTTATTTGGCGATGGCCAGGCCGTCGACCCAGGCCTGGATATCGGCCTTGGATGCACCGTTCAGGGTCTTGCCGTCGATCCAGTTGATGGCCGGATACTCCGCTTTGAAGTCGGCGTTGGCCTTGTCGATGGTGCTTCCGCCGGAAGTTGCAAAGAAGACGACCGTCTTACCTTCAAAACCATAGGCTTCGATAAACGTATTGATAATGGTCGGCGCCGTGTACCACCATACCGGGAACCCGATGAAAACGACATCGTAGCTGTCGGCATCCGCCAGATCTTTGACGAAAGCCGGTCGGGAAGCCTTGTCCTGCATCTCCAGGGAACTGCGGGAGTTCTTGTCCCGCCAGTCAAGATCTTCGGCCGTGTACCTGACCTCCGGTTTGATTTCGTATAAAGTGGCGCCGGCGACTTCGGCCAGGTCTTTTGCTACGCTTTCCGTCGTTCCGGTAGCGGAGAAATAAGCGACAAGGGTTTTCATCTCAGTGTTTTTGTTTTGGTTTTTCTGCCCGCAGGCCACAAGGGCAAGAACCATGGCCGCGAGTACGAACAGCGTTCTTTTCATATGAGTAACAATTGAATTATCAGCACAAAGTTCGCATTTTTCAGCAAATATTGTCCCCCGAAAATGATTATCTTTGCCGTAAACGATAATGCACCATGAAAAAAATTCTGTTCCTGATCGCCGTGACGGCCAGCCTGCTGGCCGGTGGCTGCAGCAAAAACGCCAAAAACCAGCCGGCTGACGGCACAACGCCCGACGAGACGGCCGCCATCGTCTATTTCACCAGCGAAATAACGCCCGAAAGCCTGGTCAAGATCTATGAAGCTGTCGGCCGACCGGCCTCCGGCCGCGTCGCCATCAAGATTTCAACCGGCGAAATGGGCGGAAATAACTATCTGAAACCCGCACTGATCGAACCCCTCGTCAAGAAAGTGAACGGAACGATAGTCGAGTGCAACACCGCCTACGGCGGCTCCCGCGCCACAACGGCCGTCCATAAGGAGACCATCCGGGCGCATGGCTTTTACGAGGTGGCCGACGTGGATATTATGGACGAAGAAGGCGAATTCCAGATTCCCGTCAAAGACGACAAATGGATCAAATACGACATCGTCGGGTCGCACCTGAAGAACTACGACTTCATGATCAACCTCGCCCATTTCAAAGGACACGCGATGGGCGGCTTCGGCGGCGTGCTGAAAAATGCCTCCATCGGCGTAGCGTCGCCCAACGGAAAAGTCTATATCCACTCTGCCGGAAGCTGTCAGGAAGCAAACCCGGAAGGCGATCTCCACGCACCGGAAGGCTGGTATGAATCGCCCGAAAAGAACACCCCGTTCATTGAATCGATGGCAGCCGCCGCCCAGGCCGTCCACGAGTTTTTCGGAGAAGGCAAGAACATTCTCTACATCGACGTGATGAACAACATCTCGATCGACTGCGACTGCGATTCCCATCCGGCCGATCCGACCATCCAGGACATCGGCATTGCCGCCTCGACCGATCCGGTCGCCCTCGATAAATTCTGTCTCGACCAGGTCTTCAATCTGCCGAACGACGAACACAACGACACGAAAGCGCTGCTCGAGCGTATCAATGCCCGCCACGGCATCCGTATCGTGGACCGAGGCGAAGAAATCGGCCTGGGCACAAAGACTTACAAGGTCGTGAAACTCGACTGAAGCAAGTATCTATTTACAAAACCACGAAGCGGTCGCGGCCGGAGATATCCTGCAGGATGCGGCTGCCGGGGAAGAGCGCGGCGACTTCGGGACCGAATCGCTCGTTGATTTCCAGATAGAGATGGCCGTCGGGGCGCAGCAGGGCGTCGGCCCAACGGGCGATGGCGCGGTAGTATTTGAGCGGATCGTCGTCGGGAACGAAGAGCGCTTCGGCCGGTTCGAAATCGAAGACGTTGGGCCGCATCGCGGCGCGTTCGGCTTCGCAGATGTACGGCGGGTTCGACACGATGACGTCAAATTTCGGCAAGCCGGCAGGCGGTGCGGCCAGCACGTCGGCCGAGAAGAAAATGGGGCGGGCACCGCGCAGTTTGACACGCTGCCGGCAAGCATAGCGAAGGGCGGCGTCCGACAGGTCGCAGCCATAGACCATCGCTTCGGGAAATTCCGCCGCCAGCGACCAGGCGATACAGCCCGAACCGGTACAGATATCCAGGATACTGAACGGCCCCTCATCGACGGCGGTATGCCCGGTCGCGTCTGACATACCGGCCAGAGATGACTTCGGAGTTGACTCGGCCGGGGATGACGCCACCGGAGTTGACTCGGTCGAGGATGGAGATTCTGGGGTAACACTGTCGGCGGAGGCAGGCGTATCATCATCGGCGGTCTTCTCGTCGGCGGCGTACAGGTCGTCGACAATGCGAGAGACGAGCTCTTCAGTCTCCGGCCGGGGAATCAGACAGCCCTCGCCCACCTTGAAACGATGGCCGCAGAACTCCGTGAATCCCAATACATACTGCAGCGGCCGGCCGGTCGCCAGCTCATCGAGGGCATCGAGCATCTCAGATGCCCGGTCAAGCCGGGCATGACGTGAAGGATCGTGCCGGACCTGACGCGAGGGGGCCAGCCGCGCCTGGCGCGAAGGGGCGAGGCGGGCCTGACGGCTGTCGGCAGGCAGCTGGACGGCGGGATCGGCCGCATCGTCCACAAGGATCGGGAAATCCGGATCGGAAATATACTTATAAGAAGGTATTTCCAGATAGTGTTCCAGAAGACGGAAGCCGATGGCCTTTGCCTCCGCCTCCGGATACAGCGGCGCCAAACGGCCGATACAAAGATCGATGAATTCACGAAGGGTCATAACGGACGGGCTATTATGCGCTGCAACGGACACAACTGATTATCAGACCTTTGCGCAAATCGATCCCCCTCAAAACAGAGGGGATCAACTTTCATAAACCACTGATTATTAACTGCGTACATTGCAGGGCGAATTATACAAAACCTTTAAAAGCAAACATTACGGCCGGAACCGATGGCGGCGGACGGCAGGCCGGGAACGGCGGCGGCGGACGGCAGGCCGGGAACGGCGGCGGCGGACGATGGGGTCATAGTCCGCGGCAGCGGAGACAGGATATGACTTTGAAAACATTGGCGCCCACGCCCCAGGGGGAGGGGCCCACGAAGTGGGAGGGTGGTTTTCAAAGGCATATTCTGCGTAGCATAGCGGACAGCAAGCCCGGAAATAACAACGGCGACGTCAGGCCGACAAAGCCTCGTCGATCAGACAGTCGAGAACCTCGCCCACAGAAAGGCCGGCGGCCCGGATCTGCGCCGGAACCAGCGACATCTTCGTCATACCGGGCACCGGATTGATCTCCAGGAAATACACCTTGCCCGACTCCGTCATAATGTAATCGCAACGAATCAGCCCCCGGCAGCCGAAATGCTGATAAATGCGGCGCGTCTGCTCGCGGACCGTATGGGCCACATCGTCGGGAATCTGCGCCGGACATACCTCGTCGCTCTTGCCCAGATACTTCGCCTCGTAGTCGAAATACTCGTTGTGCGGAATGATCTCGGTAACCGGCAGCGGGATGATCTCTCCCCCGCGGTTGAACACTCCCTCCGTCAGCTCCCGACCGGGGATGAAACTCTCGATCAGCACATCGTCGCTCTCGGAGAAAGCCGCCGCAATGGCCGCGGCAAGATCCTCCTGCCGCTTGACCTTCGTCACGCCGAACGAACTGCCGCCGTCGTTGGGTTTAACGAAGACCGGCAGCCCCAATTTCTCGACCACCTCTTCGGAATTGAACGGCTCTCCCTTATGCAGGAAAATCTCGGGCGCCAGCGGAATCCCCAGACCTCGCATCGCCTTCTTGCAGGCGTGCTTGTCGAAGGTAATGGCCGCCACCCGCGAGGAACAGGTAGTGAAAGGAACTTCGTGCTTCTCAAGTTCGGCCTGAAGGATACCGTTCTCACCCGGCGTCCCGTGGATCATGATCAGCGCCACGTCGTAATTCCGAAGCTCGGAAGGGATAAACGGGCGGACCGGAACGGCCACGTCGGTCACGGCCGGGTCGCAGACCGACCACTGTCCGTCGCGCAGCAGGAGTTCCGTCACTTCATACCGGGCGGGGTCGAGGCAGGTGGCCACGAATTTGCCGCTGAGCACCGAAATGCCCCATTCGGAGGAATCGCCTCCGTAAATCAATGCTATCTTTTTCATCAGTTGAAATAATCGTTGCCGGCGGACGAGGCGTCGGACGCGTCGTTCGACGAACCGTCACAGAGCTGGTCGGCCGTCCAGCCGAGCGGCGGGACGAACACGTCGTCCGGCCCGATCGGGATGGAAGGATCGGCATAGACTTTCTGCATGAAGATCGCCCAGATCGGGAGCGCCATGCTGGCTCCTGCGCCCAGCGCCGTGCTGGTGAAGTGGACCTGACGGTCCTCTCCGCCCACCCAGGCGCCGGCCGTCAGCTTCGGCGTATAGCCGATGAACCAGCCGTCGGAGTTGTCGTTGGTCGTACCCGTCTTGCCGGCGATGTCGCCCTGGATATTGTAGCGCCAGCGGATACGGCCGGCCGTACCGTCGTTGACCACGCCCTGCATCATATTGATCATCTTGTAGGCCGTAATCTCGCTGATGGCCTCCCGCTTGCGCGTGGAGAAGGTCGCCAGCACGTTGCCGTTGTTGTCTTCGATCCGGGTGACGAACATCGGGAAACAGTATACGCCCCGGCCGGGGAACGTGTTGTAGGCCGCCACCATCTCCATCACGGAAAGGTCGCACGAGCCGACGCAGAGCGAGACCACCGGGTCGAGGTAACTGCTGATACCCATCTTGCGGCAGATCTCCACCAGCGAGTACGGGCCGAACTGTTTCATCAGGTAGGCCGAGATATTGTTGCGGCTGTTGGTCAGGCCCCACTTGAGGGTGACGATACGTTCGTCCGTCTCGGCCTTGGGCGCCCAGTCCGTGCCGTTGACATCGATGGTATAGGTGGTGTTGGCCACACGGTCGCAAGGCGTGTAGCCCTCCTGCATCGCCAGCGTGTAGAGGAACGGCTTGAAAGTCGAACCCACCTGGCGCTTGCCCTGTCCGATGTTGTCGTATTTGAAGAAGCGGTAGTCCGGTCCGCCGACATAGGCCTTCACGTAACCCGTATTGGGCTCGATGGCCATAAAGGCGGCGCGCAGGAACGCTTTGTTGTAGCGGATGGAGTCGTTGGGGGTCATCGTGGTATCGACGTAGCCCTTGTTGTTCCAGGCGAAGACGCGCATCGGAACGGGCGTGTCGAAGGCTTTGTTGATCTCGGCTTCGGAGGCGCCGGCCTCCTTCATGCTGCGGTAGCGGTCGCTCCAGCGGCGGCCGTTGCGCATCAGGCGTTCGACTTCGTCTTTGGGAACGTCGTTGGAGAAGGGGTAGTTGCTGCGGTTCTTGAGCTCTTTGTCGAGGGTCTTCTGGAGTTCCTTGCCCAGATGCTGCTCCACGGCCTGTTCGGCGTATTTCTGCATCCGCGAGTCGAGCGTAGTGTAGATGCGCAGGCCGTCGCGGTCGAGGTCGTACTGCGTACCGTCGGGCTTGCGGTTCTTGTTGAGCCAACCGTAGAGCGGGTTGTCGCGCCAGGCCAGGGAGTCGGCGCGGTAGTCTTCCACCTGCGTATAGTTGGAGCGCTTGGGCTGGGTGGCGTTCATGAACTTGCGGAGCATGTCGCGGAAATACGGGCCGTAGCCGGAGTTGTGGTCCTGCTGTTTATAGGTGACCACGATGGGGATCTGCGCGATGGAATCCATATCGTGCCGCGAGAGGTAGTCGTTGCGCTCCATCTGCCGCAGCACGTGGTTGCGGCGGGCGAGCGACTGCTCGGGATTGAGGGCCGGGTTGTAGCGGGTGGGCTTGTTGACCATACCCACCAGGCAGGCCCCTTCTTCGATCGTAAGGTCTTCGGGATCCTTTGCGAAAAAGGTGTTGGCCGCGGCCTTGATGCCGTAGGCGTTGCCGCCGAAGAAGATCTGGTTGAGATACATCGTCACGATCTCTTCCTTGGTATAGTTGCGCTCGATCTTGACGGCGGTGATCCATTCCTTAAGCTTGATGCCGATCATCTTGATTGTCCGTCCGCCGGGGATGCGGCTCTTCACGTCCTGGCGGGGATAGAGGGTCTTGGCCAACTGCTGGGTGATGGTACTGCCGCCGCCCTGCGAGGAGTCTCCCAGGAGGATCGTCTTGAAGAGCACGCGGCCCAGGCCGCGGAAGTCGATGCCGGAGTGCCGGTAGAAGCGGGCATCCTCGGTGGCGATGGCCGCGTCGATCACGTGGCGGGGGATCTGGTCGTAGCTTACATACGAACGGTTCTCGATATGATAGGTATTGAGGATCTTGCCGTCGTCGGAGATCAGCAGGGTGGCCAGGTTGCTGTCGGGATTCTCGATCTGTTCGAACGAGGGAATCTTGGCGAAGAGGGCCACCAGAAGCAGGCCCAGCAACAGGCAGGCCAGCGGCAGGGTAATCAGGATCCAGAACCACTTGGTTATCTTTTTCTGCGTCGTCGATTTCATTTCTTTTAACTTCGTTAAAGGGCGATACAACTTGCAAATTTAGGAAAAAAGATTTGGAAAGTTGCCCTGATTATCCCTTACTTTGCATTCCCAAAACCAAAAACGAACGAGATGGGAGAGAATTTAGTCATTGTGGAGTCCCCGGCGAAAGCCGATACCATCGGGAAGTTTCTCGGAAAAGCATATACCGTCAAATCCAGTTTCGGCCACATCAGAGACCTCAAGAAGGCCGGCCTGGGCATCGATATCGAAAACGGATTCCTTCCGCAATACGAGATTTCAAGCGACAAGAAGAAGACGGTGGCCGATCTGAAGGCCGCTGCGGCAAAGGCCGAAACGGTCTGGCTCGCATCCGATGAAGACCGCGAAGGAGAAGCCATCGCCTGGCATCTGGCCGAAACGCTCGGCCTGCTGCCGGAGAAGACCCGCCGCATCGTCTTCCATGAGATTACGAAAAACGCCATCCTCGAAGCCATCCAGAATCCGCGCGACATCGACATGAACCTGGTGAAGGCCCAGCAGGCCCGCCGCGTGCTCGACCGCCTGGTCGGTTTCGAACTCTCCCCCATCCTCTGGAAAAAGATCCAGCCGAAGCTCTCGGCCGGCCGCGTCCAGTCGGTCGCCCTCAAACTCATCGTCGACCGCGAGCGCGAGATCGCCGCTTTCGAATCCAAACCGTTCTTCCGCGTAGAAGGCCTCTTCCTGGCCGAAGGCTCCCGCAAGCCGTTCCACGCCGTCCTTGACCGCAAGTTCGACACCGAAGACGAAGCCCGCGCCTTCCTGGAGCGCTGCAAGGGCGAAAGCTTCCACGTGGCTTCCGTCGAAACCCGTGAATCGCGCCGCTCGCCGGCACCGCCGTTCACCACCTCCACCCTCCAGCAGGAAGCCGCCCGAAAACTCGGCTACTCGGTCAGCCAGACGATGTCGATCGCCCAGCGTCTCTACGAAGCCGGTCTGATCACCTATATGCGTACCGACTCGATGAACCTCTCCACCCTGGCCCTCGGGACCACGAAGGAGACGGTCACCGCACTCTACGGGGCGCAGTATTCCAAGGTCCGGAACTATCACACCCGCGTCAAGGGCGCCCAGGAGGCGCACGAAGCCATCCGTCCCACCTATGTCAGCAACCAGGAGATCGAGGGAAGCGCGACCGAGAAGCGGCTCTACAACCTCATCTGGAAGCGCACCGTCGCCTGCCAGATGGCCGATGCCGTGGTCGAGAAGACCGAAGTGGAGATCTGCGGCGAAAACCTGCCGGAGAAATTCATCGCAACCGGCGAGCAGATCCTCTTCGACGGTTTCCTTAAAGTATATATCGAAGGCCGCGACGACGAGGAAGACGAGGTGCAGGCCGTCCTGCCGCACATCGGCCAGGGACAGGCACTGCAGTGCAAGCGCATTGACGCATCGGAGAAATATACCCAGCGGCCGCCGCGCTACAGCGAGGCCAGCCTGGTCAAGAAACTCGAGGAACTGGGCATCGGCCGTCCGTCCACCTATGCCTCGACGGTCAGCACCTTGAAAACCCGCGGTTACATCATCGTCGGCGACAAGGCGGGCACGCAGCACGACTGCCGCACCCTGACGCTCGAAGACGGCACCGTCACCCGCTCGGTGAAGAAAGAAGCCATCGGCGCCGAGAAGAAGAAACTCCTGCCCGAGAACATCGGCATCGTAGTGACCGACTTCCTGACCGCCAACTTCGAGGATATCCTCAACTACGGCTTCACGGCCAACGTCGAAGAGTCGTTCGACCGGGTCGCAAAAGGCCGGCTCGCCTGGGACAAGGTCATCGCCGACTTTTACGGTCCTTTCCACAAGGAGGTCGAAAACAGCCTGCAGGACCGCGAGCACACCCGTTCCGAACGCCTGATCGGCGTGGATCCCGCCAGCGGAAAGCCCATCACCGCCCGTATCGGCCGCTTCGGCCCGCTGCTCCAGAAAGGCTCGGCCGACGACCCCGACAAGCAGTACGTCAGCCTAGGCAAGGGCCAGCTCATCGAATCGGTAACGCTGGAAGACGCCCTCAAACTCTTCGCCCTTCCGCGCCGCGTGGGCAGTTATCAGGACGCTGAGATCACGACTGCCATCGGCCGCTTCGGCCCCTACGTGAAATGGAACGGCAAATTCGTGTCGCTGGCCAAGGGACAGACGCCCTACTCCATCACCGAAGAGCAGGCCATCGCCCTGATCGAGGAGAGCCGCTCGAAAGAGGAGAAAAAAGTGATCGCCGACTTCCCCGCCTCGGGCATCCAGGTCCTCAACGGCCGCTACGGCCCCTATCTCAAGAAGGGAAAAGACAACTTCAAGATTCCAAAAAGGAAGGATCCCGCAACCCTCTCAGAGCAGGATTGCATCGACATTATTGAAAAAGCCGAAAAGAAGAAGCAATAATCCACTTACAGTTTGATAGTTTTTTTTATCTTTGCACGCATTATGGCAAAGGTAAACTATCAAATCGACGAGATTGACCAGAAGATCCTGGCCTTTCTTGTGAAAAATGCAAGGATGCCGTTCCTCGAAATCGCCCGCGAATGCGGCGTCTCCGGCGCGGCCATCCACCAGCGGGTCCGGAAAATGGAGAATGCGGGCGTCATCACGGGATCGCGCCTGCTTGTCAAACCCGAGGCGCTCGGTCTCAACGTGTGTGTCTTCGTAGGCGTTACGCTCTCCGAAGCCAACACCTATCCGAAAGTCGTCGAGGCGCTCCGCAAGATTCCCGAGGTCGTGGAATGCCACTTCGTGACCGGACAGCATTCCCTGCTCCTGAAACTCTTCTGCTTCGACCAGGACCACTTGATGAAGATCCTCATCGAGACCATCCAGAATATCCCGGGCATCCGTCGCACCGAGACACTGGTCTCGCTCGACCAGGCCATCGAACGCCAGGTATGGGTGAAAGACTACGACTACGTCAAGGCGCCGCTGCGCAAGAACACGAGCCCGGCCCCTAACAAGAAGAAAGCCTGAGCAGTTTCCCGGCCAGGGCCAGGTCGTCCGGCGTGGTGATCTTGATATTCAGACGCTCGCCGGGAACAATCCGTACGGGCGTACCGGCCGCTTCGACCACCGAAGCGTCGTCGGTAAAGTCCGGCGAGAACGGCTGCCGATAGGCTTCTTTCAGAATTTTCGCATCGAACAGCTGGGGCGTCTGCACCAGCACCAGGCCGTCGCGGGACACGGGGGCCGATCCTTCTTCCGCAACACGGCGCACCGACTCCACCACCGGCACAGCCGGTACCACGGCCGGCGAGACGGCCGCCGCCTCGAAGAGGCGCGCGAGCAGGTCGCGGCCGATGAACGGACGCACGCCGTCGTGCACCGCCACAATTCCCTCATCTCCCACATAACGCAGGGCGTTCTGTACGGAATGGAAACGGGTGATCCCGCCTGAAACCATCGAATACCGCTCCAGGAAACCCTCCGTCCGGCAATAGTCGCGCCACCACGCCTTCCCGGCGGAAGGCAGTACAAGAATGATCTCCATCGACGGGTCGAAATCCAGGAAACGCTCGACAGTGTGCCGCAGGATCGGCTTGCCGCCGATCTCCAGGAACTGCTTCGGCCGGTCGGCTCCCATCCTCACCCCCTGCCCTCCGGCCACGATGACCGCATATCGTTTCATTGTGAAAAAAATGTCAATAAAATTGCAAGACAAAAGTAATCATTTCTCCCGAGATATTCCTAAATTTGTACGATAGTACTAACCTGATAAAAACCGCATTCACAATATGGCATTTTCATTCTTACAGCAGGAACTCGCCATCGACCTGGGAACGGCCAACACCGTCATTTTCATGAACGACAAGAAGGTCATCGACGAACCTTCCATCGTGGCCATCGACAAGCTTACCGGCAAATGCGCCGCCGTGGGTACCAAGGCCAAGGCCATGCAGGGCAAGGAGAACCAGAACATCAAGACCATCCGCCCGCTGAAAGACGGCGTGATCGCCGACTTCGACGCCTCGGAGCAGATGATCCGCGAGTTCATCAAGATGATCAACAATAACAAGCGCTCGCTCTTCTCGCCGAGCCTCAGGATGGTGGTCTGCATCCCCTCCGGATCGACCGAAGTGGAGAAGCGCGCCGTCCGCGACGCCGCCGAACATTCCGGCGGCCGCGATGTCCAGATGATTTTCGAGCCGATGGCCGCCGCACTGGGTATCGGCCTCGACGTCACGGCCCCGATGGGCAACATGATCGTGGACATCGGAGGCGGCACCACCGAAATCGCCGTCATCTCCCTGGGCGGCATCGTGGCCGACGAGAGCATCAAGACTGCCGGCGACGTGTTCACCACCGAGATCCAGCAGTATATGCGCCAGCAGTACAACATCCGCATCGGCGAACCTACCGCCGAGCAGATCAAGATCCGCATCGGCGCGGCCATTTCCGAACTCGAAGAACCGCTCGAGCCCTTCGTGGTCAAAGGCCCGAACCTGATGACCGTCCACCCGGTCGAAGCGCCCGTCACCTACCAGGAAGTCGCCCACTGTCTCGACAAGTCGCTGGTCAAAATCGAATCGAGCATCCTCACGGTGCTCGAGAAGACTCCGCCGGAGCTCTACAGCGACATCGTCCGCAAGGGTATCTTCCTGACCGGCGGCGGCGCCCTGCTGCGCGGTCTCGACATCCGTCTTTCCAAGAAGATCAACATCCCGTTCCACGTGGCCGAAGATCCGCTCCGCGCCGTGGCAAGAGGCACCCGCATCGCCCTGAAGAACCCGCACTATCCCTTCCTGATGCGATGAGAAGCCGCTACGGACTCCTGTCTTCCCTGACCGCCGTCGTCCTGTTCATCCTCCTCGAAACGTGCGCCATCCTGCTGGTCGCACGGGGCGGGGTCGTGCAGCGCTTCAAGGTGATGGGAGCCGTGCGCAGTGTCGAGTCGTGGTTCTGGGAGCGCACCGGACGCATCCGCTACTACTTCAATTTCCGCACGGAGAACGACCGCCTCACCGCCGAAAACCTGCAGTTGCGGCAACAGCTCTCGCGTTTTGCCGCGGTACAGCGCGCACTCGACTCGATGGAAGTGGTCGTCGAGCCGGAATTCACCTATTTCGGTGCCACCGTCGTGCGCAACTCCGTAGACCGGCAGCACAATTTCCTGGTGCTCGACCGCGGCAGCGACGACGGCGTCGAAGCGGGAATGGGGGTGGTCACCTCACGCGGCGTGGTGGGCATCGTCAGCGCCGTGAGCCGTCACTATTCCTACGTGATCTCGCTCCTGAACACGGAGCAGTCGGTCAGCGCCAAGCTCGCGGGCAGCGGCGCCTTCGGCCCGATGACCTGGACAGGCGTCTCTCCCAGGGGTGCCGTCCTGCGCGAGATTCCGGTCCACATCCAGACCGCCCCGGGCGACACCGTCTATTCGAGCGGATTCTCCACCATCTATCCGCCCGACATCCCGCTGGGCACCATCGAGAAATCGACGATCCGGCAGGGTTCTTCCCAGGAGCTGACGGTCAGCCTGCTGGAAGATTTCCGTTCGCTCCACAACGTCTATATCGTCAAAAACAACCGCCGGCAGGAGCTGGAAGAACTCTATGAACAGGCTCAGTAACATCTTCTACTGCACCCTCGTGTTCCTGCTGCAGCTGGTGCTCACGGACTATGTGCATCTGGGGCCCTACGTCTTCCTCTGCCTGGTACCCTACCTGCTCATCAACATCCCGCTTTCGCGGAGTCCCCACGTGGTGATGCTGACCGCCTTCGCCATCGGACTGGGCCTCGACGTCCTTTCCGACGGCGTGCCCGGTCTCAACGCCTTCGCGGCCGTGCTGGCCGCAGCTCCCTGCAAATTCCTTTACCGCCGCCTGGTCAACAGCGACCGGCAGGACAAGACCGAAATCCCCCTGCCCGGCGAAGTGGGGTTTCTCAAGTATGCGAAATACCTCTCCGCCGTGACGCTCATCTATATGGCCGCCTATGTCGCGCTCGACTGCATCAGTTTCCGGCCGGTGTCGTTCATCCTCATCAAATTCGCGGCAAGTGCAGCCGCCAGCATCGCGCTGGCCCTGCTGCTGGCCATCCCGCGCAGTAACCGCCCTTAGCGTATGAACGAACTTCAGAACCGTCGCGGCATCCTGGTGGCAGCCATCGTGATCGTATTCGCGGTCATCGTATTCCGGCTCTTCCAGGTCCAGATCCTCGACAAGGAATACCGCGTGACGGCCGAGAACAACGCGCTCAAGTACGAGACCATCTATCCGGCCCGCGGCCGCATCCTCGACCGCAACCGCGAAGTTATCGTGGACAACAAGGTCACCTACGACATCATGGTCACGCCCTACGACGTGAAGGAGTTCGACACCCTGGCCTTCTGCCGCATCTTCGACCTGGACACGGCCTTCGTCAAGGAAAAATTCCGTGAATACCGGCTCTACCGCCGCAAGATCGGCTACCAGACCCTGGTATTCAAGCGCCAGGTCACCGGCGAGCAGTACAATATGTTCGTCGAGAAGAACTTTATGTTCCCCGGCTTCACGGGCGTGCCGCGCACCACGCGCACCTATCCTTTCAGCGCGGGCGGCAACCTGCTGGGCTATATCTCGGAAGTCGATGCGTCGTACCTCAAGGACCATCCGGATTACAAGAGCGGCGACTATGTGGGCAAGACCGGGATGGAGGAGGCTTACGAGCATCTGCTGCGCGGCGAAAAAGGCTACAACATCTATCTGCGCGACGCCCACAACCGCATCAAGCAGCGCTATCAGGACGGTGAATACGACAAGACCGCCACGCCGGGCGTGGACGTGGTCACCACCATCGACGGCTACCTGCAGGCATACGGGGAAAAACTGATGAAAAACAAGGTGGGTTCGCTGGTGGCCATCGAGCCTGCCACGGGCGAGATCCTGACGATGGTCTCCAGCCCCGGCATCGACGTGAGCCAGCTCTCCGAGATCAACAAGTACTACAAGGACCTGGTGACCGACCCCTACAAGCCGATGTACAACCGCGCCGTGATGAGCCCGCAGCCGCCCGGCTCGGTGTTCAAACTGGTCAACGGCCTGATCGGCCTGCAGGAAGGCGTGCTGACGCCCGCGACAATGTACGGCTGCCACCGCGGCTACGTGGTGGGCGGCCTGCGCGTGGGCTGCCACGGGCACCCCAGCCCGATCAACCTCTATCAGTCGATCATGATGTCGTGCAACGCGTACTATTGCTACGTGTTCCGCTCCATCCTCGACAACCCGAAATACGGCTCCGTGCGGGAGGGCTTCGACCGATGGAAGCAATATACTGAAAGTTTCGGCTTCGGCCGGAAACTGGAGACCGACATCCCCGGCGAGAAGGCGGGTACGATGCCCACGGCCGAACGCTACGACCGGATCCACGGCAAGGACCGCTGGAAGTCGATCTCCATCATCTCCCTCTCGATCGGCCAGGGCGAAATCGGCTGCACGCCGCTCCATCTGGCCAACCTGGCGGCCACCATCGCCAACCGGGGCTATTTCTACACCCCGCACCTGCAGAAAGACACGCCCGAAAGCCCCATCGACCCCCGTTTCAAGGAGCGCCATTATACGATGGTCGATACCACGCACTTCGCCGACATCGTCCAGGGAATGGAACTGGCCATCAACTATACGGGCGGCGGCGCCACGGCGACCATCGCCCGCATCCCCGGCATCGTGGCCTGCGGCAAGACGGGCACGGCCCAGAACCCGCACGGCGACGACCACTCCGTGTTCATCACCTTCGCCCCGAAAGACGACCCGAAGATCGCCGTAGTGGCTTATGTGGAGAACGGCGGCTTCGGCGCCACCTGGGCAGCGCCCATCGCCTCGCTCCTGGTGGAGAAATATCTCAAAGGCGAGATCTCGCCCGAACGCAAAGCCCTGGAGCAGCGCGTGTTCGACGGCAATCTCCTCCACAAGGTCAAAGTAAAACGCTGACGAGAGATGCCCGAACTCAACTACAAGAAACTCGACTGGGTGGTGATCGGCTGCTATCTGCTGCTGATCGTCTTCGGCTGGATGAACATCTTTTCGTCGAGCGTTTCGGAAGAGGGTTTCGTCTTCAGCCTTAAAGAGAAATACGTGATGGACCTCATCTGGATGGGATCGGCCCTGGCCATCGCTATCCTCATCCTGTTCGTCATCCCGTCGCGGGTCTATCCCGCCGTGTCGTGGCCGTTCTACGGGCTGATGGTCCTGCTGCTGGTGGCCGTGGCCTTCGTAGGCGTGGAGGTCAACGGCTCCAAGTCGTGGTTCGCCATCGGGCCGTTCCGCCTGCAGCCGGCCGAGTTTTCGAAGATCTCGACCTCGGTCCTGCTGGCCTACCTGATGAGCAAATACGATTTCCGCTTCAGCAATCCGCGTGATTTCCTGCGCATCGCCGTCGTACTCGCCATACCGATGCTGGCCATCCTGCTCGAGAAGGAGACCGGCTCCGCCCTGGTCTATCTGGGTTTCCTGCTGGTCTGCTACCGTGAAGGGATGACGGGATGGATCCTGGTCGCCGGCCTGCTGGCCATCGGTTTCTTCATCCTGACCCTGGTGGGATCCTCGCTGGTTGCCATTATCGTGCTGGCCGGCCTGACGGGTGTGGCCGCCAGTTTCTACAGCCACAGACAAATGGTCGGCATCCCCCTGACTGCGGTCGCGGTCACGGCACTGGCCTTCCTGCCCCGGCTTACGCGGCTGGAGTCGCCCGCCTTCCTGAGCCGTTTTGAGCCCGACGTCTGGGCGGCGGCCGTCACCGGCCTGCTTGCGGCCGTCCTGGCCGCAGTCTGGTGGCTCCGCCGCCAGCGGGCGCTCCGCAACCTGATGCTGGGCTTCCTCGCGGGCCTGGTCCTGATCTTTTCGGTGGAATTCGTATTCGAACACGTGCTCAAGGACCACCAGCGTGCCCGCATCGAGGTGCTGCTGGGCATCAAGGACGATCCGATGGGCGTAGGCTATAATGTCCATCAGTCGCTGGTGGCCATCGGTTCCGGCGGATTCGCGGGAAAGGGTTTCCTGGGAGGGACACAGACCCGGTTCGACTTCGTGCCCGAACAGAGCACCGACTTCATCTTCTGCACCATCGGCGAGGAATGGGGTTTCCTCGGCACGCTGGCCGTAATCATCGTCTATCTGGTGATGATCCTGCGGCTGATCCGCGCCGCGGAGAGGCACAAAGACGGCTTCGTACGCATCTACGGCTGGTGCGTGGCGGTGTGCCTGCTGATGCACGTGTTCATCAACATCTGCATGACCATCGGACTGATGCCGGTCATCGGCATCCCGCTGCCGCTGCTCAGCTACGGCGGATCGTCGCTCTGGGCCTTTACCATCCTGCTGTTCATCTTCCTGCGGCTGGACATGGAAAAACAAAGTTATTGAGAAATTACTATATTTGTGAGATAGAATAAACCCGAATTAACCGATTTCAATATGCCACTTCCCTTTGTTGACCGCCACAACGGTCCCAGACCCGAACAGGAGCAGCAGATGCTCGAAGTCCTGGGCGTCTCTTCGCTCGACGAACTCATCGGCCAGACCGTGCCGCAGGATATTCTGTTGAAAGAACCCCTCAAGCTGGACCCCGCAATGAGCGAAAGCGCCTACCTGGCCCGGCTCAAGGATATCGCCCACAAAAACAAGAACCTTCGTTCGCTGATCGGACTGGGATTCTACGGCACTGCCTCTCCCGCCGTGATCACCCGCAACGTCTTCGAGAACCCGTGCTGGTACACCTCCTACACGCCGTACCAGGCTGAGATCTCGCAGGGCCGTCTCGAGGCGCTCATCAACTTCCAGACGATGATCTCCTCGCTCACGGGCTTCAACCTGTCGAACTGCTCGATGCTCGACGACGCCACCGCCGCAGCCGAAGCGATGCGAATGATGTTCGAGCTCCGTCCGCGCGACGCCGTCAAGGCCGGGAAGAACGTGGTCTTCGTCGACGAGAACATCTTCCCGAACGTCCTGTCGGTGCTGCGCACCCGCGCCGCCGGCCTGGGCATCGAGATCCGGATGGGGAACGCCCTGGAATATACTTTTGAAGAAAAATGCTACGGCGCGCTGGTGCAGTATCCGGCTGCCGACGGTGCCGTCCGCGACTACACGGCCTTCTGCGAAAAGGCCCACGCGGCCGGCTGCCTGGTAGCTGCCTGGTGCGACCTGCTTGCCCTAGCCCTGCTCAAGGAACCCGCCGCCTGGGGCGCCGACATCGCCTGCGGCACCGCCCAGCGCTTCGGCCTGCCGATGGGCTTCGGCGGTCCGACCGCCGGCTGGATGGCCTGCGCCGACAAATACAAGAGAAACCTGCCCGGCCGCATCATCGGCGTGTCGGTCGGCCGCCTGGGAGAACGCGCCGTGCGCCTCGCCCTCCAGACCCGCGAACAGCACATCAAACGCGAGAAGGCCACATCGAACATCTGCACCGCTACGGCTCTGATGGCCACGATGACCGGTATGTTCGCCGTATGGCACGGTCCGAAAGGCATCACCGAGATCGCTCAGAATGCCGCTGGATTCGCCCACGCCGTGGCAGCCCGGCTGAAGAACGCAGGCTTCAAACTTGCCAGCGAAGACTTCTTCGACACCATCCGCATCGTCGACGTCGATGCAGAAGCCATCCGCGCCAAGGCTCTCGAAGCCGGATTCAACTTCTGGTATCCCGATGCGCACACCGTGCAGATCTCCTTCGACGAACTGTCCACCCGCGACGAAGCCAACGCCGTCGCCGCGGTCTTCGGCTGCCCCGGCAACTGCCCCGTCGCCCCGGGCAAACCCGTACCCATGGCCCGCGAATCGGCCATCCTCACGCAGAGAGTGTTCAACACCTACCACTCCGAGACCGAGATGATGCGCTACATCAAGATGCTGGAGCGCAAGGACATCTCGCTCGCCCATTCGATGATCCCGCTGGGCAGCTGCACGATGAAGCTCAACGCCGCCGCCGAGATGCTCCCGCTTTCCTGGAGCGAATTCGGCAACCTGCATCCCTACGCCCCGGCCGACCAGGCCGAAGGCACCCTGCAGGTCATCCACGAACTCGAACACGACCTGGCCGTGATCACCGGCTTCGCAGGCTGCTCCCTCCAGCCCAACAGCGGCGCGGCCGGCGAATATGCGGGCCTGATGACCATCCGTCGCTACCTCAACGCCAACGGCGGATGCGGCCGGCGCGTGATGATCATCCCGACCTCCGCCCACGGCACCAATCCGGCCTCCGCTGCGATGGCCGGCTTCGACATCGTCCTGGTGGGGTGCGACGACCACGGCAACATCAACGTGGAAGAACTCGCCGAGAAGGCTGAAGCGGCCGGCGATACCCTGGCCGGTATGATGATCACTTACCCTTCGACGCACGGCGTGTTCGAAGTCCGCATCCGCGAGATCGTGGACATCATCCACCGCCACGGCGGCCTGCTCTATATGGACGGCGCCAATATGAACGCCCAGGTAGGCCTCACCAATCCGGGCTACATCGGCGCGGACGTGTGCCACCTCAATCTCCACAAGACCTTCGCCATGCCGCACGGCGGCGGCGGCCCGGGCGTCGGCCCGATCTGCTGCACCGCGGCCCTCAAGCCGTATCTGCCGGGCCATCCGGTGGTCGGCGCCTGCGGCGGAGCAGGCATGGACGCCGTCAGCGCGGCGCCTTACGGAAGCCCGCTGCTGCTGCCCATCACCCACGCCTATATCAAGATGCTCGGCGCGGAAGGCCTGAAGAAGGTCACCCAGATCGCCATCCTCAACGCCAACTATATGGCCGCCAAGCTGATGCCGGAGCTCCAGACGCTCTATACCGGCGCCACCGGCCGCGTTGCCCACGAATGCATCATCGACCTGCGCCACTTCAAGGCCACCTATGGCGTCGATGCCACCGACGTAGCCAAACGCCTGATGGACTTCGGCTTCCACGCCCCGACGCTGTCGTTCCCGGTCCATGAGACCCTGATGATCGAGCCTACCGAAAGCGAACCGCTCAGCGAACTCGACCGTTTCGTGGAGACCCTCAAGACCATCGTGGCCGAATGCGAAGCCATCAAGGCCGGCACCCTCGACGCAGAGGACAACCCGGTCCGCATGGCCCCGCACACGGAAGACGAGGTCTGCGCCGACACCTGGAGCCACCCGTACTCCCGTACCCAGGCCGCCTTCCCGCTCGAGTGGATCCGCCAGAACAAGCTCTGGCCGGCCGTCAGCCGCGTGGATAACGGTTACGGCGACCGCAACCTGGTGACAGTCGCAGAATAACAATAAACACATCATACCATGAAAAGAATCCTTATTTCCCTGATCGCCCTGGTCGCCCTGACCACGGCAGCCCGGGCGCAGGACAACACATTCGGCGTGCGTGCCGGTTACGGCGCCGCCTTCGGCGCGGAACTCTCCTACCAGGGTTTTGTCAGCGACATCAACCGCATCGAGATCGACCTCGGTGCCCGTTTCGGCAAAAAATTCGTCAAAGATGAGGTGGCCGTGGCCTACCCCACCAGCGCCGCACTTTCCGTCATGTACCACTGGCACTGGTTCCTTGTGGGCGGTTTCGGAATCTACGTCGGCCCCGGCGTGCAGGCGACCATCGCGGGTGCGGGCTTCGGGCTCGGCCTCGGCGGCCAGGTCGGCCTGGACTACCAGTTCGACGCACCGTTCCAGCTTTCGCTCGATTTCCGGCCGATGTATGCCCTGGTCGGACCCTACCACCTGAGCCTCGACAACCACGTGGCCCTGGGTATCCGCTACGCGTTCTAAACCGGGTTTCCGCCCGCGTCAGAGGCCTGCCGTCCCCACCGACGGCAGGCTTTTTTTTAATTTTATTTTGCAGTTTGTCGGAAAGTGCGTAAATTGCGCGGTTAAATGAAGTTACGCTTCATAATCACGGTTTTTCGGGGGCTTCTGAAGTGAGTTCCCGACGGCGGAGCCGTTAAAACAACGAAAGAAAAAAGAAAACAAACAAAACCTATTTATACAATGAAGAAACTTACTTCAATCATCGCTATCCTGATTCTTGGAGCAGGCTCGGTGTTCGCCCAGAACGCATTCGTCGGCGGCCACAGGGCCTGGACCTTTGCTGTGCAGGGTGGTATGCTGTACTCCCTCAACGAGAACTGCTTCACCTATCGTGACAACGGCGAAGGGCTGAAACTGTTCACCCCGCAGGGATCCGCTGCCATCGGCTACGAGTTTACAAACGCGCTGGGCGTACGCCTTTCCGTGGGCTATGGTCTGAACCGCAGTGCCTGCAACCACTACCAGACGGCCGCCTGGGGTTATTACCCGTATAGCTTCAAGAGCATCAATGCCTTCCTCGACGCGACCCTTGACCTCAACGGACTCTTTGAAGTGCAGCACACTTTCCGGCCTGCCTTCTACATCGGCGCCGGTCTTGGGCACACCTTCGGGTTTACCGACCCTCACCACCCTTGGCAAGGAGCCTATTTGACAACCAACAACAATGCGTTTGGTTTCCGGGGCGGTTTTATCGCAGAATTTGACTTCACTCCGAGTTTCGGTTTGTTCCTCGACCTGGGCGGTGAAGCCTATACCGACAATTACAATGGCCTCAGGCCTGCCAAGAGCGACCATGAACAATATTCGGGTTACGCCGGTTTCCCGCTCGACCTGCGTTTTATGGGTTCGTTCGGTGTGATTTATCGTTTCAATTATTAATTTCTCCCGAATATGAAACACAGCAAACTCCTTATCGTCCTGCTGGCCGCGCTTTGCTGCGCGCCCGTTTTCGGACAGGAAAAATATGAGAACAAGTGGTTTGGCGGTGCTGGCGGCGGTATGAATTTCGGTGCCGAAGGCATTGCCGACCGCAGCATCCGATATCGTTCCCACCTGGGCGGTGGTACTGCCATCGACGCCTGGGTTGGTAAACGCTTTAACGACTGGTTTGGTTTGGCCGTTGGCTATCAGGGCCTGAACATTTCCAAGCGCTACGTTGAATATGGCCAGTATCCTTACAACTATATTCACGCCGACGCCATGATTATGGGCAGCCGCTTCTTTATGCCTTATCTGCACGCCGGTTTCTTGAAAACGAACGTAGCCTCGCCTGCTGGAGGTATTGGTGTCAGAGTGCCGATCCCGCTCAACGACGTAATCAGCGTTGTGCCCGATTTCAAGGCCACGGCTTTTGCCGGCAAAGCCATTGAGACCAGCAAGACGATCGGTACCGACCTGAGCGCCACGCTCGGTCTGGCTTTCAATCTGGCCAAGCGCAGACCCAAGAAGGTTGAGCCCGTATACGTGGCTCCCGAACCGGAACCGGAACCCGAACCGGAACCGGAACCGGTCATCATCCCGGAACCCGAACCGGAACCGGAGCCGGTCGATGTCGTCAAGATTTCCGAAGAATTCACGGCGAAGATCGCGGGTATCACCCTCTTCGACTTCGACAAGTCCTTCATCCGGACAGAAGCATTCCCGGTACTGAACGAAATTGCAGCCTGGCTGATCGAAAATCCGGAGCGCTCGGCCCTCATCGAAGGTTACACCGACTACAAGGGCTCCGACGCCTACAACCTCGGCCTGTCGCAACGGCGTGCTGATTCCGTGAAGAAGTATCTGGTTGACAAGGGTGTCGAAACAGAACGCCTCGAAGCAATCGGTCGTGGTAAGGGTAAGTTCACCGAAGGTACCACCGACGCAGAAAAACGCCAGCAGAACCGCCGCGTGGTCATTACGGTCAGGTAGCCAGTTTCGGCTTATTTAAAGAACAGCCGCATACTTCTTTTTTGTGTGCGGCTGTTTTTACTATATATAACGATAACCAACAACCGATGAATATCGCCATCATCATTGCCGGTGGATCTGGCTCCCGAATGGGGCAAAGCATCCCCAAACAGTTTATCACCATTCACGATAAGCCAGTACTTATATACACCCTGGAAGGATTCCAACGGCATCCGCTGATTGATGCTATCGAGGTCGTTTGTATAGACGGGTGGAAGGAAGTCGTTTGGGCCTACGCCCGTCAGTACAACATCGAAAAGCTTCAATGGATAGTCACGGGAGGGAAGAGTGGCCAGGAATCTATTCGGAACGGGGTCTTCAACCTGGAAGGAAAATGCTCAGACGACGATATCGTCATCATTCACGACGGTATCCGGCCGCTAGTCGATGAGTTCGTACTGACCGATGTCATTGAGATGGCGGCCAAGAAAGGCAATGCCGTTACCTCGATGCCATATAACGAACAGATTTTTATTGTCAACGAAGCCGACCCGTCTACAACCCGCCAATATATCCCCCGCGAAACGCTCCGCAGGGTCGCTACTCCACAAGCCTATAAGTTCTCGAAACTGGACTGGGCTTACCACGAGGCTTTTGAAAAAGAGATTGGCATCTATGGTTCTTCTTACACCAACACCATGATGGTTGAACTGGGCGAGACACTCCACTTTGCCGCGGGTAGCGACAAGAACATTAAACTCACCACGAAAGACGATCTTGAATTGTTTAAGGGCTATCTTGAACGGGGAAAAAAATAAGATGGATAAAACCAGTACGCTCTATCAGGAAGATCTAGATCGAATCCTACACCTGAAGGGGATGGAGCGCTTGAGAGAGAAATGTTTCCTGATTACCGGTGCGACCGGAATGGTGGGAACCTGTCTCATCGATGCCCTGATGAAGTTTAATCGTGAATCGCAGGCTAATGTCAACATTATTGCCGTTGGTCGAAGCCGTGAGAGGGCGGTTTCCCGTTTGGGAGAGTACTTTTCGTCTGATTGTTTCCAATTTCTGGAACAGGACGTTCGAGAGGCTTTCCCAGACTCTGTTCGAGCCGACTACATCATTCCTCTGGCCAGCAACACACACCCGATGGCCTATTCGAAGTACCCCGTCGAAACCATTGAGATCAACGTCAAAGGTGCAGAGAATGCGTTGAAGAAAGCCGTGAGAAACGGAGCCACGGTCCTCTACCCTTCTACCGTCGAGATTTACGGAAATGGCGAAGACAACTTCACTGAGGATTATACCGGGAAACTCAACTTGGGCACATCTCGAGCCTGCTATACGGAATCCAAACGGGTCAGTGAAGCACTTTGCCAATCCTATATCGCCGAATATGGCGTGAACTGCAAGATCGTTCGCTTAAGCCGCCTGTTCGGTCCTACAATGCTGGAGAGTGACACAAAAGCTTCTTCCCAGTTTATCCTGAAAGCTTTGGCGAGTGAGGATATCGTTCTCAAGAGCAAAGGCAATCAGCTGTTCTCCTACACCTATGTAGCTGATGCCGTTCAAGCTATGCTATTCGTGTTACTCAACGGCGAACTGGGACAAGCCTATAATATTGCCGGTAACGCTGTCCGGTTGCGGGAGTTTGCCTATGAATGTGCCTCCCTTGCAGACAAATCAGTCATTTTTGATTTGCCTTTAGAAGTGGAAGCCAAGGGGTATTCGATTGCAACCAAAGCCATTCTCTCTACGGACAAGTTGTCGAAGCTCGGATGGACGGCTTCTTACTCTTGGCGAGAGGCTATAAAGCGAACTTATTGTATTCTCTCAAAGAAATAGCAGTGGACGAATCCACAAAGAATAAACTCAGAAAAGTTCAATTGCAGATTCTGGACGAAATCGTCCGCATCTGCAAGGAGAACGGATTGCGATATTGTCTCACCGGTGGAACCTGTCTCGGCGCCGTGCGGCACAAGGGATTTATTCCCTGGGACGACGACGTGGATATTATTATGCCAAGAGCGGATTATCAAAAGTTCCTCGAGATTACCACTACTCGGGATACCGGAGATTATTTCCTGGATTACTATATGACCAATCCAACTTACGGGCGCTGCTTTGCAAAGTACTGCAAGAGGAATACGCTTTTCGTGGAACCCAACGGATTGGAGCAGGCCATATATGTAGACATTTTCGTACAAGACAAGGTCCCCGGGCCGGAATTCACCGCAAAGTCGAAACTCCCGACCTTCATCCACAAGCTGGATGCCATTACCACCGTGCAACGGGAAGGACTCAAGGGCCGGGATTTTAAGACCAAGATTGTTTATTATGCTACCCGCTGGATGCCTATCAAGTGGGTTTTCTCGTGGGAGATCCGGCTAATGACGAGATTTGAAAAAACCGACGCCCAATACTACATCAATTACGGAAGTCCGTACAATCTGGTAAAAGAAACTATCCCAATCAACGAATTTGAGCCCTATTCGAAACTCGAATTTGAAGGCAAACTGTATAATGCCCCACGGAATTGGGATCTCTATCTAAGCCAAATCTACGGAGACTATATGACTCTGCCTCCTATAGAAAAAAGAGTGACTCATTATCCGCAGTATATCAGTTTTGATACCACTAAAAGTGATTTCGATAACTAACAAAACCGACTGCTGTGGTTGCAATGCCTGTGGGGACATTTGTCCCCACGGGGCGATTTCCTTCAGGACGGACAAGGAAGGGTTCTGGTATCCGGAGGTCGACAAAGCAGCCTGCGTGGATTGTGGTCTGTGCGAAAGGGTCTGCCCCGTCATCAGTCCAGCTGACTTCATCAAGCGGTATGACAAACCCACCGTTTATGCCGCCTATACACGGAATGAGGCCATCCGCTTGGACAGCACCTCCGGGGGCATCCACTCGATGCTCGCAAATAAGATGTTCGACCGGGAGGCATTTGTCGGCGGAGCTGTTTATAACGAAGACCACACGGTCTCACAGATCATAACCGACGACCGCGGACGGCTGCCGGAGATTCGCAGTTCGAAATATCTCCAAAGCAATGCCGCATCCGTTTATCGGAATATCCGAAATCGGCTCAAGGAAGGGCGAAACGTGTTCTTCTGTGGAACTCCGTGCCAAGTCCAGGCCCTGTACAAATTCCTTGGCAAAGATTATGACAACCTGGTCACGGCCGATTTCATCTGCCGTGGCGTCAACTCGCCGAAAGTGTTTCTCTCCTATATGGATATGCTGGAGAAGAAATTCGGCGCACGGGCGACGAACATCAAGTTCAAGTCGAAGGAAAAAGGATGGCACAACTTCTCCATCCGGGTGAAGTTCGAGAACGGGAAAGTCTATTGCAAGGACCGTTGGCACGACCTGTTCTTTATCGGTTATCTGCAGTACAACGACTTTGTCAGGCCCAGTTGCTACGTCTGTAAGTTCAAATGTTTCCCGCAAAAAGCCGACATAACCTTGGCTGATTTCTGGGGCATCGAGAAGCTGGATCCGTCGATGGACCAGGACAAAGGCACCTCGATGGTGATGATCAATTCCGACAAGGGAGCGGCCTTGTTCGAAACTATCAAGGAAGATATTGTCTGGAAAGCATTTTCGATGGATCAGGCTGCATCGGGTAACCCCGCGATGAATTCCTCGATTGAGAAAAGATTCGATACGCGTGATCGATTTTTCGCCGACCTCGACGGGATGACCTTCGATAAACTCGCTTTGAAGTATTTCCCCAACGGCAATGGCCGGCCCAAACTATATAAAATGATGATCAAGTCCGACAAATTATGGAAACGGGTATCGGAACTGGGTTTTTCCCTTCCCGCCTGGGCCGTTTTCCTACGCTATAACTTTTTCTGCCCCAAAGTCAAGAAAGGGCTTAAACTCCCCATCAACAATCTGAAGCATACGGTCATCCAACTTGACGAAGGCGCAAGGCTCATCCTGAACGGGCGGCTTCGCCTTGGTGAAAAGCAAGTCCGGAAATCCCGGCTTGAAACCCGGATTCTGGTGGAAAAGAATGCGACGATGCAAGTTGACCAACGATACTCAATCGCCGCCGGAAGCTATATCCGCGTCATCGAAGGCGGCTCCCTGCGCTTCAAGGGCAAAGGATTCCTGAATGAAAACGTCCAGATCACCTGCGGCGACCAGGTGGAAATCGGAGAAAACTGCTTCATCGGACGGGACGTCATCATTCGCTCGTATGATGCCCACCGCATCGAGAAAGAAGGCTACCAAGTGGCTGCTCCGATCAAGATCGGCGACCACGTCTGGATTGGGCAGCGGGCCATGATCCTCAAGGGAGTCACCATCGGCGACGGTGCTGTCATCGCAGCAGGATCGATCGTTACGAAAGACGTCCCTGCGCACGCCATCGTAGCGGGCGTACCGGCAAAAGTCGTAGAAGAAAACATTGAATGGGAATAAAATGAAACTGCTGGTCGTAGGCGGTACCGGCGTCCTGAGCACGGCGGTGGTCAAGGAAGCGCTGGGCAAAGGCCTGGATGTTTCCGTCATTAACCGGGGCAACAGGAAACACCTGATCCCGGAAGGCGTCGAACTGATCCAGGCCGATATCAACGACACCGGCCACATTCAATCCGCTCTGGCCGGAAAGCGGTTTGACACCGTCATCGACTTTATCTGCTACAATCAGGAACAAATTGCGCACAGCCTGGACTTGTTCAAGGACGTTGCCGACCAATATATCTTCATCTCATCGGCCTGTGTTTACGACACCTCGATTCCTGGGAAGAAAGGGGAAGACGCCCCCAAGGGGTTCAAGGACTGGAGCTATTCCACCGACAAGTGGGCCAGCGAACAGTACCTGACGCGCAAAGCAGCAGAATCTGGGATCAACCACACGATCGTACGGCCGTGCATCACATACGACGACACCCGGATTCCCTATGGCATTATGCCGCCGTACGGGTATCACTGGACGCTGGTAGAAAGGATTCTCAACGGGAAGGCCGTCATCACCTGGGATGGAGGAGCCGCCCGCTGGAATATGATGCGGGTGGAAGATTTTGCCGTGGGTGTGACAGGACTGGTCGGGGATCCGGACGCTTACGGACAGGCCTTTAACATCTGTGGCGACGAGCCCGTTTCCTGGAGTGAAGTGCTGGATACGCTAGGCCGGATTCTGGGCAAAGAAGTGAAGCGGCTGGACATTTCCGCCGAACGGTTTATGGCATATTGCCCGAACCGGAGGGGAGAGATTGCCGGACGTGCCGCCGACGCCATCATCGACAATGCCAAAATCAAGGCAATCGTTCCGGAATTCGGACAGCGCATTTCGCTGGAAGAGGGTATCCGCAAAACTCTCGATGCCTATCGGGCACAGAACTACCAGAAAGGAATTGACTGGCGATTCGATGCGGACTGGGATTTTATCATCCGCCAGGAACGGAAACGGCAAAAACTCTCCCGCCGGGATTACAAGATTGGTTTTGTCAACTATTTGAAACGCGCCGGAATCCGGGAAAGAGCCATCTACTATCATACCTTTTTCAAGCAGTTCTTGTTCAAAACAGATAATACCTCCGAATGATAATCACAGCATATAGCAACATATATAGGCTGCGAGAAAAATGGAATCACCTTTATCGGGTCTCCGATAATATCACGAACCCTTTTCAGTCATTCATCCCCAATAGGATATACTTTGATGTTTTCCGCCTTAACCTCCATCGATTATTATTACGTCCCCTGTTTATCTACGCGAATGACGGAGCCTCAGAGATATTATTTCCTATTGTTGTGGACAAAAGGAATAAACGGATAACAGAGTATGCTCCGTTGGATTACTATGACGTTTTATGTTCCGGCCCCGTTAATCTGATTCCGCCAGTACTCGAATGGATAAAGTGCAGGTTTCCCGGCTACGTTTTGCGTTTTTCCCGCATAAACCAAATTGCCGTCCTGGCAACCACCACCAATCTTCATCAGGTCCAGGCCGAAAAATGCGCACAGATCCCACTCGGGGACAAATATGAAGCTTACTACCAGTCCCTCTCGAAGCATCAACGCCAGAATTTGAGGACAGCCTACAACAAACTTGAGAAAGAAAACATCTCTTATTCTCTCTCGAGATATGAAAAGGGGGCTCTGCCGCGAAGTCTCAAGAATAAATGCTTGACTTTGTACGAGAGAAGAAAGGCCACGAAGTCTTTCCCTTCGCATGGGCTAAAACGCATCTACGCAAGAATTACAAAGCCTGTCTTCAAGATTATGTCCGAAATGGATTCTGGGGTTTTCTATGTTCTTTACCTTAAAGAAACACCCGCAGCCGTCTTAGTAGGGGCTTTCTCAAAAGAAAACGAACAGTTTGTCGTGCCTATACTCTATTCAAATAATGAATATTTGCGGTATAGTCCTGGTGTTTTGCTGATTAATGAAGTCATCAAGACTCTTATCAAGGAGAATGTCAAGGTACTCGATCTGGCCAGGGGAGATGAGGCATACAAATATGCCATGGGGGGGATAACGCACTACAATTACACGCTTACAGACTGACCCGGAAATGGTAGAGATTTCTTCAAATTCCACAATTGCTAAAAACACCCTCCTGCTTTACGGAAGGATGTTCTTATTAATGGTGGTGTCACTTTATACCTCTCGGGTGGTTTTGAGCGTACTCGGGGTCATCGACAATGGAATTTATAACATTGTCGGCGGGGCTGTAGGGATGTTCTCCTTCCTCAATGGTGCCCTTTCCGGCGCCACTTCCAGATTCCTGACCTATGAACTTGCCCGGGATGAAAAAGACAGGCTGAAACAAACGTTTGCGACAGCCCTTTGGGCCCACATACTGATGGCACTTCTGGTCTTGATTCTCCTGGAAACCATCGGTATCTGGTTTGTTAACCACAAACTGGACATTCCGGCGGAACGGATGGGAGCGGCCAGAATCGCATTCCATCTGTCAGTCGTGGCTTCTATGATCAGCATCACTCAAGTTCCCTATTCGGCTTCTCTTATCTCGCATGAGAGAATGGGAGCCTTCGCTTATATGAGCCTCCTGGAAGCCGGGCTGAAACTGGCAATCTGTTATCTGGTGATCAAAGCCCCTTTCGACAAACTCATCACTTATGCTATCCTGATTTTACTCATCAAAGCGTTCATCCAGTTCATATACAGGTTCTATTGTATCCGGCATTTTGAAGAATGTCACCTGATGCGAGTTAAAGATGGTTCATTATTCAAGCCCATCTTTACTTTTTCTATATGGGATTTGTTGGGGAATTTGAGCGTGGTCGCCAGAAATCAAGGCATTGATATTGTCCTCAATATGTTTTTCGGTCCAGCCATCAATTCCGCAGCAGGCTTTGCAGGAACGGCGGGCGGAACGGTGCAGGGGTTTGCCAACAATTTTCTTACGGCAATCAAACCACCCATTTTTAAATCATATGCTATCGGTGATTATCGAAAAATGGAAGAACTGATGATTACTGCTTCACGATTCTCCTACAGTCTCCTCGCCTTACTGAGTGTTCCGTTTTTCTTTGAAAGCCCTTTCATCATGACACTATGGCTGAAAAACCCGCCAGACCATACAGCCTTGTTTTGTGCCATCGGACTGGCGGAAGATTTATTGATCGCTATCTTTCTTCCGCTGGTTTTTGCCATTCATGCTAGTGGAAGAATCAGGACTATGAGCATCGTTAGCGGCTGTATCTGGTTGCTATCGGTCCCTATCTCCTATGCTTTACTGGCGTTGGGGCTGTTCCCAGAGGTTTGTTATCTTGTCCGAATTGGGCTGGTCCTTCTTATTGTACCGGTTAACCTGACGATTACCAAGAGTAATATTCCTGATTTCAACATCCCTTTTTATTTAAGAAAAACGATTCTTCGGATGATTCCGGCCATCGCATCCGTGTTATTCATCACTTATCTCGTTTATCATCTGTTCCCCGGGGCTTCCTGGCAAAGGTTTTTAGCAACCGGTTTGACTTCATCCATCATGGTTTGTATTACTTCGTTATTCTTCGTTTTTGATAAACAAACAAGAGAGTCTCTCCTCTTAAAGGCAAAACATCTCCTTACCCGAAAAGATGTATAAAACAGTTAGCATCATCACTCCCTGCTACAATGGAGAAAAGTACCTCCCCCGATACTTTGAATCCTTACTCGCCCAGACATACCCAACTGTGGAGTTGATCTTCGTCAACGACGGCTCAACTGATAGGACAGAGGAGATGGCGCTCGAATATGGAGAAAAACTGAAAGCCAGAGGTTATCAGTTTCGATACATTTACCAGGAGAATGCGGGGCAAAGTGCCGCCATTAACCAAGGGCTTAAAGTTTTCAGCGGAGATTATCTAAACTGGACGGATGCAGACGATTTTCTATCTGCAGACTCCATTGAAAAAAGAGTTGAGTATCTTGAAACTCATTCCGAAGCGGGGCTCGTAATCGGAGCTACAGCTTTGGTCGATGATATCGATTATCAGCAGTTAGATTTATTAAAAGAAAACAGCGGAGCATCGTATGGTTCCAGAGAACTGATCGAAAAGTATCTTAAAGGCACGTTCATCATCCCTTGTTGTTCCACAATGGTAAGGTCATCTATGTTCAGAGAGGCTATGAATAGCCCCATACATATAGAAGAAGTCCGTGAAATTGGACAGAACTACCAACTTTTCATTCCAATTATTTTTAAATATCCTGTCAGATACATCCCTGACATACTCGCTTACTGTGTCGTCCATCAAGACAGTCATTCACATTCCCGGAAATCGTTTGAGCAAAAGCTGCATATCCAGGATGTCGCGACCCAGACGTTGAACAGTATTTCAGACCGGCTTAATGTAAACGAGAATGAGCGTATTTGGTTCAAGTCTAAGATTACTGAATACGATTGTAAAGCTCGGTTGGAAATCCACCAGCATCATAGAAGAAAAGACCAACTGAGGCCATTGGTCAAAAAAATGAAACAATTAGGGTGCTATGATTCCACTGCGAGAAAAATGGTCTTGAAAATACAGTATCCTTTTGTCAAATGTGTGGCCGATTTTGTCTGGAAGAGGAAGAAAAAATGAAAGTCGGAATCGTTACCCAGCCTCTATACGCCAATTATGGCGGAATCCTCCAGAATTTTGCCCTTCAGCAAGTTCTCAGGAAGATGGGGCATACGCCCGTCACATTGGACTATATGCCCTCCCTTTCTTTCGGCCGTTACCTGTTGTATGCCGGGAAAGGCGTACTCTGTGCGCTTTCGCCCAGCAGGCGCCACCCGATCAAACCGTATCACCATTTCCTGGAACGGCCCGCCGATATCGCTTCCTTTGTGAAGCAGCATATCGCCACGACCTCCACGATATCCCATTATTCGAAACAGGTTCTGAAGAAATACGGAATCGAGGCCCTCATCGTAGGCAGCGACCAGGTCTGGCGTTATTCCTACAATTCGCACTATATCGAAGATATGTATCTGGCCTTCGCGAAGGATTTCCCGTGCCGTAAATTAGCCTATGGGGCGTCTTTCGGGGTCGAAAGCTGGGATTATCCTGCTGCGCGTACGGCTGAAGCGAAAAACCTGGTCAAACAGTTCGATGCCGTGTCCGTCCGAGAGAATACCGCGGCTGTAATGTGCAAAGACAATTTGATGATTGACGCGCAAATTGTACTGGACCCTACTCTGCTTCTGTCGGCTTCTGATTATGAAGAGTACTGTTACATCCCCAACTCGGACAGTCAATCCTATCTGGCGGCATACATCCTCGACATCAACGAAGAAAAGAAAGCTTTCATTGAAGCAATTGCAAGAAACAAGGGTCTAAAAGTAAAGGATATGACTGTCTCCAAGCAGGGTGTCTCCATCGAAGAGTGGCTAAGTACCATCAAGAACGCCGGATACGTTATCACGGACTCATACCACGGCAGCTTGTTCTCCATCATTTTCCAGAAACACTTTCAGACATTTGTCAACAAGGAGAGAGGAGCCGACCGTTTTCTGACATTGTTCAGCAAACTGGGACTTACCGCTTATCTGCTGGAAGAGATTCCGCTAAGGCCGACAAAACTTGAGGATATCGACTATTCATCTGTTTCCATCAAACTGCAACAACTTCAGGAAGGAAGTATCGTTTTTTTACAGAAATCGCTTAATCCATGACAATCAGGCAGACTGCCAAACAATGGTATTTGCGTTTCACCGAATTCAAGTGGATTGTCGGAATTGCCGAATATGATTCCGATACGATTTTGGACACGAGGGAGAAACTGAAAATCCACTGGATCAAGGGAACCCCGAAAAGCAGTTGGTTTGCAGATCCTTTCATCCTTTCGGAGACGGACAATCATATCAACATCTTGGTTGAAGAATTCTTTTACGCAAACAAGAAAGGACGGATTTCGAAACTTGTTGTGAACCGCCATAGTTGGAGACTTGAGCAGATTGTCCCTGTCATAGACATTTCAACACATTTGTCGTTCCCGGCCTATTTCCGTGAAAACGGGAAAGTTTTTATATATCCGGAGAGTACCCGGTCGGGGAAACTGACACTATATGAATACGACGAAAGTAACGCTCCGGCCATACCGGTCAAAGAACTCAGCTTCTATCCGCTCGCCGATGCTGTCATCTGGTATTCCGCAGATCGTCCCTACATCCTAGCCACGACTACCCCGCGAGACAACGGAAAAGTCCTGGACTTTTACCCCTATGCAGGAAACCCCTCCGACAAGCCGGTAAAACAATTCTGCTTTAATACCTATATGGCCCGGAATGCCGGACTCCCCTTTAACGTAAACGGGCGTCAAATCAGGCCGGCACAGGATTGCACCGGACACTACGGGTCTTGCATAGTCCTTCAAGAAATCATCGAACGGGGCAGCGATATCAGTTTTAGGGAAATCCGACGTCTGCGTTCCCCGCTTTTCCTGTATCAGGAAGGTTTCCATACATTCAACGTATATGAAAACAGACTGGCAGCCGTTGACGCACAGGGCTTCCGATACGGGTTTGCGGCACAAGTGTTCTATCATATCCGAGAGCATTTCAGATAAATGACGCTGACCTCCTTTACATATTTGTGCTTCTTCCTTGCGGTGTTTATGCTGCACTGGACGCTTTTCAGCAAGAACAGGCATTTCCAAAACGCCCTCCTTCTGGCGGCCAGCCTGGCATTCTATGCCCTCTGGGACTGGCGTTTCCTCGGGTTGCTCCTCTTCTCTATCGTTTCAACATTTCTGATCGGCAATTCGATAAGCAGATCCGACAACCGAAAGAAGAAGGGACTTCTCTTGTTCATCGCACTCCTTCTGAATTTGGGCGTGCTGTTCGTTTTCAAGTATTACAACTTTTTCGTCACGGCTTTCATCGACTTGTTTTCCACGTTCGGCGTGTCGCTGAAGGCATCTACCTTGAAAATCATCCTCCCGGTCGGCATTAGTTTCTTTACTTTCTCTTCCCTTACTTATTGCCTTGATATCTTTAAAGGAACTGTTCAGCCGACCAAAGATTTCCTTGCATACTGCACGTTTATCGCTTTTTTCCCTTCACTCCTGAGTGGCCCGATCAACCGCGCCAGCAAGCAACTGCCTCAATTTCTGGAAAAACGTCAGTTCTCCTACGAAACGGCGGCCACAGCGGCACGGGCCATTTTGTGGGGTGCTTTCATAAAATTGTGTATCGCCGACAGGCTTGGCGTATATGTCGATGCCGTTTACGACAATCTGACAAAACATAACGGCACCACCCTGTTTATGACGCAGGTCCTCTATTCCATCCAGATTTATACGGACTTTGCCGGTTACTCCCTCATTGCCATCGGTTCCGGCAAATTGCTGGGGATCGATCTTCCGGAAAACTTCCGGCGGCCCTATCTATCCAAGACTGTCACGGAGTTCTGGAGGAGATGGCACATTTCGTTGACAAGTTGGTTCAGGGACTATGTCTATTTTCCGTTAGGTGGCAGTAAAGTCAGGAAATCACGCTGGATCCTGAACATCCTGATTGTATTTGCCGTCAGCGGTCTGTGGCACGGAGCCGCCTATGCGTTCATCGTATGGGGTCTGCTTCACGGCATCATCATGATTATCGAGCGATTATTGTATGGGAAAAATCTCAAAACCATCAAGGACTCTTTCTCGCTGTCCAACCTGATCCGGATCATCATTACATTCAACATTGTCTCCATGATTTGGATCTTTTTCCGGCTGGAATCCGTAAACGACACTGTGTATGTGATCAGCAGGATCTTCTCGGATCCCGGCAAGCCTTTCTTCGATACCCTGACCCTGCTCATTGCCTTTATCTCCATCGGCATCCTTCTCGTCAAAGAGATGACAGACGAATACGGTTGGCGCATTAAACTGCTTGAGAACAAAAACATAGTCATACGTTATGCGTCTTATGTCTTCCTGATCTGCTTTATCCTCCTATTCGGAGAATTGGACGGCAGTTCCTTTATTTACTTCAAGTTCTGAATCCCGTGAAACCGTTCTGGAAATTCCTGTTGTCTCTGCTCATCCTGATGGGGTGCTGCGCCGTGACAGACGCTTTCATCGGCATCGCCCTGGATCGGATGATCGACGAAGTCCCTAACAACGGTAACGAAACGGGCGCCGCACATTTCGCGATCAAAGAAGTGGCGGATCCCGTCTTGATCGTAGGGTCATCCAGAGCGAAGTACCACTACTACCCCGATATAATCTCCGATTCTCTTGGGATGAGCGTATATAATGTCGGCCGCGGCGGATACTATCTAAGCTATCACTGCTGCCTGATCAATATGATTCTGGACAGATATACGCCGGACATCATCATTTGGGATTTCAGCATGGATGCCTTATTCGCCTGTGGAGATGATCTTGTCAACAAATTCAGGCCCTACTATTGGGACTACGATGAAGTGCGGGAGGTTATTGACGAAAAAGAAGGAAAGATATCAAGGATCAAGAATCTATCCAACGCGTATCGCTATAATGGAATGGCTGTTCCGGTAATCTATAGATGGCTGGCTGGCGGTCCTGATTATGATCCCACTAACGGGATGACACCAATCGTCAACACAGGACATGGGATTGATCCGAATCTGCACGTATACAAAGGCCTTGACGGTCCTCTGGATTCAGCCCGTGTTCAAAGATTGCACGAGACACTTCAAAGATTGAGTGACGCCGGGGTAAAGGTTTTCGTCTTCGATTCCCCGAATTATTCTCTCAAAGCCCCCGACCGAAACAAGTCATCTGAATCTATCATTCTCGAAGAATGTCGGAAACATTCTTTCCCGGTATTTGACAATAGGGAAATCGATTTCTTCCTCCACCATCCGGAAATGTTCTATGACGAAGGACATTTATTTGACGATGGTGCAAGAATCTATAGCCAAATTGCAGCACACCAAATTGTGCAGGAATTGAACAAACAAAAAGATAATGTCCATTCCGGAGAATAACGCCGGCAAAACCGCTGTATCCATCATCCTTCCCGTTTACAATGGTGAGCGGTTTCTGGAAGCAGCTGTAAACAGTGTTCTCAGCCAGACGTTCTCTCTTTGGGAATTGCTGATCGTTGACGACGGATCAACCGATGGCAGCGCCTCCATCTGTGATCGATATGCGGAAAAGGACAACCGGATAAAAGTACTCCACCAGCCGAACGGCGGCGTGAATTCCGCGCGTGCGAAAGGAGTCGACAACGCTACGGGAGAATATCTTGCCTTTCTGGATGCGGACGACCGGTTCATTCCGGATGCTCTGGAGTATCTGCTTGCGTCCTGTACATCGGAAACGGACCTGCTGCTGGCAGAAGAAAGACCCGATGAAATAATTTCGAGAGACAACTATCTGGCCGAGTTATGGACAGGGAAAGTCGCTCCCGCCCTTTGGGGCAAACTGTTCCGAACGGCTGTTTATAAGCGGATTGATTATGCGCTTGACCGGCGTCTGGCAATGGGTGAAGACCTTTTGCTGAATTCAATGTACGCCCTCGAAATTGATCGGATCCGGCTCCTGCCCCGGCGTATCTATGAGGTCAACCACGAAAACGAAACCTCGGTCACAAAGACTTTCAAACATAACTGGGAATACGAAAAGTTTTATTTCAGCAAGGTGGAAGAGCTGTTTCTGAGTAAATGCAGCAGTATGGACTCGTACGACCGGATTAAGTTGTTGGTAGGTAAGTCTTGGCTCAACGCGATGAAATACGTTATGCTCGACGGAGGTAAAATCGATTATGACGATGTCGAATACAAGGCTGTCCAAGACTACTTCAAAGACAAATCACAAGCACTTGGGCCGAGCGAAAAACTGATCGTTTCCGTCCGGAGTCCTTTTTTGTACCGCTTGTTGCTGAAAGGATATCTTTTTTTCAAACGGTTTTAATCCATGGCAAGTTATAAGGAAAGATCTTCAAACATCGAATTGCTCCGGTTAGTCTCCATGTTTTTGGTGCTGACTCTCCACGGATACGGCGTCGCCCTCGGTCTCCCGTCGAAAGCAGAGTTCCTACTTTCTCCTCTTTCTGTATCTGTACGGTCAGTCATTGAATCATTGTCCATCGTCTGCGTCAATGTCTTTGTCTTGATTTCCGGATGGTTCGGCATCAAGCCAAGTATCAAAGGATTTGCCAGTTTTCTGTTCCAATGCCTTTTCTTCTCGGCGTGTATTTCCGTTTTTGCCCCGCTATTTGGCATCGGGGAACCTTTTTCCTGGGCTGACATAGGTCATGTGTTCTTTTTCGGCAAATACTACTACTGGTTCGTTAAATGCTACCTGTGCCTGTACATCCTCTCTCCCATCCTAAATACCTTCGTCCAATCGGCCGACAGAAAGACCTTCCTGATTGTATTGCTTGGCTTTTTCGCCATTCAGACAATTTACGGCTGGACAGGGACGATGGGCGACTTTGATCGGGGCTTTTCCGTGGTTTCCTTCGTAGGTCTATACTTGTTGGCACGTTACATCAAGTTGCACGGCGGATCCGCATTCAGATTCAACAAGTGGGCAGACCTTTTCCTTTACTTCGGATTGTCGTTCATTCTGGCCGCATCATATATCGTATCCATCACTCAGGGCCTGGAAAAAGTGGCTTCACATCTGTTCGTGTATATCAATCCGTTGGTAATCGTATCCTCTGTTTTCCTGTTGTTGTTCTTCTCCAAGATCGACATCAAAAGCGCCACAATCAACTATCTCGCTCGGTCTGCCTTTGCCGTATACCTGCTGCATTTGAATACCAAGATATGGGATTCTTTCCTTGATACCTGCTACAATCTCTATGTCAACCTTAGCTTTTCCAGAGCTATCCTTTTGATTTTACTCTTCATTTCAGCCGTGTTCGCAATTGCCATCCTCATCGACCAGATCAGGCTGTTGCTATGGAAACCCCTGGAAAAAGTTTTTGCACCCAAACAAGCCGGAAAATGATCCCTAAAGTCATACACTATTGCTGGTTCGGCGGCAATCCGCTTCCGGAATCCACGAAACGGTATATTGAGAGCTGGAAGAAGTTCTGTCCGGACTACGAAATCAAGGAGTGGAACGAAAGCAATTTCGATGTCCATTGCAACGATTACATATCGGAAGCGTACAAGGCGCGCCGATGGGCATACGTATCCGACGTTGCCCGAACCTGGATCCTGGTCCATCACGGCGGCGTGTATTTCGACACCGACGTCGAGGTCATCAAACCGATCGACGCCCTGCTGGAATACGAGGCTTTTACTGCATTCGAGTCCAAGTTCCAGATCGGGATGGGCATCCTTGGTTGCGTGAAAGGACACCCGATGTTTGCGGCGCTGCTCGACGCCTACGGCACTGCCCATTTCAAGCAGCCCGATGGCAGCTACGACACTTCCGTCATCGGTCGCCGGTTCAAAGAGATCTGTCTCCGCTACGGCTTCGAGCCGAACAACACGCTGCAGACCGTCAACGGCCTGACCATTCTTCCCAAGGAGTATTTCTATCCGAGCGATCCTGTGACCAAGGAATTCAAGATCACCGGCAACACGCTTACCATACACTATTACGATGCTTCCTGGATCTCGCCCGTCGATATCTACGGCCGTACCCAGCAAGGCAAGTTCAAGTTCATACCCAAGCGTTTCCGGCCACGTTTTACGAGAATGGTCGGAATCCTCAAATATGAAGGCCTGAAGAGCGTCATCAAAACGATTTTCTCCAAATGAAAAAGATTTCGATCCTGATTCCCTGCTACAACGAGCAGGAATCGCTGCCCCTGCTGTACAAGGCATTGTACGATGTGATGGCCGACGAACGAGTCGCTTCCAAATACGACTTTGAAATCCTGCTGGTTAACGACGGGTCAAAGGATTCCACCCTGTCCATCCTGCGGCAGATGCACAAGGACGACAGCCGGGTCAGTTATATCGACCTCTCCCGGAATTTCGGTAAGGAGAATGCGATGATGGCCGGCTTCGACTATGTGACCGGCGACTGCTGCATCATTATGGACGCCGACCTCCAGGATCCGCCGGAGGTGATGTTCCAGATGATCGAAAAATGGGAAGAAGGCTACGAGGACGTTTATGCCAAGCGTGTTTCCCGGGGGAAGGAAAGCTGGCTGCGACGCACCCTTTCGATGCAATTCTACAAGATTCTCAACAAGATGTCGAAGGTGGAGATGCTGCAGAACGTCGGCGACTTCCGTCTTTTGGACCGCCGCTGCGTGGAAGCGCTGAAATCGTTGCGGGAGACGGAACGTTATACCAAAGGCCTGTTCTGCTGGATTGGCTACAAAAAGGCCGAAGTGCTTTTCGACCGGGGTGACCGGGTCGCCGGCACCACTTCCTGGAGTATGTGGAAACTGATGCGCCTGGGCATCGACGGCATTATCTCTTTCACGACGGCACCGCTTCACCTGGCGACCTGGCTGGGACTGATCATCTCGTTCTTCGCTTTTGTTTATTTGGTTTTCGTTCTGGTAAAGACTCTTCTGTTCGGCGATCCTGTTGCCGGCTTCCCCACGCTGATTTGCGTGATCCTTTTCCTGGGCGGAGTCATCCTGTTATGCCTGGGGATCCTTGGAGAATATGTTGCCCGAATGTATAGCGAGACCAAGCGTCGTCCGGGTTATCTGGTACGGGAGTATAACGACAAACTCGTCTGACCATGAAATTGAGAAACGATTTATTCAGCTGGAGAACCGTCGCTATTGCGACCGTACCGGTTTTCGTCCTTGTGTTTTCCCTGATGGCGCTATGGCTTGGAGATGATATCACCTACAAGTATAGTTTCAAGGACGGCACACAAATCTCCAGTCTGAGCGATGTCGTCACATCGCAGATCGAACACTACAAAACTGTCAACGGCCGCACCGTAGCCCATTTCCTATGCCAGCTATACCTCCCGTTTTTCGGAAAAACGGCCTTCGCGGTTTCCAATACGCTGGTCTGGACTGTACTGTTGCTCCTGATGGCTAGTCTATTCAAGGTACAATATGATGATTGGAAGAGAATGGCCCTACTAGCCTTCCTAATTATTTTGGGATTCAGGACGAAGTTCACGCCGACCTGCCAAATCGGATTTCCGTGGATGTTCGTCCTGGTTACAGCATTCCTGCTGATTCTCAGAAAATACGACAAAGAGAATGAACACCGTTGGAGCGCATGGCATTTGTTGTGGGCCGCCCCATTTGCCATCATTGCCGGATGGTCTCAGGAAGCATTGGTAATCGGTATCGGTATGGCACTGGGAGTTTTCATTCTATTGAATATCAGAAAGGTAAGCTGGAAACAATGGATCCTGCTCGCGTGTTTTGCAGTGGGTGCTGCCTTGCTGTGCCTGTCGCCGGCGACCCTCGGACGCACTAGTGAGACGCACGGAGGCTCCAACCTACTTCCACCTGCCGTGCTGAGTTTCGCCAAACTCGGCTTCTATCTCAGAATCACCTATCTTATGCTGGCCTTCCTGCTGTATTTGAGAATCTTCCGAAAAATCAAGTTTAAAGAACTCTTCTCCAATACCGCTTTCTACTGGATTGTCTGGGTTGTGATGCTGGCTTTCAACCTGTTCATCGGCGTCTATGGCAACCGGCAGCTATTCGGAATGGAGTTCGCGGCCATTGCAATCATTGTCAGGTATGTACAGTTGTACATCCTCCCGGAGAAAGAAAAATACAAGACGGCCGGTACCATCGTACTGGCGGCGCTTGCGCTGTGGGTTGCCGTCGTAGCCGTCGCTAACGCCCGTTTCCTCAACCATCACGGCAAAGTGCTGGACTATATCGACGCTTCGTATAAAGAATCCGAAGACGGGATGGTCTATTACGATTTTTCTGCAAAAGAGGTCACGTTCAAAGATACGTACCCCTCGGATGTGTTTACATGGTATGCCCTCAACACACTCGACCGTTCCTACAACAGTGAAAAGCATTTGCAGGTCGTTCCTACTCTGTGCGCCGGACTGAAGCAGGCGGTGGGAGCAAACGGATGGGAAAAGATCGCTCCGGGAGCCATCGCCGTGATTATCGACAAAAGCAATCCTCCGGCAGGTATCAAGGTACGGCGGACCGTCTTCGGACATCATCTTTCAGACATGTGGGTCGGTACGGAAGAACCTGCTTTTGAGAACGACAGCAACCTGGTCTTCCTGGTCTATGAAAAGCTTCCCTTCGTCCGGCACGAAGCTGTCATCTTTGAATGAAGGCAAACGACTCAAAAATTATAGAATGGCTCCGGTTTCCGCTGGCGTGCCTCATCGTGTTGTTGCACGCCCAGATATTGGAACCGACATTCAGACCGAACACCGTAGACAGCGGCTTCGCATATGCGGTCCGGGTGTTCTTTTCCGAAGGCATCTGCCGCGTCGCAGTGCCTTCCTTTTTCCTCATTTCCGGTTACTTGTTTTTCAAGAATCTGGAGCAGTGGGACAACAACATTTGGCTGGGAAAAATGAAACGGCGGTTCCACACGCTTTTCATCCCCTATATTCTATGGAACCTGCTGGGCATTGCCTACCTGTGCGTGTCGCCCTATTTCGGAACGGTGACGGAAACGCCTGGTTCCCTCGTTTCCTTTTTCCAGGAAAGAGGTTGGCTCAGGCTATTCTGGGACTGCAACCGGATCATGGAGCAATGGAATCCGCCGGCAGTCAACATTCTGGGCATAACGATGCACAACGGGATGCCGGCCAACGGACCACTGTGGTTCCTCCGCGACCTGATCGTAATCAACCTCTGCTCGCCGGTCATCTATGTTTTTGTGAAACATACCCGGCGACTCGGCCTGTTCGTCATGGGTATTCTCTTCATCCTGAACATCTGGTTCCCGATGGAGGGCTTCGCAGTCATCGGTTTCCTGTTCTATTCCGTCGGAGCTTATTTTGCCATCTTCTCCAAGGAAATGGTTGATTTTTTCCGGAAGGTTAAGTGGCTATCTTATGTTGGAGCGACCGTGTTGCTCATTTTATTGGTCGTGACATTCGGCCGACACGGATCGAACCAATATATCCTGCGCCTTTTCCAATTGTTCGGTGTAACGGCCACTTTCAATCTGGCCTCAGATCTTATGCGAAAAGAGAAGAGCCTTTGTACCCGTCTGGCAGACAGTTCCTTCTTCATTTATGCCTCGCACATCGTCCTGATCAGTGCGGTCACATTCCTTCTCGGAAAACTGATTCCCAGCACGAATCAGGTAATGCTTGCCCTCAAGTATCTGTTGTCAGCAATTATCACCATAGCGGTCTGCGAAGGCGTATATCAAATTATGAAACGAATCTGTCCCGTTTTCCTGTCGTTTATTTGCGGCAATCGCCGCTGAACCCTTTTTTCATGATTGCTTCCATTGTCGTTCTCTATCATCCCAAAACGGAAGAAGTATTCGATAACATCAGGTCTTATTATCCGGCCCTGGACAAGGTTTTGGTATGGCGTAATTCCCCTGAAAGAATAACAGTCCCTCCCGATCTGGAGGAAAAAGTGCAGTTGATGGGAACGGGGGAAAACCAGTTTATGGCAAAACCGCTGAATGCCGCACTGGATTGGTGCGTACAAAACGGCCACAATTTTCTCCTCACGATGGACCAGGACTCCAGATGGGAGAATGCCGGCCATTTCATCGCGCGGGCCACGTCGCTGGCTGAAAAAGATGTCGCACTCTATGCTCCCCACACGATCGGCCAGTATACCAGGCCGGAGCAGGATTATGACGCGGAATCGGTCATCACATCCGGCTCTCTGGTTAATGTCGCGATTGCGAAACGGCTGGGGGGATTCCGGGAGGATTATCAGATTTATTGGGTGGACGGGGAATTCTGCTATTGGGCGAGGAAGAACGGCTACAGGATCCGCGTCCTGCACGACTGTGCACTCGTCCAGCAATTCGGAAAGCAGACGCGCACTCTTTTCGGCTTTACCACATCAAACTACTCCCCCTTCATCTATTATCTCCTGATCAGGAATATGCTTTGGATGAGACGCGAGTTTCCGGAAGGCGTTTCCATAAAAACCGTCCTATACACATTGTTCTATAACACCCGGGGAATCCTTCTCGGTGAAAAAGACAAAGTGCGGAAGATTCACAGTATCAACAAGGGCATCGTTCACGGATTGTTCTCAAAATATGAAGCACGCGTATCTGATCCTGGCGCACAATGAATTCGAAGTCCTTCAGCGGCTCCTCAACGCATTGGACGATGCCGCCAACGACGTATTCATCCATATCGACGCCAAGGTCCCCGTTTTACCGGCATTGCATCTTCAAAATGGCCGGCTGAACATACTTGGTCACCGGCTGAAAACCTATTGGGGCGATATCTCGCTCATTCAGGCCGAATATGAGCTGATGAAGGCAGCCCTGGCTTGCGGGCCCTATCAATATTACCACATTATCTCCGGAACGCATTATCCCATCTTGAGCCGTGAAGATATCCTGAAGCGATACGACATGTACGAGGCAAAAAGTGTCCTTCAAAAGGCTACCATTTTCCCCGGCGAAGTGGCGATGAAGTTCGGAAAATACCACTGGTTCATTACCGACCAAACCAAGTTCAAGAACATTCTTTGGAGAATCTTTCTGAAAATACAGGACCTTTTCCCGAAAAGGGATACCAGCCATATCACGGAGAAAGCCAGCCAATGGTGCTCCCTATGCCATGACGATGTTCTCGCACTTGTAAAAAACGAAAAACATTTGCTACGGTTGTTCCGCAGGACATTCTGCTGCGATGAGTTTTTTATTCCCTCGGCACTCGCCCGGCTGGGCATCGATTTCGTATGGGACGACAAATTGACTTATCTCGTATTCGACAGAGCCAATCCCATCTTTCTCAAGTCGGAGCATTACGAAGAAATAATGAAATCCGGTTGTATCTTTGCAAGGAAATTCAACCGGGACAGTCTGGATTTGATCAATAAAATATGCCGAAGCACGCATTCCTGATCCTAGCGCACGCCAACAAAGATTTCTTGCAGGCCCTGGTGGACTGTCTCGACCACCCGGAAAACGATATTTTCATCCATTGGGATGCCAAGTCGGGGGCGTTGCCAGAATTGTCGGCAAGAATGTCTCCGATTTGTTTTACCTCGAAGCGAGTGAGCGTCTATTGGGGCGATTTCAGTGTAGTGGAAGCCGAGTATACTCTATTCCGGGAAGCACGCCGGAATGGTCCTTATCAGTATTACCACCTGATTTCCGGGGCCGACCTACCGCTCAAGTCTATGGAAGAAATCCATCGCCTGTGCAATCAGTTTCCGGAGACGGAGTATATCGGCTTTTCCAGGCCGACGGAAGGAGAAATCGTTTGGAGAGTCAGCCATTACTTTCTGTTCCCGCACCACTTTTCTTCAGAAAACAAGGTTGTAAGGGCCATCAGAAAGTTGGCTAACACCATACAAGACACATTGAAGATACGCAGGCAGTCGGGGGAATTCAAAAAAGGTCCCCAATGGGTGAGCATCACCGAAGCCTTTGTCGACTGTTTGTTGTCCAACGAGGAACAAGTTCGAATGATATTCCACAGGACATACTGTCCTGATGAATTGTATAAACAAACGCTTTGCTGGAATTCCGGCTTCAAAGCCCGGACTCCCGGGACCGACGATGAATTCGAAGGATGCCGTCGTTTTATTAAATGGGAGAACGGACAGCTATTCACTCTCACGGAACAGGATGTCCCGGCAATGCTTGAATCGGACAGGTGGTTTGCACGGAAATTTGCCCCGGACGACCACGAAACTATCAACAAGATAATATCATCCATCCGCTGAAATGAAAATCGATACGTATGTTATCAACCTGAAGACCAGTCCTGAAAGGAAGGCTTATATGGAAAAGGAACTGGCCCCCTATCCCTTTCTTGACGTACATTTCATAGAGGGCGTGGACGGAAGGTCTATGACCTGTTCCGATCAGGAGAAATTGTTCGACCAGAATCGGGCGTTCCGAAGGTATGGCCGCATTTTGGGCTGTGGAGAAGTCGGCTGTACGCTCTCCCATATCGAATGTTGCCGAAGAATGCTGGATAGTTCTTCTCCATTTGGAATGATCGTGGAAGACGATCTCGTGATGAGGAATGGTACAAAACTGGAATCCGTCCTGCATTCATCGACAGACTTCCTGTCCAAGTCCGGGCCGAGGATTATCCTGTTGACCGGGGATTACTGGTTCACATACAAAAAGAAGTTCTCAGACGGCTTTGAGATCGCAAAAGTATATGATGCCGTCTGTGCCGGTGCTTATCTATTGAACCGGGAGGCGGCAGCAGTGATCCTGAATATGGGAAAGTCCCATATTGCAGACGACTGGATAACCATCAAAAAACAAGGAATCTCGGTTTACGCCCTATATCCACACGTTGCAGATCAGAACCGGCTGTATTTCCAGACCACGATTGCCAATTCGCTTACAGGGCGGACGTATCGTGCGTATATGAGCCGGAAAAACAGGTTTACTTCATATAAAGCTTCCATAATAAAGCGTTTCCTGAAATCAATCAAGCATTTTGAGTTCAAAGATTTTGTCTGGTAATGAAAGTATCCGTAATTATCCCCATTTACGGCGTAGCGGCCTTCATCGAACGATGCGCCCGCAACCTTTTCTCACAGACGCTGCGGGAAGTGGAGTTCATCTTCGTGGATGATGCCACGCCCGACAACAGTATCGATTTGCTCCTTGCCGTGCTGGAGGAGTTTCCGGACAGGAAAGACCAGACCCGCATTCTCCGGCATCTGGAGAACCGGGGACTGCCTTCAGCAAGGAATACGGGGCTTGCCACTGCGCGGGGTGAGTATATCTATCACTGTGACAGCGATGACTGGATGGAAACCACTATGTTGGAAAAGTTGTATTCAGCAGCCCAGGATAAGGAAGCTGACATCGCCTATTGTGATTTTTATCTTTCCTTCGAAAAGAACGAAAGGTATATGTCCAACCCCCGGTATGAAACAGCTGACGACCTGCTCAGGAAAGGTTTCCTCGGCGGACAGATGAAATACAATGTATGGAATAAACTGATTAAGCACAACTTATACACTGAAAACGGAATCGTCTTCCCAGAAGGTCACTCGATGGGAGAAGATATGACAATGATTCAGTTGGCCGCCGTAGCAGAGAGAGCAGCTTATGTTCCGGAAGCACTTTATCACTATGTCAAACTGAATGAAGGGGCCTATTCCAACTCTTATTCCCAGAAAAAATTGGACGATATTCGCTTCAATGTAGACAGGACCGTTGCTTTCTTGAAGAACAGATTTGGGGAAAGTCTGGAAAAGGATGTATCTTTGTTCAAATTAAGCATAAAGTTGCCTTTTTTAATTTCGGAGGACAAGAATATGTACCAGCTTTGGGAAACATGGTATCCGGAGGCTGACAAGTTTGCCGATGCAGACTCTGGTCTTCCGCTACGGACTCGTCTTCTGCAGAAAATGGCGGCAAAAGGGCAGTGGTGGTATGTCAAACTTTACTATAAACTTGTCTATAAGTTTATTTACGGCATTATCTTTAAATAGGAATGATCAAGTTTCTTAAGATACTGTTCTGTTTCGTCGTTGTCGATTTCTATTTCTTCTCGACACCGTTCGCTTTTACCAACGGCTATAATACCAAGGAGATGATGGCAGTAGTCGGGTTGGTCCTTTTCGTGTTCGACCTCTATCGTCAGAAAAGGTTCGCAATTACGAATGAACTCTTCTGGCTTTTGGTGTATTCCGTTCTCATTTCTGTCATCGCACTTTTTTCAACAACATATCATAATACGCCGGATCGGTTCTATACTACTTATTTCATATCGATGCTGGTATGGCTGAGCGCTGCTTTCGTTGTCGCAAAATGCATCAAAGGTGTACACGGGAAAGTGACAATCGAGTTATTGGCAGCATATCTTATCGCCGTATCTGTGACACAGGGACTGGTTGCCGTCATCGCTGATAATTACAAACCGCTGGATGATCTGTTGTTAAGGGCTGTACCAGGAATGGTTTGGTGCAAGAGCGTTGACCGCATCTACGGATTGGGCGTGAATACGGCATTGGATACCGGAGGAATACGGTATGCCATCGCTTCTGTGTTGTGTGCGCATTTGATCATAAAACAGGTTATGAACAATAAATCCAGTTTTGTTCCCCTTTTGGTCCTGTCTTTCCTCATCCTCACTTTTACAGGAAATATGGTCGCCCGTACCACACTGGTTGGAACTGTAATTGGTCTGCTCTATTTATTTCTCTTCGTCTCTCCATTTAGAATCTCGCTCAATACATCAGTAGTATATACTTGGCTCTGGTTGGGGATTGAGGCATTGCTCGCTATCCTCCTTATCGTTGCCTTATATAATTCGGATCCAAAATTCCATAACAGAACCCGTTTTGCATTCGAGGGATTTTTCGCCCTAGTCGAAGAGGGCCATTGGCGCACCGGGTCCAGCGACAAGTTGGCTTCTATGTACGTTTTCCCGGACAATCCAGAGACATGGTTGATCGGCGATGGTTATTTCGGCAATCCTGAGGACGATTTGAATTTCGTGGGTGAGATTACTGAAGGCTATTATAAAAATACTGACGTAGGCTACCTTCGCTTCATTTTCTACTTTGGTCTGCTTGGACTCATCGTTTTTTCAATGTTTATCATCTATGCCGGGCGGGTTTGTAACTGTCTGATCCCCGGAGAAACATTTTTATTCATAATCTTGACCTCCATGAACTTTATCGTCTGGTTCAAAGTCGCAACAGACTGTTTCTTCATATTGGCCCTGTTCATTTGCCTAGGTTACGTAAATAGCTTTGATGAAAGAGAGCTCCAGCCCATTCCGGTTCGACGTAGAAGATGAAGATTCTCTATAATATAGCCGCGACATGGAACGCGGGCGGAATGGAGCGGGCACTGGCGCTTAAAGCCAATTGGCTCACATCCCACGGGCACCGGATTATTGTGGCGACCACCGACCAGCGCGGGTTGCCGAATGCTTTCGCGATGGATCCGTCCATCACATTCCACGACCTGAGCATAAACTATGACTTGAACAACGGCGCTTCCTTCGCTTCAAAGATCCTGCACTACCCGTTCAAGCAGATACAGCACCGGCAGCGGTTGGCAAGGGTCCTGCGGGAAGAAAAGCCCGATATCACCGTCAGTATGTTCAACAACGACGCTGCATTCATCCCCCGGATCAAGGATGGCAGCCGCAAAGTGCTGGAAATCCATTTCAGCCGCTTCAAGAAACTCCAGTACGGGCGAAAAGGGCTTTGGGCGCTGGCGGACCGCTGGCGTAGCCGCCATGATGCGAAAACGGCGGCAAAATACGACCGTTTTGTGGTCCTTACGGAGGAGGACTGCGGTTATTGGGGCAAGCTTGACAACATCCGGGTAATCCCCAATCCAAGAACTTTTGCCCTAGATACGCCTGCATCGCTGGATTCAAAAACCGTATTGGCCGTCGGAAGGTATTGCCACCAGAAAGGTTTCGACAGGCTGCTGCAGGCGTGGCGGATGATTGATACCCAGAGTTGGACGCTGCGGATTGCCGGAAGCGGCGATCCGCTGGAAAACATTCCTGACAACGTGATTACCGGCCCTTCATCAGACATTGTGGAGGAGTACCGAAACGCAGCATTCCTGGTAATGAGTTCGCGCTATGAAGGCTTGCCCATGGCGCTGCTGGAAGCCCAAGCGGCCGGTTTGCCCATCGTCTCGTTTGCCTGCAAATGCGGGCCGCGCGACGTGCTCACCGACGGCGTGGACGGATTGCTCATTCCTGAAGGCGACATCGCCGCCCTGGCGGCTGGGATGAAGCGGCTGATGGACGACAAAGAGCTGCGCCGCAAAATGGGCGCGGCGGCCTTCCGGAATTCCGAAAAATACGACAAAGAAAGAATCATGGCCTTATGGGAGCGGCTCTTCCACGAGTTATCGTAGTCTCCGCCGTCAATATCCGGAAGGGCGGTACGCTGACAATCCTGCGGGAATGCCTGCAGTACCTCTCACGTCAGGAAGGCCTGAAAGTCTATGCCCTGGTCCACGACCGGAAGCTTTGCGAGTACCCCGGCATCGAGTATCTGGAATTCCCCTGGACCATCAGGGGATGGGGCCGGCGGCTCTGGTGCGAGTATGTGACGATGCACCGCGTCAGCCTCGACATCGAGCGGCGGGAAGGGCAGGAAATCGACACTTGGCTCTCGATGCACGATACCACGCCCCGCGTGAAAGCCCGGCACCGGGAGGTCTATTGCCATACTTCGTTCCCTTTCCTGAAATGGAAATTGCGCGCCCTTTTTATG